>Ga0136601_1000658_pt1 | contig 13704 bp, 16 predicted proteins | sample AntRauMFilla2699_FD_181020 | JGI IMG/M metagenome (GOLD analysis project Ga0136601, IMG submission 181020) | Saline lake microbial communities from Rauer Islands, Antarctica - Metagenome Filla 2 #699 | ecosystem: Environmental > Aquatic > Non-marine Saline and Alkaline > Saline | place... | reverse complement strand
TTCATATTTCGCAAATTCCATTGACGCAGAACCTCGTCCTGCTGTCATTGATCGAAGTCGGTTTGTGTATCCGAACATTTCAGAAAGTGGCACAAGTGACTTAATAGCCTGAATACCTTGTCCACGTTCTTCCATTCCTCCAATTTGTCCACGCTTAGATGAGATGTCTCCTGTGATATCTCCTGTGTATTCGTCAGGAACTACAATTTCAACTTTCATAATTGGCTCCAGTAGCACTGCGCGTGCACGCGGAGCAGCTTCTTTAAATGCATTGATTGCAGCAAGTTTGAATGCAATTTCACTTGAATCGACATCATGGAATGAACCATCATATAAATCGACTGCAACGTCTACCATTTTATATCCTGCAACCACTCCTCGTGCCATAGCCTCGATGATTCCCTTTTGTACCGCAGGAATAAATTCTTGTGGAATAACTCCTCCCTTAATGCTATTGGTGAATTCAAACCCTTCAGACCGAGTAACATTTTTAGGAACTTTTTCTTCCTCGTCAATTTCTCCAAGTGGTGAGATTCTAATTTTAACGTGTCCATATTGTCCTTTTCCTCCAGACTGTTTCACGTACTTGTAATCTGCTTCTGCTTCTCCCTGAATTGTTTCTCTGTATGCAACTTGAGGAGTTCCAACATTTGCCTCAACATTAAATTCTCGTTTCATTCTATCTACCAACACTTCAAGGTGAAGTTCTCCCATTCCAGAAATAATAGTCTCTGCGGTTTCTTCATCTGTAATAACTTTAAATGTTGGATCTTCTCCTGAAAGTTTTCGTAGTGCAAGTCCCATTTTTTCTTGATCGGCCTTAGTCTTTGGCTCAATTCGAAGTGAAACAACTGGCTCAGCAAATTCAATTCTATGAAGCTCAATTGGGTTATCAGTATCACAAAGTGTGTCTGAAGTTTTTGTATCGTTAAGTCCTACTGCGGCTGCGATTTCTCCAGCATACACAGCCTGTACTTCTTCACGGTCGTTAGCATGCATTCGTAGAATTCGTCCGATACGTTCTTTCTTATTTGTAGTTGTATTAAGAACATATGAACCAGCTTCAACAACTCCAGAATAAACTCTGAAGAATGTTAGCTGTCCTACATACGGGTCGGTTTGCAATTTGAACGCTAGTGCGGCGAATGGTGCTTCGTCTGATGACTCTCGTGAGTCTTCTTCACCAGTTTTAGGATCTACTCCAGTAATAGCTGGAACATCAACTGGTGATGGAAGATAATCAACAACACCATCAAGTACTAGCTGCACTCCGATATTCTTAAGTGCGGTTCCTGTGAATACTGGAATAATCTCATTAGCAATAACACCCTTTCGAAGAATTGCCTTAAGTGTATCTACGTCAGGTTCATTCCCTTCAAGAAAGTCATTCATCGCATCTTCATCATTTTCTACAATTCGTTCAACTAGTTCTGCATGATATGTATCAGCATCATCTTTTAGCTCCGCTGGAATTTCATGTTCTGTAACAGTATTACCCATTTCTCCTTCAAACTTGTATGCCTTCATTTTTAGTAGATCAATAACTCCTTCTGTATTTTCTTCTTCACCCCAAGGAATTTGTATTCGGACAGCTTTATTAGACAGTTGATTTACGATAGATGCATAAGAGCGCTCAAATGATGCACCTGTTCGGTCAATTTTATTAATGAAACAAATTCGTGGAACCTTATACTTATCAGCTTGTCGCCAAACAGTTTCAGATTGTGGTTCTACTCCCGCAACTCCATCAAATACTACAACTCCACCATCAAGCACTTTCAAACTTCGTTCCACCTCAACAGTAAAATCTACGTGACCTGGCGTATCAATAATATTGAATCGGTGCTTTTGAGAATCATCTCCAAGTGCATACGTAGGTGTCCAGAATGCAGTTGTCGCAGCAGAAGTAATAGTAATTCCTCGTTCTTGTTCTTGCTCCATCCAGTCCATAGTTGCATCTCCATCATGCACTTCACCAATTTTGTGTGAAACACCTGTGTAGAACAAAATACGTTCTGTTGTAGTAGTTTTTCCTGCATCGATGTGGGCAATAATTCCGATATTTCGGACTTTTGTGAGTGGGTAATCTCGTTTCATAAAATATGTATAAATTTGTAAATAATAAATAAAAAAGAATAGTAAAGGCGCTCTTTTTTAGTGAAGGTAAATATAGCAAATAAGGTGTGAAAGTAAAGAAAATAACTATCCAAGTGTTCTTCTTCTTGCTTCTGCAACCACAGCAGGATTAAATGGAATCGCCATTAACATAACTTGCTCATGCCTTGGTCGCTCAGACATCTCCTTGCAGATCATCAATAAGCCTTCAACCTCGCGCTCATCTACAGCACGTTGCTCTTCTACAATTAATGGATTATTCCAATTCATAAATATAATGAAAGTATAGCAAAAATAAAAACAACTCACATTACTGTGAGTTGTTTTTTGACTGCGCTGTGTAATTTACTATTACCAAGCAAAGTGTGCAAATGCCTTGTTTGCTTCTGCCATTTTGTGAGTATTCTCTTTCTTTTTTACTGCATCACCTTCATTTTTAGAAGCTAAAATTAGCTCTTCTGCAAGTCGCTCTCGCATAGGCATTCCTTTTCGCCCAACAGCTGCTTTCTTCATCCAAGTCATTGCAAGAAATGCACGACGTTCTGGTCGAACTTCTCGAGGAACCTGGTAGTTAGCACCTCCAACTCGTCGTGATCGAACTTCCATAACCGGTGCTGTGTTTTTAAGTGCAGCATCAAAAACCTCAAGAGGGTTTTCTACTTTTTCTTTTTCTTTGATAATATCAAAAGCTCCGTATACGATTTTTCGAGCTGTTTCTTTCTTCCCATCATTCATGATGTGATTAATGAACTTCTCAACTTTTTCAGAGTCGTACTTAACATCTTTTGTTACAATATTTCGATTTTTTACTGGTCTTCGCATAGTATTTAAATTTTACAATTATTCTGTAGGCATTTTAGTTCCGTATCGACTTCGAGAGTTCTTTCGGTTCTGAACACCTTCTGCATCTAACACACCTCGAACAACTGTGTATCGAACGTTAATATCTTTTACACGTCCTCCTCGTAGCATTACTACTGAGTGCTCTTGTAAGTTGTGTCCCATTCCTGGAATATATGCTGTTACCTCATGTCCGTTTGTTAAACGTACTCGAGCAATTTTTCGAATCGCTGAGTTAGGCTTACGTGGAGTAACTGTTGTTACTTTTGTACATACACCTCGTTTAAATGGAGAATTGTATTTTGTTGGTCGGTTTTTAAGCGTATTGAAACCTCGCTGCAACGCAATAGCTTTAGACTTGGTTGTCTGGTTTGTTCGCTTTTTTCGTACTAGTTGATTAATTGTTGGCATAGCAAGTATGTATAAAAACTCCAAACAAAATGTGAAGTGGGAGTACTCTACTATAGAGTGTTAGAAGATGCAAGATTTATTCTACATTTAATACCGAACGCATCGCCTCTCCAACTGATGCCATTTGTTTTTGCATAACTCTAGCAATAACATCAAGTGAAAATGTTGGTGGTAAAATTTTAATTCTTTGTGAGGCCACAGGTCTTACAGCTCGCAGAGTGGCTAATTTTTCATTTTGCGAAAACAACGGAGTATCGTTACGTGAAGTTTGCACAACATTTACAAAAGATGTTATTCCAAGCGTAGCTGCTAAAGATGTGTACTCAATAAGTTCGTCTGTTGTTTTTATGAAATTCGATGCTCCATATGAAACAATATTTCCTACCGGCCTATACGAAGACGCGAATGCAACACCAAAAAGCAGTAGTCCAGTGACAAGCAACATTGGAGCAACTCGCAATAATTCATTGTACGAATTATGTGATTGCTTCTGTTTTTTAGCCAATGCATCAATTGCTTGTTGTAATGCACTCTGCGCTTCAGTTCCTTTAGTGCTTTTTTCATTCTTATTACTATCTCCTCTTTTGCTATTCGTGTTCTCAATAATTCTATCAGTATCAAAAGGATCAACGATGTCGCTTTTAGGAATTCCGTGAGTATTCTTTTCTTTTTTTAATTGCTCGTCAGTCACGTTGTGGTGTTTTATATATAGAATGAAATATAATCACTGTTTATTGTACTACGTTTTATAAGCTTCCAGTAAAAAATCGTGTTACCAAATTAATTATTGGACCTAAAATAGGTGAAAAAAAGAATACAAAAATAAGAAGTAACATGAACCCCCACTGCTCCATAACTACTCGAAATTTTAGTGCCTGTTCAGGGAAAAGTGAGAAGAGAATCTTTGAGCCATCAAGTGGCGGAATCGGAACAAGGTTAAATATAGCGAGTGCTACATTAATTTGAACAATTAGTATTCCGATTGTTATTGCTGTTGGGGACCCGCCAATAAACTGAATATATAATCCAAAGATAAGTGCAAGTATTAAATTAGAGACAGGACCAGCGATAGCAACCAACAACTCTCCCCATCGTCTATTCTTTAAATTATAAGGGTTGTATGGAACAGGTTTCGCCCATCCAAATATAAATCCCGTTAACGAAAGTAATAACGGTACAACTATTGAGCCCATAAAATCTAGATGCTTAAGTGGATTGAGTGTTAATCGTCCAGCGTGTAATGCTGTTTTATCACCAAGCCATAGCGCTGCGTATCCATGAGCCACCTCATGAATAACAACTGATAATATAAGTATTACTATTAGTAATATAATTGATTCTCCGAACATAAATGTATATATAGTGAGATTATGACTTGCATTATACACATGGTTTGCTACTATGGCGAAACTAATTTACGAGATATGTCAAAAGAATGCGCAATCACAGGAAAAAACTCACAAATGGGAGGCGGATACTCTAACCGTACTCGTGCTACTCAATTCAACCCAACTGGGAAACGGCGACGATACGCTAACTTACAGAAAAAATCTGTATTTGTTCCAGAAGTTGATAAGAAATTTAATCTTACTGTTTCTACAAAAGGAATTAAAACCATCAACAAAAAAGGTGCGTATCGAGCACTTAAAGATGCAGGAGTAATTAAATAAAATAAAGAGCAAAGCGATTATATTTTATTTATGCTTTAGTATAAATAAAATAAAGAGCAAAGCGATTATATTTTATTTATGCTTTAGTATAAATAAAATCAAAAGCTTTAAATAAACTATAAAAACACTCTGGAAATTTCTAGAGTGTTTTTTGTTATACTTCTTAAACTTTAAACAAATTACAATGACAGAAACATCACTCAAAGAACTACTCACATTTCTTCCTCCCAAAAATAAAAGTTGTTCTATACAAGATGAAGACAACTACCAACTCACCATGGTTGTATGGTATTTAATTAGTAAGCACAGGGCCCCTCTCGATATTTCTTTAGCATTAAAATACTGTTTAGTAAGTGAATTTCTCACATTGCACAAACAAAAAGATGACAAAATTAAATCTGCATTTCCAGAATTCAAAGACTTACATCACTTAATTTCAGATTATAAAAAACAAACATACAAAGAAGGACATTTTGTTTTAGCTGTTAGCTTACTATTACCTATTCTGAATCAAATACAAAATAAAGAGAAAGTGGAATTAAAAATACTTGAAGAGAATGTAAAGCTGTTTGAAAAAGTGGATGTGGTGCGAGAGTATGTGAAGTTTATTAAAAATCTAGAACTTTAATTTTCAACCCACACCTTCTCTCCATCACTCACGACCTGGATAGTCCCCAGCTTGTCAGTTCGATACACTTCTGCACCAACTTTTTTTAAAGTATCTAAAACAGACTGATGAGGATGCCCATATTTATTTTCTTTTCCGGAAGAAATCAAAGTAATACTCGGAGAGACTGTTCCAACAAAGAGTGCTCCACTTGAAGTGTCGGAACCATGATGTGCCACTTTTAAAACTTCACAGTTTAGAAAATCAGAACTGTAAGTAGCCAGAATTTCTTGCTCTACTGTAACTGGAATATCTCCTGTAAAAATAAAGCAGGTGTTTTTATATTGCAGTTTGAATACCAGTGAATGACTATTACTATCATCATCTTTGTACTCAGATGATGGATGTAAAAATTCAATATATAAATCTTCATCACCGTCTAAATATATTCTATCTCCTGCTTGCACAGGTTTTTCAATTTGTAGTGATTGATATTTTTCTCGAAATGCATTTGTCACATCATCAAATTTTATATGTTGTGAACTTGATGCAATGAGTACGTTTGAAATGTTAAACAGCGACAGTGCTGGCAATAAACCAGTAATATGATCCGCGTCGTTATGTGATGCTATTGCAGTATGAATTGTAGAATCAAACAAAGGTAGTGCTTCATGAATACGTCGCAGTACAACTGAATCAGGACCGCCGTCAACAAGTATTCTGTACTTATTAGGTGTCTCAATTAAAATTGCGTCCCCTTGCCCAACATCAAGCACAAAAACTTTAAGCAAAGGCTCTTGTTGCCAATAGAAAAATTGCACACACAGTATTGCCAGAGCAGCCAGTGTGATAACTAAGACTATCCATAAAAAACCTAGTATCTTTTTCATATCACAGTATGTAAGCTCATTTGGTATACTGTAATTATTAAGAATAAATAAAATATATCTAACCTATGTCATACCAAGCAAAAAAATTTTCTATTCCGGAACTTACAGGAATCTCACAAACTAACATCGAAGAACACATTAAGTTATATGAAGGATATGTAGCAAACACAAACAAAATTCTTGAAGCTATTAAAAACAAAGATGAGTTTGATTCATATGCGTTAAGTGAAATGCGTCGAAGATTTGCATTTGAATTTGATGGAATGAGAAATCATGAAATTTATTTTGCATCACTTGAGCATGGTGCAACAGAAATACATGAAGAAAGTGAATTTAAAAAAGCCATCACGAAAGAATGGGGATCGTTTGAGGCGTGGCTAGAAGACATAAAAGGTCTTGCGAAAACTCGTGGTGTTGGATGGGCTATGCTGTATTTTGATACACAAGAAAAGAAACTATTAAACACATGGGTGGATGAGCAACACCTTGGACACCTAACTGGATGTACTCCAATTCTTGCACTTGATGTATGGGAACATGCGTTTGTCGCAGATTACCAGCCGAGCGGAAAAGGTCAGTATATTGACGATTTCTTTGTAAACATTAATTGGGATGCGATTGCTAAAAACTTCAGTGAAGCACTGTCATCTTAAATTTTGTTTAGAATTTAATAACAGCAAATGGCACTTGTGAAAGTGTCATTGTTATTTTGAATACAAACGATAGAAGCGCATATGAGATATATGTAAATGGAAGACTGACAAACATATTTGGAAGTATTCCAGATATAAATGATGAAAGCATTGCAATAGGAATAATTGGCAACACAATGAGGTTCGCTACTAAGGAAATAACTGAAAGCTCTCCTGTCATTTTAATTAACAAAGGAGCGACTGCAATTTGTGTTGCAATGGTCGCGGCAAGTATTGTTCGGCTTTCATACATATTTGGAAATTTACATTGTGCCAGCAGATTTTCTATATATGGTGAGATATGCAGCAAACCTAATGTCGCAACGAAACTTAATTGAAACCCGGGGTCGTACAGCGCAATCATCGGATTGTGCAACATCATTAGTAGTGCGGCCAGCCACAGCGCCCTATGAACTCCATATTGTTTTCGCAAAAACCAAGCCAGCAAGACTATGCCCGCCATCATACTTGCACGAATAGTTGTTGCACTTGCACCTGTCATTAAAGCAAAACATACAATACTAAATAGTGAACTTACAAATGCTACTGGCCTAGGTAGCACTTTTAATATTTTCTGTATTGCCTCTGCGATTAGTGTCACATTGTATCCAGACAATACAACAATATGTATTAATCCGACTCGTTCAAATGCATTTAGTAATTCTTTCCCGAGAGACTGTTTTGTGCCCAATAAAATTCCACCCGCCAAGGCAGCGTGCTGTGGTGGTAATTTTTTATTTAATTGCTGCACAAACCAATGCTTTACTTCAAACAGTCTTCGTATCAAAGAAGAATCTTTATGAGAAACTTGTTCAACAACCTGAGGAAATGCCATGACATATCGCACATGTTGCTTTTCTAAATAATGAATATAATCGAATGTTTTCCCTGTGTCTTCACTTGTAAAATTTTCAGGTAACTCTAGCGCACCTCGTAAAATAATCTCGTCACCATATTGTAGTTCTGGATAATGCCCGCGTGTCATTCGGACTAAACTTTTTTTATCCAATTCCTCAATTAAAAGATAGTAGTGAGTGACAGACTCTCGAACATCAGGCTCTTGAATTATTTCAGCATTATATTCTTTTGAAATACCTAGCACTTTTGTATCTATTTCAGGCAATGCAGACTGGAAAACATATGCACGAAAAACACCAAGTACCAGAGCAATACAAAATATAAGTATGTATTTTCTGGACACAGCATCTTTCAGAAGTACAACACTTACACCAAACAAAATACACAAGATAGAGAGAAATAATGCAGCTGGTGTAAACAAGTAGTAAAGTATTGTCCCAAATAAAAAACTAATTGTTACAACATATAAACTCACTACGTAATAATAAGTTGAAACATTATGATGTGAGACCAGTAACTTTATCTCTAAAAGAGTATTTATTTAAAAGCACCATATGCAACTTCTGCCATATTTGAAATGAAAAGAAAATTAATAAAAATGAATATTGAATACATCTTACTCGCAGGAATTTGTGCACCGTTACTACTACTTTTACTAACACCCTTTGTGCATTTTGGACACCTAGTAATTCTAAAAGTAAATAAATTAGTAACTATGAATAAAACATTGACTTTTATTGTAGTTTTATTTGAAACCCAAACCGTACACCTAGTTAATAAATGAACAGACTAATTATAATAGACTCAACATCTTGCCAAGATGTACTTCCTGCAGAAATTGCGGACGCTCTCAACAATGTGGCTTACCAAGCTAATGGATCTGAGGTGAAATGTATTTCACTTCCAGAAACAAGAAGTCACGAGGTACTCAGTCTTCTGGATGCCGACAAACTAATCGTTGTCTTGAGTAGTCTCAAGCTTAATTTCGTTAAAGCAAGTGAGCTGGCAGTAGCAATAAGAGAAAAGGCTCCACACGCATACATCATCGGACTTTCAGGAACTCCTGAACATTTCGACGCAACAGCGTTCGACACATTGCTCACCAGAAGCTTCAAATTCTTGGAATCACTGGATTTTGTTGCAGGTCTTTTCGTAATGGCATTTGCCAACGCGAAGTCACGAATCTAATTCGTGGCACATTTTCTTTTACTTACATCCCCCACTCTCGAATAATTTCCACTTCATCTGCTTGTGAAATAGCTTTTCGGTATCGAGTTCCACTTTTTCCTTTTACTCGTGCTTCACACTCCGACCATGTTTGATGTTTCTCTAACACACCATCTACAAGCGATACGTATGAAAATGCTTTTGCATTAGAACGAGATTTCTTTTTTGCATCTGCTTGCACAGTTTCAATAGAGAAAATATTTTGTATTGGATAGGTTTCTAGTGACTCATTAAATAAACTTGGATGTTCTTTTAACCCAAATGAAGAGGCAATTGTATCTGCTCGCTCATTACCAGGAACTCCTACATGACCATTTACATGCTTTAACTCAAGCGCAAGATTTGCTTTTGCTTCATCAATTTTTTCCCATATATCTTTATTTGAAACAGACGTCTTTCCTTTTGTCTGCCAGTCGTTTTGTTTCCAACCCTTCATCCACGATGTGATTCCCTGGATTGCATACCTGGAATCTGTGTAGAGTGTCACAAAGCCTTTATGGTTCTGAATGTAGGCAAGGGCCTCTGCGATAGCAGTGAGTTCCATTCTGTTATTTGTTGTTTCTTTTTCATGTCCACCAAGTTCTACAACATGATTTTCTGAAACAATAACAGCACCCCATCCTCCAGGACCAGGATTACCCTTTGACGCTCCATCAGTAAAAATTATTATTTCATTTTCTCGAAGTTTCTTTTGCATATGTTTATGTTGCAATGATTATACTTGTTCTCAATAATTCCTGAAAGTTTGATAGAATAATACACATAAACGATATTTTACATGAAAGTAACAACACCCCATCTTACAGACAAAAAATCACAACATGAACATGTACTTTCTTGGTCTGTACTAATAATCTTTTCATCCCTATTTCTACTAAATTGGTTATTTAACATCTTTGATGTAACGTTTTTTATTTTTTCTACAATACTGTATGTATTGTTAGGTTTGGGAATTTATATAAGTACTCGCGCAGCTGCAATTGTTGGGACTACAAATTTTGCAGGGAAAGCATTGAGCTCATTCGGAATCATGTTTGCATCATTTACTTTAAGTACACTTCTTACTGATTACGCAGTATTCTTTTTTGAAAAAAATACTGTTGTTATTTTATTTGCACACTTACTGTGGGCACTTGGAGCTCTGTTTGCAATCTTAGGTTTACATCATATTTTACATACACAAAAACACTTATATGAAAGTAAACATGAACACACAACGACATTGCTATTTATAGCTGTGTTTATATGCACACTTTTTATTGTTGGTGTTCCCTCTTTCATATCAACACCATTCAGCACTATTGTTGTTGATATTTCACTACTCATTACATACACGTCAATTATTACTGCTGCATTATTTACTCTTGGTATCATCAAAAAGGATGCTGCCACAAAATACCTATATCCAATCTGTACAGGACTTATAGCTATGACATTTTCATATACATTATCAATCTACAACGTTCTTTTTGCGACAATACTTCTGGTTGGAGGTATCGCATTGCTTATAGTTGGAATATACAACATTCAATCTTATTTTGAAAAGAAACCATCTGATATACTGTAGGCACTACATATGTCATTTGCATCTACCTTTAAAAAGCTATTTATCACAAAAGAAACACAAACTGTTATTGAAGCAGATAGATTATTTTCTTTTCTTGCAGGTATCAGTCACAACCCAGATGCAATTGAAAATTTTCTTTATCGATACAACAGACTGCGTAAGAAATATCGAACAGGTGAAGATAAAATATTCATTACACTTTATTTAGAATGGGAAGAATTTATTGTAAGCGATCAGCCAGCAAACAATCGAAAATACTCTAAAGACAGCCTACACACATCAATTCGTCACGAAATTAACGTTGATAAACTTAATGAAGATTTTCGAGTTCTATTTCTATCGCCACGAGAACAAACCATCGCATTTTATGTCCTATTTGTTCAAGAACTTACAGAATACATTCAAAAAGAAATTGGCAATGATGTACTAATAAAAGCAATGAAGAACATGCACAGCGACCCACTTTTAGCAAAAATTCGATCGACTGGTACAGGAATAAATGTTGATCTCATTAATAGCGCTGTTACGGTAAACGAAATTGATTATCCATTAGATAAAATCACAAAATCATTTACCCATTTTGTGGCTGGACTTCATGCAGTAATAGAAAAACACAATGGAGAGAAAGAAGCAGGAAAAGTATTTAAGAATTTATTTCTACTTTTCAAAAACACTTATAACGCAAAAATTGTTGGAATTATATTAAAAATTGTTCCTGAAAAAGTTTTAGATTTTGATGACTGGTTATCGCTAATGTCAAAACAAGAGCTTGAAAGACAAATCCGACAAAAAACTGATGACTTTGAAGCACTTACTAATTCACTTGAAGTAAAAGTGTCTCAGAGAACTCAAGAGCTTCAGCGAGCATATGAAGAATTGAAAAAGCTAGATTCAAAAAAATCTGAGTTTGTTTCTATTGCAGCTCACCAATTACGAACACCACTATCTGGGCTAAAGTGGAGTCTTTCAATGATATCTACAGGTGATGTTGGTCCAGTTACAGCAGAGCAAAAGGATTTCCTTGAACGAGGCCTTGGAACTACCGATAAACTTATTGGAATTATTAATGATTTATTAGAAATAGATCTATTAGTAAAGGACGAGGTTATATACAACATTGCACCAACAGACATCTTGCCAATTATCGCTACTGCAATTCACGACCTTACACCCCAAGCAAGAAGAAGTGAATTAACAATTATTCCACCGCGAGTCCCTAAAGACACTAAGATAATTACAGAAATTGATGATGCAAAAATTAGTATCGTTATTCAGAATCTTATTGATAATGCCATTAAATACAGTAAAAAAGGTGGGACTATTGAAGTTACTGTTTCAAAAATTAATACAATGGTACAAATCGCAATTAAAGATGGAGGTATTGGTATCAGTAAAGAAGATCAAGAAGGAATTTTTGAACGTTTTTTCCGAGCAAGTAATGCTGTAAGAAAAGTAACAGAAGGTTCAGGTATTGGACTATTTGTTGCTAAAAATTTAGTTGAAGACCATGGGGGTAGAATCTGGTTTGATAGCGTTGAAAAGGAAGGGACAACTTTCTTCATAACCCTTCCTTTATTACGAAACAATCAAAATCAAGGTTTAAAAAGCCCTTTTGGTGAATAAGTTTGTTACAATACAGAAACACTATGAATGAACAAACATCAAATATACAAACACCTCCAGTTAGCCGACGTATCATGTGGGTTGAAGATGATGTTTTTCTTTCAGATATCATTAAGAAAAAATGTTCAGCTAATAAATGCGACTTGATGCAAGCAACTACTGCTGAAGAAACATTTTCGCAACTCAAAACACAACTTCCAGATATTATTATTTTAGATATCCTGCTTCCAGGGAGAAATGGTTTTGAAATATTAAAAGAACTAAAAGAAACAACTGAAACTAAAAACATTCCCGTTATTATACTTTCAAATTTTGGACAAAAAGAGGAGGTACAAAAAGGTATCGAACTTGGAGCAGAAAAGTACTTAGTTAAAGCAACACTCAGTTTAGACGATATATTAGTGGAAGTTAATCGCGTTTTACAAGACACAGAATCTGAAGCAACATCAAGCTCTGTCACTTCACATAGTTCTGAAACCCAAAATATTTATCCAAAATAAATATTAAAGTACATCGCAGATACGAATTCTAATATTTTTCTTATATCCCCATTGAGGCTCCTCAAGAGTTCCAATAATTGAGCCCTTACAACCATTCTCTAATTTTTTAGTAAAACTATCTTGATTCTTAAAAAACGCCATGGCCTCAACCTTGTATCCATTTTCATTTCTACATACACATTTAATGTGATTATCTTGCTTACCAAATACCACAACATCATCAAACTCTATATTTTCGATAATAAATACTGGCTCTTCATTTGCAATTCCAAATGGTGACAGAGGTTGTATATCTCGAAAAACAGAACCAACAGCATCTAAAGAAATTGAAGCATCTATATATTTTTCTTTTACTTGTTTATCTTTACTTTTTGCAACCGCAGCTTCATGCAAAGCGTTATGTAAAATATCAACCGCCTCAAGCTTTAAAACAAAACCTCCCGCTTCATCATGACCACCAGCTGTAATAAAAACGTCTTTAGCATCATGAAGCAAACCATGAACACCCACACTGTTACCTGTTCTACATGACCCTTTAATCTCTTTTCCATCACCCTTTCCCCATACAAATGTTGGGCATTTATATTGCTCTGCTAATGCATTAGCAACAAGACCGAGCAAAGATGGTTGCCACGTAGGATCTCCAACCACAACCACCTGAGAAGTATCTTGTTTTGATTCCAGAAGCTTTTTCTTAGCTTTTT
>Ga0136601_1000656_pt1 | contig 13732 bp, 14 predicted proteins | sample AntRauMFilla2699_FD_181020 | JGI IMG/M metagenome (GOLD analysis project Ga0136601, IMG submission 181020) | Saline lake microbial communities from Rauer Islands, Antarctica - Metagenome Filla 2 #699 | ecosystem: Environmental > Aquatic > Non-marine Saline and Alkaline > Saline | place... | reverse complement strand
GGATTGCGCAGCGTATTAACCAAAAGCCCAGGAAGATCCTGGGCTATCGGTCAGCTTTAGCAGTGGCTAAAGCTGGTGGTGTATTATTAGAGGATTAGAGTGTCCTAATTGAGGGGTGAATTTAGGTCCAAAAATCATCAGAGGTAATACAATAAAAACATAAATACCGAGAGTATATTTTATAATCTTAAGTAAGTTTCTCTTAATCCAGTCCATATCAATATACAAGTTAATCAAGTAATACAGTCTCTTCGCTTACAGGGGTAAAAGTGTTCGCACCGTATTTGAATATAGTTATTTTTTGTTGTGTGGGACAGCAAAATCCACTTGGAAACATGTCTTCTGTGTACCAAAATACAGCAAAACCATTACCATCAGAATGTGGTTGAATACTGCCACTGCGGCCTACAGAGTTAGGTTCAATGGTTGCGATTATTTGACCATCTTGAATAATTTCACGTTTAATGATGCCGTAAGTACCACCGCCATCAAAAGAGACTATTTTTTCTGGTGTACCGTCTGCAGTCACGTCAGCTTCCACGAGATCAAAGATAATGTCTTCATATTTTGTATAGTAGCGTTTCATGATTTCACCGTGCTCTGTGACGTCTCTTTGTATTTGATCCGCTTGTGCACCTTTAGTAATTAGCACCTTTGACCATTCTTTGAGTGTAGGCAGTGGAGGTAAGTTACGCATTTCGTTGTCGTATGTAGTAAAAGTGATTGGTTCAAAATTCCCAATAGGGTATGTAAACGGTTTATTTAGTACAAAAAAGGTCACGCCAACTAATAAACATATTGTAGTGATTAGAAATATTTTCTTCATATCTTAAGAATTTGTTCTCTTAAACACTAGGTTATACAAACCATGTAATAAAGCAATTAATATAAGTATTCCTCCTGCAAAACTTAAAAGTGGGAAAACTATCTCCTCCAAGGTGGCAATAAGACCATTGCTCATATAATCAGTAAATGCTGGAAGTAAATAAAGCTTCAAAGTCGTGCTTCCTATAGAAATCCCTATACCTATAAGAAATGTTGTCTTCCAGTCAGGGTTGGTGATATATGCAATCATATTTTATAAATTACGTGAGAAACACAAAGCCCGCTACCAGGAAGGCGTCTTTCGACCACCTATACCAAAGTTTCCTCTGGCAACGCGACGAACACCCTGATAACGGGTTCTCTACGTTCGTCGCGCTTTTGACCATACCGTCAATAGATTGTCGGGTTAGGTCTAATATTGAATTGTCTGTATATCCTACATTAAATAAACTTAATATAGAAGGTGCTACAGTTAGCTCTTGTTTCTATTTGGCTTCTAAGCCAAGATCTGCCTGTATTGGAGTAACTGAAAAAATATCTAATTTAGTTGGTTGTAGACTTTCATCTAAATGAGCAATACAGTCTATTTTTACCGGACCTTTGTGTAAGAAATGGTGATACAGATCCTCAGGATTTTCTATAGCAAAGCTGTAAGAGACGCGTCTTCCATCATTTAGATTGAAAAATCCATTATTGGTAGTTTTAGTTAGTGAATTGAACCACCCTGAAATAGTCATCTTTTGTGTTTGAGCCACTTCGACTGTTCTAGTGTTAAATAGATCTTTGTCACCAACAGTTAATTCCTGTATCTCGTTATCTACTTTAATAGATGCTGAATCAATTTTTCCTTGTTCTAGAGGTTGGACAATTTTAGCTATATCAGATTTAATGTCTCCATTAGAATAGATATTAAAAACATTAATCGGGAACGTAATTGTTACATTCTCTGAGTTTTTAACTTCAATACTGTCAGGACCTTTAATTTTAGATTCAAATTGTTGATTATTGATATGTTTAGATATTTGAATGACTGAGATGATTCTCTCAATCACTAGTTTAGCCGCAATACCAGAACTAAAACTTAGACCCATTGATACTGCACTTATTGATTCAGGTGACGTGCATACTTCAAGAAGAATCTCAAATGAACCTTTATTGACACCAATTACCCGAATGTTATGTTCAACTTTGAGATTTTCTACAGCCGCTACTTTTCCATAGGCATTCGCTAACCCTTGAAGTGCGGGAACCATGTCTGAGATTGACATTGAGCCATCGTCTACTTCTGGGCCGGAGTATTTTATCTCTAAAGGAACCTTATCTTTCATATAATCTATTGTATTACAAAATGATTGAAAACTGTAACGAGGTGTGTACATAGTCTAGTTGGTAATTGTGTTATATATCGTTACAAATAGTTTGACCGGGAGGTGTGTCTTGGGGGGTATAGGGGGGGTGTCTAATTAATTTCGATAGATAATTCCTGTATTTCTATCAAATCTTTAACAATTTGATGCCAATGCTGTATCACCCCCGCAACAAATACTAGAAAACCGGCCCTGTGCCGGTTTTCTAGTATTTGTATGGAGGGTGGAATCGAACGGCCGGAAGTCTTTGTCCGGGGGACAAAAGAGACTGAGGCGGGGTCGAGAACACTTTGTAGATTGGGAGCGAAGCGAACCAATGTACTTAGTGATTCGTGACTCGATTCCGGGCCCCGCAACCAGAAACAAAAACGACCGCACAGCGGTCGTTTTTGTTTCTACTATTTCAATACTGGTGAATCTAAGTCAGTAAAAAACGTGATTAAGTTGTCTACGTGCTCATCGATAGTGATACCGAAATCTTCTACACCATTCATGATGTGGTTACGGTCGATGCCGGGAGCGAATTTTGTTTCTTTGAGTCGTTTCTTGATAGATTTGGCTTTCATTTCTCTAAATGGGATAGGGTTGAGTTTTTGGTACGCGTAAAATATGCCGCAGATTTCGTCACAGGCAATCAAGGCTTTATCAAGTTGGCTTGAGGCAGGCGTGTTAAAGCCGTTAAACCCATTAGCGTGGGCAAGAACAGCCTGAATGAGCTCCTCGGGGTAATTCCACTCTTTAAACCAGCCAAGTGATGGTCCTGGGTGTTCACCTGGGTATTGGCCATAGTCAAGGTCGTGTAGGTAACCAGTGAGAAACCATAGTTCTGGATCTTGATTTAATTTTGTGGCATAGCCTTCCATTGCGGTAGCAACCATTAACGCGTGAAAACGTTGATAATCATCCTGGACGTATTGTTTAAGCAAAAGGGTTGCTTCTGATCGAGTAGGTAATGACATGCAGATAAGAATAACTTGTTCAGAAATTCTGTCCAGGCTTTGGTTGTAATTTCGGTATACTGCTTATCTTTCATTCAAAACTCCACAATATCTCTTCAAAATTTTTAATTTTGCCCGCTTTGCCAACTGTAATTTCTTCAGCAGCGTACATTGCCATTCGTTCTGTTGTTTGACTAGTTGGTAGCCAAACCTTGCCATCAGCGTACACAATGCGATGATAAGGAATGGCGGACTGATTGGGTGCTTTTTCTAGAATAGTTGTAATACTGCGGGCTGCCATAGCGCCACCACCAGCCGCCTTTGCTAGGTCACCATAGGTAGTTACAAATCCTGGTGGGATGGCGAGCGCGAGATCATACACGCGCTGACTAAACGAAGACTGCATACACAACTAACTATAACCTTTATGTGTTGGTAATGGTATAAATATATACATATGCAATGTATTATTCTAGCGGCCGGGAAAGGGACACGGTTGCGACCTTTGACTACCAATACTCCTAAACCGTTAGTGCGCGTTGCCGGCAAGGCGTTGTTAGACCATATACTCGAAGCGCTTCCAAGTGCCGTGGATGAGATTATTATGGTTACTGGTTATTTAGAAGAACAATTGCACCAACACTTTGGTTCAGAATATGGCGGTCGCAAAATTACCTATGTTCATCAGGCAGAACAGAAAGGTACCGGCCATGCTTTGTGGTTGTGTAAAGATTTGATTAAAGGGCGGTTTTTATTTATGTTTGCGGATGATATACACGGGGCTGATGATTTGGCACGAGTAACTTCGTTCACTCGCGGTATGTTGGCTCTGAGTACTCAAACGCCAGAGCGATTTGGAATTGTTGTGCGTCACCCCGACGGAACCCTGGCAGAATTTGTGGAGAAACCAGAGCATGCACCTTCAAATTTAGCTTCGACTGGAGTGTTTGTGTTGGATGAGCATATTTTTGATTTTGAACCGACTGTGGAGACAAATGGGGAGTTTTATCATACCGATATGACACGTGAGTACGCTAAGAAATACCCTATTGCCGTTGTGGAGCAGGATTTGTGGATACCGATTGGGTATCCAGAAGATATTGCGAAAGCTGAGGCAAGGTTAGTACAAAAGTAGTTTGATTCTGAGGGGGGATTGTAGTAGTCTATTGCCACAAAGTCACTTGTCGGATGAAAGGTGAATCTTTAAAAAGCTCAGCTTTGCTAAAGGTTCACCTTGCGCCGACTTCGTTCGAAAGAACAAAGCTCAAGCGAGCTTGGCTTTGCTTTCTCACTCGTCGGCGTAGCTCAGTTGGTTAGAGCGTAGCACTCATAAAGCTAAGGTCGGAGGTTCAATTCCTCCCGTCGACACAAATGCTGAGCCTAGTAACAATAGTTGGAGTTTGTGGGGCAGCCTTTGTGCTCCTAGGTTTTGTTGGTAACCGTATGCGTTGGTGGTCTGCCAATGATCAGGTTTATGTTCGTATTAATGCTATCGGCAGCTTAATACTGATTGGATATTCGTATTGGATTGATAGTTATCCGTTCGTTGTACTCAATGTTGTTTGGTTACTATTTTCAATTAAAGATTTATTTAGATCTAGGTGATCTATAAAAGAAAAACGACTGATCTTATGATCAGTCGTTTTTCTTTTTGCGCGGTCGAAGGGACTCGAACCCTCGACCTTCCGCGTGACAGGCGGACGCTCTAACCAGCTGAGCTACGACCGCGAACGAGGTGCAAATAGAAAAGTTTACTTTTCTATTTTGGCGCCGAATAAAGCGGTCGAAAGAAAAATGCTTTTTCTTTTCAGTCCGCGAAACATCCAACGCCTGATTGATTTGTCACTGCCTCCGAACGCAGCGGTCGAAAGAAAAATGCTTTTTCTTTTCAGTCCGCGGACGCTCGAAGGCTTCTCATGGTTTCAACTTGTTTCCACAAGTGATCGAGAGTATAGCGGTTTTTAATATGTTTGGCAATAGAATTGTGGATTTATTATTCGGAGTTTGTTATGCTGTCGCCACGCCAACATAGCTCAGTCGGTAGAGCGCATCCATGGTAAGGATGAGGTCCTCGGTTCGATTCCGTGTGTTGGCTCAACTGGTACCCACAACACATACATACTTACCTGCCTAAAGATAGTAAAATAAAAAGATGAATTTTACTCCTAAACAAGTTATTACTGATGCAAAGAATAAAAAACCCCGGAGGATATGGAAATTTCTGTTACTGAGCCTTGTTGGGTTATTACTTTTCGTGCTTCTTTTTGTGATTACAGCTGGGCGTGACCACGGGTCAATTGATGATTCCGACATGCTAATTCAACCAGCGTCAGTATTGGCGGAAGTAGATAATGCTCACTATTCCTTACCGGTCTTTGATGATTTCACAAATGAGCAGCAAGTAGTTATTGAAGCGGCGCTAGATATTGCTCGAGATTACGATGTTGCTGATCGTGAGAGTATTCAGCAAGCTGTCACTACTACTAAGCCTCTCACTGATGCATTTATTGCAGCCAGCAATCGCGCAGGCTACCAGTGTCCAGATGCGCTTAATAACTACTCATACGGTGTCGAATACTGTGCGCTGAGTGACATTCGTGATTTGGCTCAGTTGACAATGCTTAGGGCGTACGAATCAATGTTGTCAGGAGAAGTTGATGCCGCAATTGAGGAAAGCTTGGCGGTGGTAAGTATGGCATCGATACTGACAGAAAGTCAGCATCATAAAATAACTCACTTGGTTAGTATGGCCTTGTACAATATGACTCACGATCAACTCGTAGTGATACTTCAAGATGCAAATGATGAGCAAAAAGTAATTATTCAGCAGACAATTCAAGAATACAGTCCAGAGCCTACAAAATTTGCAAATGCAATGAAGGCTGAATATATGTCCTACAAATCTATGATCCGAACCATGGATACTAATACAGTAAGTGATCAGTATGGTGAATTTGATAAGCCTGGACCATATAGTCTTCACCCTAATAGAACTACTGAAAAAGTGTATGATTTTATGAAATTACGGTCTGAGTATTATGCACTACCGTGTATAGAAAGGTCGCCCGTTTTAGAAGGTTTGATACAAGAGGAGGTGATTGCGTCTACAGATCTAACTCTCAGTCGCAGCCTTGGCATGCTCATACTGCCTAACAGAATTGGAGAAAGATTTTATGTAAGAATCATTGCTGCTATGGCTGGTGATAATTATTGTGATGTTGAGAGTTTGTACGAGGAGCTTGTCACACAATAAATTTTAATCACAACAGGTCTCAGTATTATTATGTCGATTATGTAAACACCTGTTTATTAAAGAGTGGCCGTATAGCGAGATGAGATTGTGCTTTCTTACGAGTTTTTTATAGTAGCTTTGTACCCATTGCTGATCATGGCAGCATTACCCTCTTCTATGTCAATGTGGCATTCGAGGGTGGCTTCAGGTTGGATGCGAATGATCGTGTCGTGATAATCGATCTGTCCTTTGTCTGTTTTTAATTGCAGCGTTACCGACTGGCCATCATGTAGGTGATGTTCAGCTGCTTCTTGAGGGTTGATATGGATATGGCGCTTGGCAATGATGAGACCCTCATCTTTCTCGATCGAGCCAGCTGGCCCAGTGATGGAAAACGCTTTACTACCAGTAATGTCTCCAGAGAGCCTGACGGGAACGTCGGTTGGTTTGCAACCTAGTGTGTACGTATCTCCAACCAAGATCTCACACTGAGTGGCACTTCTGGTTGGGCCGACCACGCGCACTTTGTCTATTGTGCCGGTTGGTCCGCCGATACTGACTTGTTCTTCGGCCGCAAATGCACCGGGTTGTAGAAGCACCACTTTTTTATTGAGGGTGTAGCCGGGCCCAAATAGCTGGGAGACATCATCATCAGTCAAATGGATGTGACGGTGGGAGAGATTGACTGGTACGGTAAACATGTCGAGATTATAGCATTTATGGGGTCACGTGGTATTTTATACGTATATGAAAGAACCTCATTGTTACACCAGTACCATCATTTCCTCAGTCCTTAATCAGTCTGAGTTATTGCCGGCCTATGTGTCAGTGGTGCAACGATTGCACGGTGAATCTTTTGCAATTACTAAAGACGATTTTCGCACTTTGTTGGCAGACCCAAAAGAAATAGTGGCGTTTGTGCTGGTCGGAAATCAACTGGTAGCAACGGCTCAAGCGTCATTATTGTGGACTCCACCAGACTTGCAAGCATATATAAATAATGTCGTGACACACGCTGATTTTGGTGGTAGAGGTTTTGGATCACTGGTTATGCAGACCCTCGAGCAAGCGATCAAAACTCAGTGGGGAAAAAATGGCGACCGCGCGGTTAAATTACTGTTGTCCAATAGTCCGGAAAAAAATAACGGTGGTTTTTATGATCAACTTGGTTGGACTAATCGTGGTCCAGCCTCGCCACACCCAACGGTCATGTGGATAAAAACAATCTAATGTATGTCTGATATAACTGATCGAATTGAAGTCATTGAAGCTGCGATGTTGCGGCCGGATTTTTGGAATGACCCCAAAGCTGCTCAAGCAATGTATAAGGAATTGGAGGAGCTAAAAGATGCTGCGGAAGGTAAGGGGAAGTATGACAAAAATCATGCTGTCATCACAATTGTAGCCGGAGCTGGAGGGGATGATGCTGAAGATTTTGCCCGGATGTTGGTTGAGATGTATCAAAAATATGGAGAGGGAAAGGGCTGGACTCCAGTTATTCTCGACAGTAATGCTAATGATCACAATGGATACCGTAATATAACCTTTGAGCTGCAGGGTAAGTATGCGTACGGAACATTGCAAAACGAATCAGGAGTGCATCGACTGGTGCGTATCTCGCCATTTAATAGTAATGGTAAGCGGCAAACCTCATTTGTTTTAGTAGAGGTATCGCCCCGAGTAGCGGATATTACTGACTTTGAACTCAATGAAGATGACTTAGAGATTAGTTTTGCTCGCTCTGGTGGGGCAGGTGGTCAGAACGTGAACAAGCGTGAGACCGCGGTGCGGATCGTGCATCAGCCGACTAAAATATCAGTGAATATTTCTTCTGGTCGATCGCAACTGCAAAATCGTGAAGAAGGAATGGCACTACTAGCGGGTAAAATATTTGCGTTTAACGAAGCACAACGCAAGCGGGAAATGGAAGGACTGTCAATTGAAAAAAGCCTTAAGATTGAATGGGGTAGTCAAATCAGGTCGTACGTGCTACACCCGTATCAGCTGGTAAAAGACCACCGGACAAATACTGAAGTTCGCAATGTTGATGCTGTACTAGATGGTGACATTCAAGTGTTTATTGATACTTCAGCATCTGCAGAATAGCGTGATATACTGTTCGGTATGATTGATAATCGAGTGTATGCGCAGGACGCAAAAACTGTCATAGCTGTGACATATTCAGGTACCCAAACGATCAGCGGGTGTGCTAATAAACAAGGTGTATGATCTACTTTGATAACGTTTCAAAACATTATAGTGACGGTCGAGCGTCTGGTCTCGAAGAAATTACCTTTCAGGTTGATCCAAAAGAATTTGTGTCTATTGTGGGTCATTCTGGTGCGGGTAAAACCACGCTGCTTAAAATGATCATTGCCGAAGATAAGCCATCTTCTGGGAGTGTATTTTATGAATCGCTTGATATCCACCGCATTCCACGCTCAAAGTTACCAAGCTACCGCCGAAAAATTGGCACGGTTTTTCAGGACTTTAAGCTGCTGCCACACAAGACGGCGTACGAAAATGTTGCGTTTGCCATGGAAGCAAACGGCCGAACTGATGCCGAGATTGCTGAGAACGTACCTCAGGCATTGGCGTTGGTTGATCTCGAAGAGAAAGCATTCAATTTTCCTCACGAACTGTCTGGGGGAGAAAAGCAACGAGTGGCGATTGCTCGGGCAATTGTTAATCAGCCAGACATCATTATTGCCGATGAGCCGACAGGAAATCTTGATCCAATTGCGACGTACGAAGTAGTGCAGATTCTGCGCAAAATTAACGATCTAGGAACCACAGTGATTATGACCACACACAACAAGGGCGTTATCGACGAAATAGAGCGGCGCGTGATTACGATGGATGAAGGTCGGATTATTCGCGATGATGTGAGTGGTAAATACGTTTTGTAATAATATGATAACTGGACTACGTCGGATTGTACGAGCGGGATTTGTTGGGTTTTGGCGCAATGCGTATGTGTCGTTGGCGTCAGTATTTGTGATGACTGTGGCACTGTTTGTGATTGGTATGACAATGTTTGTGGATGAGTTATTGACTACGTCACTCAACACAATTCAGTCAAAGGTTGATATTAACGTCTATTTCGTACCCGATGCATCAACTGAAGAGATTGATCGGATTCGCAACTCGGTAGCTGCGCTGCCAGACGTGGCAGCAGTGACCTATACATCTCGTGAAGACGCTTTAGAGGAATACAGAAATCGAAACGAGAATAACGAAATTGCTCTGCAAGCTCTTGAAGAACTAAACGAAAATCCGTTGGGAGCCACAATTGCGATCCAAGCCAAAGAAACCTCACAATATGAGGCAGTAGCTCAGTTTTTAGAAGAACAAAAAATCCAAGAGGAAGTCGGGTCTCCAGTGATTGATGTGATCAACTTTAATAGAAATAAGGATTCTATTGATACCTTGACTTCAATCATAAATGCGGTGGAGCGCTCTAGTTTTGTAGTCTTGCTTGTATTATTGATTGCCGCCACCCTGATCACCTTTAACACCATTAGGTTGGCGATATATACCTCCCGGGAAGAGATCGCCATCATGCGTCTAGTGGGAGCAAGTAATATGTTTATCCGTGGTCCGTTTATGTTACAAGGAATTATGTACGGTTTCCTAGCGGGACTTCTAACACTCGCACTATTTTATCCAATTCTCGTCTGGATTGGGCCAGAAACCGCTGCTTTCTTTGAAATTAACCTGCTTGATTACTATCTAGAAAACTTCCGTGAAATCTTTGGGGTGATTGTGGGTATCGGCGTTGTGCTCGGTCTACTTTCAAGTACTCTAGCTATTGCGCGTTACTTACGAACTTAATTTTCCTTCACCTATGGCTACCCGCAAGAAACCAACTATCAGTACTGCATCTAAGCCAGCAGCTAAAAAATCTCCAAAATCTCCAAAACACCCTAAGTATATATTTATTGTTGGCGGCGTTATGAGTGGAGTTGGTAAGGGGGTGGCATCTTCCTCTATCGCGACTTGCTTGCAGGCGCGAGGCTTGAATGTGACCGCCATGAAGATTGATCCGTACATCAACGTGGACGCTGGAACGATGAATCCGACCGAGCACGGCGAAGTGTTTGTGTTGAAGGATGGTCTTGAGACTGATCAAGATATGGGTAACTACGAACGATTCCTCAATCAAGATCTACCGTCAATCAACTACATGACCACTGGGAGCGTGTACCAATCGGTAATACAAAAAGAACGTAATCTTGAGTACGGTGGTCGTAACGTAGAGGTGGTGCCAGATATTCCGCTAGAGGTGATCAGTCGGATCAAGCGAGCGGGACAAGAAGCGAATGCTGATGTGGTCCAGATTGAGGTGGGTGGTACGGTTGGGGAATACCAAGGTGTGTTATTTCTCGAAGCAATCAGAATGATGAAAACCGAAATGCCTGATGATGTGGCGGTGGTGATGGTCAGCTACTTGCCGGTACCGGGCAGTATTGGTGAAATGAAGACTAAACCAACCCAAACCGCTGTGCGGTCACTTAACAGTGCAGGGGTGTTTGCGGATATGATTGTGTGCCGCAGTCCAATCGGGATTGATGAAAAGCGAAAACAAAAAATCGCCACCTTTTGCAACGTAAAACCAGAGAACGTCATCTCGGCGCCTGACGTAGATAGTATTTATGATGTACCGCTAAATTTCGAAGAAGACGATTTATCGATGCGGCTCTGTACTCAACTAGGACTTAAGTGTAATAAAAAGGCAGATTTGGCGGGTTGGAAGAAATTTGTAAAGCGGTCAAAAGGTGGGACTGACACGGTTAAAATTGCTGTAGTTGGGAAGTACTTCAGTTCTGGGGATTTTATCCTCTCTGATGTGTATTTATCGGTGATCGAAGCCATCAAATACTCAGCGTATGGACTCAATCTGACACCAGAGATTCATTACCTCGGAGCAGCTCATTTTGAAGACAAAAAGAATCTCAAAGAGCTTAAAAAATTTGACGGGGTATTAGTGCCAGGCGGGTTTGGCAAGACTGGTATTCAAGGGAAACTACATGTGATTGAATACGTCCGCAAGCAAGGCATTCCTTATTTTGGTATCTGCTACGGTATGCAATTGATGGTGCTCGAATATGCCCAAAATGTCCTCAAACTCAAAAACGCCAGTACCGAAGAAATTAATCCCAAAGCTGATCATTTAGTGATCGCGGTCCAAGCCTCACAAAAAGATTTGATCAAAGAGAAGAAGATGGGTGGGACGATGCGTTTGGGTCAGTATGAGGCAAAGCTGGCAAAAGGCTCGTTAGCGCAAAAAGCGTATAAGGCGAGTAGTGTGCTCGAGCGACACCGCCACCGCTACGAAGTCAACACAGAATATATCGAGCAGCTAGTTGGTGCCGGTCTTGATTTTACGGGAGTATCACCCGACGGAGAATTAATGGAGATTGCCGAACTGTCAAAAGAAGACCATCCGTTTTTCATGGGTGTACAATTTCATCCCGAGTTGCAAGCGAGACCACTTGCGCCGCACCCATTATTTACCGCATTTGTAAAAGCAGCTTACGAAACTGAGTAGCAAAGGTTGGGTATACCGGTCAGAAGGTACGTATAAACCCCTTCTAAGATGCAAACATTTGTGGTAATCTAATGCCCACCACGGTAGAAGAGGGAATACCTAATTACTACCGTGGTAGCTACCTTACCCGATCGTCTAATGGTAGGACTACGGTTTTTGGTGCCGTCAATCGGGGTTCGAATCCCTGTCGGGTAGCCCAATAGGATGTGAAGCGCAAGAGAGGTCACCCAGTGTGGCCTTTTTTGCTGCCAATGAGAAATCCATGACTACATTAAAGGGTTTTTTGAGTTCATAGGTTAGTTCTCCAGCTTCTACTTTTGGGTTCTGAAGTAAGTAGGAAATAATCTCCCGTTTCTCCTTGATTTCAGAACTAGCGAAGATTTCTTTCATTCTAGTAGTGAGATTCAGTACTCGGTCGACTGTGATGTGGAATTCATTATCACCCTTGGTATGTTCTTCTAGTTCAATGTTCAGTTTTCCTTGGGTTCGCTTCAGGGTTTGCAACTTATTGGTATATTCCTGTGACGTAATACTTCCATCGAGGCGAATATCTAGCAGATTGTCAATACGGCCCTGTACTCGCTTCTATTCTGCGTGCACACGGGCAACCTGTCGCTTACTGAAGCACTTCTCAGCTTCATGCACTTCTCGTAGGTCATTGATGAGGTTCTCGTGTGCTTCTTGAGGTAGACCAGAAAACACATCAAATAGGTTGTAGACAGGCTTGAGGAGCTTGGTTTCAGGGACGTATACTCGTTTACAGACTCCCTTGGCATTAGTACAAGAATAGTAGACATATTTACCTTTTTTGATTTCAGGTGTCATAGTACAGCCACAATGGACACAGTTCAACAGCCCTTTGAAAATAAACGGCTTTGAGTCTTCTTTGGTTCGGGTATCGTTGCGACCATTCAAAATATCCTGACAACGCTCGAACGTCTCCATTGTCACAAGGGTCTGATACTTATGCGGGTACTTACCGTGCTTTGGCGATACAGCGAAACCAACATAGAAGGGGTCCCGTAGGATTCTATGCATAACGCTGCGTGCCACAGTTGCTCCTTTCATGGTTGTTAGTCCGATTTCTACCCCTAGTTTTTGCAGGGTAATAATTGAATGTTGACCGCTGGCGAACTCTTCAAATAGGTGATTGATGAGGTGGCTACGCTCGGGCTCCAGAATAATAGTTTTCTTCTCGGTTAGTTCGTCAGTATAATTAATGTAACCAAGACGAGGTTTACCTGTCCATTCTCCTTCACGCCGCTTCTGCTCTTGTGAACGCTTTACATTGTCACTGAGCTGTAGAACATACGCCCGAGCAAACATAACACCCATATCCCACCGAATCAGGTCAGCACTGTTAGATTCGCTGTGGATGTGCAGGTTTTCACGGTAGAAGTATAGCTCCACTTGGCCCGCTTTCCGTAGGTCATCTAGCTCAACTGATTCCTTGAAGCTTCGTTGTAGGCGGTCGATTGTGTCTACGAAAATGTGTGAGGTAAGTTTTGACTTAGACGCTTGATTGATGATTAGGCGGAACTTTTTTCGGTCCGCTTTAGTAGATGATTCTTTGATTTCGTGTACATCAAACTCGTCAAATTTTCTTACTGTAGCGTACTCTTTGAGGCGAGTGACCTGTGCTTGGTTTGATTCCTGTTCTTCGGTTGATACCCGAGCAATGATAATAGCTTTCCTCTAGCCACCTTTGAACTCGAACACTTGAGATAATCAAGTAACATGAAATACAAACAATTAAGTTATGAAGAGCGCGTGCAAATTGAAATATTAAAACGCAGTGGTTGTGGAGTCAGAGAAATAG
>Ga0136601_1000655_pt1 | contig 13738 bp, 15 predicted proteins | sample AntRauMFilla2699_FD_181020 | JGI IMG/M metagenome (GOLD analysis project Ga0136601, IMG submission 181020) | Saline lake microbial communities from Rauer Islands, Antarctica - Metagenome Filla 2 #699 | ecosystem: Environmental > Aquatic > Non-marine Saline and Alkaline > Saline | place... | reverse complement strand
GAGCTGGGATTTTACTCCGGCCGCATCGACACCACCTTCGATGCGACTTTGCAAAGCTCGCTAAAAAACTTTCAGGAAACGTTTAGTGAAACAATGTTAAAACCGTGGGGTATGACATTTGGCTCGGGCTACAAATACAAAACAACCAACAAGTTCCTCAATCTAATTGTTGGTTGCGAGACAGGGGCAGTAGTGCTTGATGGACAGGGAACATTTGATTACTAATGTCTTGCATGGAACCTGCGTGTAATTTAGAAAAACTGCTATACTAGAATTATGTACACATGGCTTTTATTTAATATTCATTCCATCAATTTTTTGTACGCTGTGGCGGGGTTGTCTGTTCTAGGTTGTACGCTAGTGCTCCTCTATGATTATTTTTGTAATCGGCAAGAGTTTTTTACTCGCTATGTTTCGCCGTACGTGTGGAGTGTAATTATTCTCACTAGTATTGGCGGAACACTGACGACATTATTGTATTCTGAAGTGTTTGGATTTATTCCCTGCTCTTTATGTTGGTTGCAGCGAGTGGCTTTGTATCCTCAGACTATGTTGTCTATATTGGGATATAAAATGAAGGACACGACTTATTTTCCAGTTTATGGCTTGGCCTTGTCAGCATTCGGCTTGTTAGTAGCTGTGTATCAGTATATCTATCAAGCCTTGCCAGCAGAGATGTTAGAGTCAGGATTTGTGCCTTGTTTGGCTGACGGCAGTGCCGATTGCTCTAAAAAAGTAATTGAGGTGTTTGGCTTTGTTACCTTTCCGTTGCTCTCGGCTATCATGTTTTCATTCTTGATTGTATTGTATCTACATGTGCGTAAGGCGAATAATAGGCAATAGAGCAGGCTATACTATTGAGTGGTAGATATTCGTGTAGTAATTGTAAAGGCTTTTAGTAAGTAAAGATTCAATATATCAACAGCGGTAACTAGTCACGAAAGTGTCTAATACTGTATAATACAAGATATGATTATGTTAATTACCCCCAGCAATAACCGTTGGTACCTGACCGTGAGTGCAATTTTATTTACAGTACTTAGTTTTGCTCATTTATTATTAATTATTATGCAGCTCCCGGTTACGTTTGGTTCGTACACGGTGCCCTATGAAATTAATGGCTTGATAGTTATATTACTTGGCTATTTAGCCGCACGAGGCTTTATTGCTGCCCATCGCTTGTAGCGTGTACTGTATTTTGCATGTAAAAAGCTGCCCCACAAGGTGCAGCTTTTTGCGATGCTGTGAAAGTTGACGCATGTTTTAGTATGGATATTGTCTGCGAAACCAGCGAATGCTAGTTGACGTCGGTCGAGCAGAGTCGTAGGCTAGAGATAATGAAACAAAAAGCGTATTCTGGTAGTCAGTCACACTACTATGACGTAGTGGTAATTGGCGGTGGAGCGGCCGGTATGATGGCAGCCGCGACCGCTGCGGCAGCAGGAGCGTCAACGTTATTGCTGGAGAAGAACCAGCGTCTTGGTAAGAAGCTTAGTATTACCGGTGGTGGCCGCTGTAATGTGACGAATAATAAACCACAAGTACGTGAGATGTTGTCTGCGTATCAGGGTGCTGGCAAGTTTTTGTTTTCGACGTATATGCAGTTTGGCGTAACTGAAATGATAGCGTGGCTGACTGAACGAGGCGTGTCTGTGCATGAGGAAAATGAGGGGCGACTATTTCCTGATACGAATGACGCTGAAACTATTTGCGCCACATTAGAAAATGAATTATTACAGCAGCAGGTGACTGTACACCGTGCAGTAATTGTTCGGTCTGTTGAGGCTGGTATTGAGAACGATAGAATTTTAATTAAAACGAATATCGGCCCATTCGCGGCCGGCTCCTGTATTATAGCGACTGGTGGAATGGCGCGACCCGATACTGGTTCGACTGGAGATGGCTTTGCTTGGCTGCAAGCTCTTGGTCATACAATTGTTCCCAATAGTAATACTCTCGTGCCGGTACTGCTCACAGAGACATGGCCGGCTGCTCTGAGTGGTTTGGCTGTAGCTGATGCACAGGTAACAGTCTGGAGCGATAAAAAGAAGGAACGGTCTGTGCGAGGTCGATTATTGTTTACCCATACTGGTGTGTCGGGGCCGTTGATTTTAAACCTCAGTCAATATATCGGTGACCAATTACAATATTCGTCAGTTACACTGACGCTTAATTTGTATCCAGAGCATGATGCCGGCAGTCTCAAGCAGCATTTGCGTACAATGTTGGCTTCTAACAAAAAACTACTCAATATTCTGGCCGCCGATCTGCCGCGTCAGTTGGTACGAGCACTTTTGGAGCAGTTAGCGATTGATGGTGAGACACCTGGGCATAGCGTTCGCACAGCCGAGCGAGCTCGATTATTGACGTGCTTGCAGGCGGTACCGTTGTCAGTCAAAGGGGTTGGTGGAGCTGATACAGCGGTAGCGTCGGCTGGGGGCGTAGCACTGACAGAAATTGATTGGCGAACTATGGCCTCGCGCTGTGTAGCGCGAGTGTATGTAGTAGGAGATGTGCTTAATATTAATCGTCCGTCCGGAGGCTATAGTTTGCAGCTGTGTTGGAGTACTGGCTACGTCGCCGGACAAGCAGCAGCGAAGTATGTTCGTGAAGCAGTTCGTTCGTCTGGTAAAAAGGCGGCAGCTAATTCATAATCGTTATGCCACATAGCAAGTATGATATGCTCACAAGCACTATGGAACAAATTGATACGAGATTTTTTCGCGCTGGGGTGGGGACGGTCATTTATAACCAAAAGGGTGAAGTGGCCTTGTTTCAGCGGGCCCAGTTCCCGGTCGGGTCTGGCAGTTTCAGCAAGGCGGAATTGATTTGGGGGAGACAATTGAAACTACGCTTTGGCGGGAGTTGCAAGAAGAGGTGGGGTTGGAAGCTAAAGATTTTGCGCAAATTACGTTATTTCCAGAGTGGACTATTCATCAGTATGCTCTTGTTGACGAAGATCCTACAAAATCCAGGCTAGGTCAGGCTCACTGTTGGTATTTTTTAGAATTGCGGTCCGATGTCACTATTGACCTCAGTCGAGCCAGAGAGTACGAAGCTTCAGATTGGCGGTGGGCTACGTTCAGCGAGGCGATTGCTGAAACTGAGTCAGTAAAAAAGCCTGTATATGAAACTCTGGCTGCATTTTATGAGCAATGGATTACTATCCAAATGCCGAGTATTGAGTGATGTCTGGTCGACTGCTATACTGGTTCATATATGCAACAAAACAATAATTTTCTGGGCTTTGCCATTATTCTAGCGGGCGCCATGGTGACGGGGGCGATTATTTTTACCAGTGGTGAATCGGCTACTGCACCAACTGCTGCAACGACCAATCAGCCAGGCGCAGAAGAACCGGCCCCAATTGATGTGTCGGTAGATACTGATGGCTTTGCTTCTCTGGGCGATCCCGAAGCTCCGATTTTATTGGTTGAGTACTCTGATTACGCCTGTCCATTTTGTAAGCGCTTTAATGATGAAACGAAGCCCCAGATAGTTCAAAAGTACGTCGATGAGGGAATTGTTCGTTTTGTTCGCAAAGACTTCATTGCTGTCGGCGGTGATCGTGCAGCTGAAGCAGCCCACTGCGCAGGTGATCAGGGGGCCTACTGGGAGTACAACAATATTCTGATGGAAAACCAAACCGCCGACCGTGGTAATTGGGCTGATGCCGCAGTGCACAGAGGATACGCTGCTACGCTTGGGCTCGACGCCGATGCCCTGATTGCGTGTTTTGAAGACCGCACACACCAAGCCAAGGTAACCGCATCCACCCAAGAAGGAGCTGAAAATGGTGCTTCAGGCACGCCATATTTTGTAGTAAATGACATTCCAGTTTCTGGTGCCCAGCCCTTTAGTGTCTTTGAGCAAGCTATCCAGTTTGCTCTCGAAAATCAATAAGTATGTTGGTGCTCCGCGCCTTTCATAACGTATTTTCACATCTCGGCTACATTGCATCCTCTGTCTTCCTTGCGGTCGCCATAACGGTAGTAACATTACTTTGGCCTAATCAAGGATTGCTCTTTACAGTCTGGGGTAGCGAACTAACCACTCTTAGTTTTAAGTTCTCTTTAACACTGCATGTAGTAGCGGGCGCTTGGTCGAGTATGGGTGCATTGACGGTAGTGGTAATTGTACTAACGGCCAGTTTAATTGGATTGGTAGCCAGTATGGCCTGGTACGCTTGGCGAGCGAAGCAGCTCAGCCATGAGATTGGCCCTTCGTTCACTATCGCCACAGGTACGGGCATTTTTGCTGCTCTATTAGGGATTGGATGTGTGGCCTGTGGACCGCTTCTGGTAACCGCCATCCTTGCCCTTGTGGGTGGAGCTGGACTGCTAGTAATTTTACCGTTACATGGTACAGAATTTGGGCTACTGGCTCTTGGTTTATTGGGGTACGCAGTGTATGTGTTGGCTAAAGTTATTGCTGCGCCAGCGGTATGTGTTATATGGCCTGATGTGATTGGTGACAAGTAGTACGTTGCTTGCCGTTAGATAGGGCCAGATTGGCTAATATGGTATGGCAATCAAATTGTAAAAAACAATATACATATAGTATATAATGATACTATGCGAAAAATAATCATTTTACAGTCAATCATAATCCTGGCCGGTGCTTATTATATTTACACACTGCAGCAAGACCGTTTGGCAGAGGAACGAGAAACGTCTTCACGTGCTGGGCAGATAGATGCAACTATCAATAAAGATGACACAGCCGCACCAGCAACGACTGAATCGCCGGCCGCCGCTACTACGGAAGCTGAGTCTTCCTCAGAGATTGGTGGAGCTAGTGATGTAGGAATGGAGTTCCCAATTCCTGACGACGAAGCAGATTTGCAAGTGCGTTAATCTCGGTCGTACCCAAGTATAGGATTTCCTGGTAACGTAGATACATAAACATAAACAAGCCTTACCAAGCCTTTTCAGCATAGACGCTAATCGTTCGCCGTTTGCGGGCTTTGCCTTTCAATACGTGTTTGTGTGAGCGGTAGACTTGGCGAATAGTGAACTTTTCTTGCAGGAAGGTGATCAACTCTTCTTCGGTGTACACGTGTTCGGCTACGCCGATAACAGGGTGAATGTAGCTGCCTGGCTCTTTGGCAGGGTGGTCTTTAAGTAAACGCCTAGTATGTAGATCGCCATCAGCTAAGAAGGTTTTTAGATAGAGAAAACCGCCTGGCAGTAGTACGCGGTGAGCTTCGTCCCGCAGCTGCGTGCGCTCTTTGGCGCTAAGAAAATGTGACGTCATCATATCTAAGACGAGTGACTGTGATTCATCAGGTAGATTGAGGTCGCCAGCAATCGTTCGGGCTTCATAGGTAAGGTCGAGCTCCTTTGAGGCGTCTTTAGCCTGTGCAATAGCTGCTGCCGAGATGTCGTAGCCGACACCGGAAAGTTCGTATGAACATGCGAGATAGATAAGATTGCGACCGTTACCACATCCAACATCCAAGACTGAGTTAGGAGCAGTAATGATGTCGTTGCGGTCACGGCGTCCTAGCCAGCGAGTAAACTTTTCTAAATCTTCACTTACCTCAGCCGATAGCTTGAGGTGTTCGGCAGTCTTGTACTCATTGTCCCAAAAATTAGCCCCATGACGCCGGCGCTTTTGTTTGTGAATAAAGGGGCGCTTAGCCATAGTTTTTATATTAGAGCATAAATATTCATATTTTTCAAGGTATTTTGGGGATTCGGTTTAAGTTGATGTCTGGTACAATGTCACCATATGAAAAATCCATGGGTAATTATCGGAGTATTAGTAGCAGTCTTGGTGGGTGGTTCGATCTGGTATTCCAGTACTGTGAGCCAGCAAGCTAATGAAGGAGTAGAGGTCATTAGTCACGTAAAAGGTAATCCAGAGGCAGACGTAGTGTTAGTAAAATATAGTGATTTTCAGTGCCCGGCTTGCGCAGCCTTCGTGCCAGCGGTAAACGATGTGTTGGCTGAATTTGGTGATGACGTACGCTTTGAATATCGTCATTTCCCCTTAATTCAAATTCATCCTTTTGCAGTCCAAGCTGCTCGGGCGGCCGAAGCAGCTGGTCAGCAAGGAAAGTTCTTCGAATACCACGATGCGTTATTTACCAATCAAGACGCCTGGCGACAAAGTCCTAATCCAACGCAGTTTTTCGTGCAGTTTGCCGAAGAGATTGGCCTGGACATGGACCAGTTTACCCGCCAGCAACGTTCATCAATCCTGCAGGATAAAGTGGTGGCTGAATTCGACGAGGCTAGAGAAGCCGGATTTACTGGCACGCCTACCTTTACCCTCAACGGTGAACGAATGGAAATCGCAACCTACCAAGACTTCCGTGATCAAATTGCCGCGGCGGTTGGAGAAGGAGATCAGGCTGCAGAGACCGGTGGTGTAGAAGTGAGTGGTGTAGAAACAAACACTGTATCTGTCGAAACAGAGACAGAAGCCACTGCTGAGAGTGAGTCTGCGGTAGAGCTTGATTAAATAGTGTTGGTTACTGTTGCGCCGTGCAAACTTGCTTTGATTTATATCACTAAGCATGTTTGTCTGGATTAACTGTGAATCTGTGCTATAGTGGCGACTCATGAAATTTTTTCATATTACCAGAGAAGATGGTGTTAAAAGCCATTCTGAACAAAGTGCTTTTTTTTCGGCTGCCTGCGCAGCCAAAAATATAGAGTATTGTCGTATTATAGATTCTGATCTATCACTGTCTGAATTTAACTCCCTTGAGTTGGCAGTTGGTGACTTAATATATCGCAGTAGTACTAGTAGAAAAGCAATTGCTTTGGAACATTCTCTCACAATTGATCAGGCTAGAACTGTTTTTTACGATAATCATAAGGTCTTAACTGGGAGAGGTGGTTCATATGCTATTATGAAAAAAGCTGGCTTACCGGTAATTCCTGCGATTCCATTTTTGCCGCACAAGAAACGCGAAACCATTGAGTTTGCTGAGAATTTAGGTGGATTTCCAATTGTTGTAAAGGTGATGGGTGGTATGGAGGGAGTTGGTGTAATGCGGGTTGATAGTCTGGAGTCCTTTAATTCAGTGTCAGATTTTATCCGCGGAGGAAACGCCTCTTCAGTTATGGTGATGAAATATATCCCACATAAATATTACGCACGTTTGGTGGTAGTTGGTGAACAAGTTGTTACTGCCAGCCGTGATATGGCACCACTTGGAGATTTTCGGGCAAATGCACGCGGGCCGCGAGACGAGCAAGGAACTGAATTTATACCCAGTGCAGATATGGCTCAAGCAGCCGTAGCAGCTGTTAGTGCCATGGGGATAAAAACAGCTGGAGTCGATCTATTAATTACAAACGATAAGTTCTATATCGCCGAAGCTAACTTTCCATATAACTTTGCAGAGACACAACGGCGAACGGGATTTGATATTGCTGCAGCAATAATTAGTGAAATGCTGCAATAAACGTCATATCTACTGACGGTACTTATACGCGTCATGTTATCTGTATTTAGTAAAAAATGTAGTATGCTATGTTTGCTACTGATTAATCCTACGCCTAACTGAAAGTTTAAATCTGCAATCGAAAACGCTATCTGTGTAACGCTCTCACTAATCTCAGTTACTCCTTTTGATGGTTACGAAAATAAGTTAGCAAATATAGTCGGCACTATTTATATAGATTACTGTTAAAACCATTTAGAGTCCATACTTATTTTTATGAAAAAAAATAATCAGATAAAGCTGGATGAGCGCTGGTTTGAACAGCTGCGAAACATCTGTTCGCATACTGATGAAATTGAGTTGCTACAGCAATACACACACATCACGCAAGAGGAAAAGGATGCTTTTTTGCATAACGAAACTGAAAATCCCAGACTGGTCTTTAAAAAAAACATCCCTAACAATGCGGTGAGCGAGAGTATCGACTCTATGTTAATTGATCTTAACGAGTCTGAGAAGGATACTATTGTGCTTGATTTATATCAACAGAAATTAATGAGACGGCTGCTGCGGGATCAGTTAGTGAAAGCCGCATGGCAACAAAATGACGTTGATTTTTATAAACAGAGCGCGTTGCTGTACGGTAAGCCAAAGAAAAAGTATTTTGTTTATATTGCACATAAAGTAACGCTATTGGCCAACCAAAGAATGGTCTCTCATCCAGTTGTGGCTAAGCGTTTAAAGAAAATAATGTCTAAAATTGATGTCAGTCAGGTAAAAATCAGTGCTGATATCTTACCGCCACCAGTGTCTGATGGAGATGTTATTGTTTCAGCTGATCAGGCAGTCTGTGTCTTTAAGGCTGCTTTAGATCGTTTAGCTATCACTGGCTGGACAGTAGTGGTTGATACTACTGGTACACGAAGTCGCTTTTCAGTCGCTCCGTTGCACCAGATCATATATATTCCAAGTACTGAGAAGTTGTTGCAACGTTCAGATAAACTAACGACAGTGCGGCTCGAAGGGCTGGCTGAGCATGAGGTAGGGGTACATGTCCGGCGGGGGTTTGAAGGGGCCCACAGCAAGCTCATGTTGTTGCAAATTGGTCTCGATTCATACTTACCGGGTGAGGAGGGGTTGGCTGCGTATTCGCAGCAGCAGATAGAAGGAGCGGAAGAATTTTATGGCTTTGATCGATATCTGGCTGCTTCTTTAGCAGTGGGAATGGATGGGATTAAGCGCGATTTTCGCACCGTCTTCGCTATAATGACTGATTACTATACGCTACATTTAAATACCACATCGCTATCCTTGGCGCAGAATGCTGCTTGGGAAGTGTGTACCAGAATATTCCGAGGAACAACTGGTAAGACTCCCGGTACTATATTAACTAAGGATATTGTTTATTTTGAAGGAAATATCGAAATGTGGCATTTGATTTCAGATCGGCCAGCTATTTTTGAGTCACTGTTTATTGGTAAGTATAATCCACTTATCCCGCGACACATTAAGTCTTTACAAACCCTTGAAATTTTGACATAATATTAACTTCCGAATTTAAATCATTCTTATGAACAAAATCTATCTAAGTTTATTTCTGGCCCTATTGATTAGTGCCCAGGCGACTGTGAGCTGGGCCCAAGATAATGTGGGCGAGCCGATGACAGACTATGTACTTGAGGCAGCTACTTCAGCTGCTACTGTCAGTCCGGAGGCGGCAGAACAGGTGCCTGTCACGCGAGCTAATAACATAATTAACCTGACGCAAAATCCGTTGCTCAGCACTGATCTCACTCAGCCACAAGAGCGAGACGAAAACGCTGAGATGCTTACACTGTTTGATTCAAGGCTCGTGACGGAACTCGGGACGTTTAACTTTATGGCGTATTGGGTACAAGAGGCAGTGCGTATGGGTATTCCGGTTAATACCATCTTTCTTATTTTATTAACCCCGCTCTTGACGCTCATCGTAAGCTTTACTCGAGTGGTGATTGGGTTGCCAACACTTGATATGTTGGTGCCAATTGCTTTGGCATTTGCACTAGTTGCAGTCGGTATTACAGTTGGTCTACTGGTATTGGCGGCTATTTTGGTCGCCTCCTATGTTTCAAAAGTTAGTTTGTCACGACTGCGGATAATGTTTTATCCCAAACGCTCGCTTTCAATGCTGTTTTTAGCTATGGCAGTGTTCGCTGCATTAACGATTGGAGTATTGTTTGAATTTGAACGAATTCTCAGTGTGTCAATTTTCCCCATTCTCATCCTCATGCTTTTAGGTGACATGATTGTGTCAGTTCAATTACATAAAAGTGCACAAGAAACGTTTTTGATTACGGGCACTACAATTGCGATTGGCCTGGCGGGGTACTTTGCTGCTACCAGTACGGCTGTCCAAAATCTGATTATTTTGTATCCCGAAATAGTATTATTGGTGATACCGGCCAATATCTTGGTAGGTCGTTACTTTGGGTTGCGAGCACTGGAGATGCTTCGATTTAATAAAGTTGAGGTCGAATAATCAGTATGCCAGTTAGTAACTCGATGTTGGGCATGAATGCCCGTAATTTCCAATACATCCGCAAGTTTAATCGCCGCAGCCAAAAACTGGTGGCCGACGACAAGTTATTGACCAAGCAGCGGCTTCTGAGTGTGGGAGTGCCTACTAACGCCATTTTAGCCAAGTTCTCTTCACTCCAGGATGTACGTAACTTTGACTGGGGTAGTTTACCGGCTGACTTTGCGGTTAAGCCATCGCACGGGTATGGTGGGCGTGGCATTACGGTAGTGCGTGGTTGGAATGGGGAGATGGGCACTATTGATAAAGGTCGAAAGATATCCGTGCTAGACTTAGAACGTTTTATTTTTGGTACGCTTGATGGTGAGCACTCACTCAATAATCTTCCCGATTCAGCGTTTATAGAAGATCGTATTCAGTCACATAGTTTTTTTAAAAAGTACGTCTCTAAAGGAGTGCCTGATATACGGATGATTGTTTGCAATAAAGTCCCGGTAATGGCCATGATGCGTTTGCCGACGAAGTACTCTGACGGAAAAGCTAATTTGCACTTGGGTGCACTGGGAGTGGGAATTGATATGCGGACTGGGATTACCACGTATGGCGTGATGGGTAATCAACCGGCGCTATTTATCCCGGGTACAAAAATTAAAGTCCGGGGCATCAAGATACCGTATTGGGATGATATTTTGCGGATTGCTGTCGAAGCTCAGCAAAGTTCCCGACTCGGCTTTGCTGGGATTGATATTGTGATAGATAACAATCATGGACCGCTGGTGCTGGAGATTAATGCTCGACCGGGTCTGGGAATACAAATTGCTAATCAGGCGTCGTTACGAACTCGCCTGGAGCGGATAGAAAATATTAAAGTAAAGACTGTTGAACGTGGAGTTGAATTAGCTAAGAAATTATTCGCAGAACAGTCATTGGAAGATGTTGCTGACAGATCAGCAATTTTAGGGGTAATAGAAAAAATAACTATTATTGGCAATAATAAGAAAAAGACAGTGCGAGCTAAGGTAGATACGGGGGCGTATCGAACTTCAATTGATAGTGATTTGGTGGAGGCCTTAGGGCTAGACCCACACGGTACTTTTGTACGAGTTCGCTCTGGCAGTGGTAAACAAAAGCGCCGGACAGTAAAGCTCCGCTTTAAACTAAAGGGTAAAGAAATTGAGACTATTGCCACATATACGCCACGAGGGCATTTACGTTTCCCAATCATTATCGGTCGTAAAGACATGAAGGGTTTTTTGGTTGATCCTATGGAGATTCCTGATGGAGTATTAGTTCGGTAGCAGATTAGTGAGTGGGGAAGCCGAGCAAGCACAGCTTGCTCGGCTTTGCTATGATAGGTGTATGATACGAACACGTGATCTAGTCTTGTTTTTGGCCTGCATGGCTTTTTTGCTAGCGGGGATTGGGGTGACTGGTTTATCGCAATTGTTTACTACCCCGGGTGCAACTACTGCTATACAGTTTAATACAGCAGGCCAGTCCACAAGTTCAGCTGAGTTGGTGACAGATTCACTAGATCGACAACAACGTTTATATGAATTGCAAGCTAAGATTGCCAGTCGAGACACTACTCTGTACCAGCCAGCGGTTGAATTGACAGAGGAAGAAATAGAGTCAGAAAGCACGCCTGATATTGATGAAAGTGAAACAGATACAGAAGTTGTTAGTTTAATTCAGTACTGTCCTGCCGTGGGAGTAGTCGCTCGTTCTTGGCCTGCTGCAGATATAGTTCAAACGGAGCGCGAAGGACGACGTATTTATATCACCGAAACCAGCGAGGTGGTGACCACCCATGTCGGTACCACTACTGCAGCTGAAACTATAGTTAGCGAAACCATCTACGCCCATCTGCCTATTCGCACTAGTGCCGGACGAATGTCGTGTATTGGGCAGGATGTGATTGGGATTGCGCAGGACGGTTCGCTCTTGCGCAACGAAAACCACGTAGCATATAGTATTTTTGGTTCCGATACATTGATTGGCTATGCGCTGGATGGGCTGCCAATTTACGGACTAAGTGAAACTATTGTCACCGACCAGTGTGGTGGGGTCGTGATGAATGGACAGTATCGCTACTATTTATCAGCTGACCGACCGGGCATGATTGGCTGCTTTGCGGCGGCGCCAGTTACCTTATAAGTCTATGGGCACCCTGGTCTTCGATATTGAGACAGTGGGTGAGGACTGGGAGAGTCTGGATACGGTGACCCAGTCGGTCTTAACCCGCTGGATCGACCGGACAACCAAGAATCCTGCCGAACACCAGGCGGCTCTTACAGATGTCCAATCAGGCTTGGGGTTCTCGCCACTGACAGGATTTGTAGTGGCGATTGGAGTCTATGATATAGAGCGTGAACGGGGTGTCGTATATTACACCGGGGCGGGTAATGAACAAGATTTTACGATTGATAACTACACGTACAAAGAACGTGGTGAAGCAGAAATGTTGGCAGAGTTTTGGGAAGGAGTGGCGCACTATGATACGTTCGTGACGTTTAATGGTCGGTGTTTTGACGTGCCATTTTTAATTCATCGCTCAGTAGCGCAGGGGATTGCTGTCACCAAAGACTTGCTGGAAGGTCGGTATCCACGGCAGCAGAAAAGTTGTCGTCACATCGACTTACAAGATGAGTTAACGTTTTTTGGGGCGATGCAGCGTCGACCAAGTTTACACTTATTTTGCCGAGCCTATGGGATTGCAGGTCCGAAGATTATGGTCGGTGGTGATGAGGTGGCGGAGTTGTTTCGGCAAGAAAAGTTTCGTCACATTGCCGAATACAACGCCCGCGACGTGATAGCAACAACCGAGCTGTATCAACGTTGGCAACTCTATCAGTCTGGGTTATTAGAGACCGCGCCTGAAATTCTATAGTAATCAAATATGTATTACATGACCCATGATACTATTAAAGTATGAAACCATTTCCAAAAAGCTTTTTCTGGGGAGCAGCGACGGCGTCGTATCAAGTAGAAGGGGGTATAGAAAATACTGATTGGGCGGTAGCGGCTAAAGATGGACGAGTACCAGAGTGCGGTCGAGCCTGCGATCATTATCATCGTTATGAGGCAGACTTTGATCTAGCAAAGGAGTTAGGGCATACTGCTCATCGCCTGTCGATTGAGTGGGCTCGAATTGAACCAGAAAAGGGTCGGTTTGATGCTGCAGCGATTGCGCACTACCGTCAGGTATTGCAGGCGCTACACGATCGAGGTATGACCCCGTATGTCACTCTCTGGCACTTTACATTGCCGTTGTGGTTCTCTGAGTCTGGTGGCTTTGAGCGGCATGATTCGCCAGACTTATTTGCACGGTACTGTACGTATGTAACCAAAGAGCTGAGTGACCTATGTAGTAATTTTGCCACTATGAATGAACCTAATGTCTATGGTAGCAACGGGTGGTTGCGTGGCAGCTGGCCACCGTTTAAGCGCTTTGCAATGACTGACTTGGTGGCAATTACAAACTCTGGACGAATCTATGAAGCACAGGCTGGTAAGGGAATTAAACCGTTGTTTATGTACTGGCGAGTTATGAAGCATCTAGCGACTGCCCACAATCAAGCTTATACAGCAATGAAGCACGTTGCTCCGTCTGTGACGATAAGTTTTGTAAAGCATGTGATTGTTTTTGCTGCTAATAGGAATCCTTTTAATAGAATAAAAGCTGCTCTGTCCAACTATTTCTGGACAAATGGAAGGTACCCCAAAAATGGCACACCTTTTCTAAAGTCATCTAATAATACTTCGCGTCTCGTTTTCGTGCAAACTGCCTTGGTGATGTGCCAAGTGCGGAATGTATTCTTTTC
>Ga0136601_1000653_pt1 | contig 13743 bp, 11 predicted proteins | sample AntRauMFilla2699_FD_181020 | JGI IMG/M metagenome (GOLD analysis project Ga0136601, IMG submission 181020) | Saline lake microbial communities from Rauer Islands, Antarctica - Metagenome Filla 2 #699 | ecosystem: Environmental > Aquatic > Non-marine Saline and Alkaline > Saline | place... | reverse complement strand
GATAGGCCGATAGCTATAAGAGCTAATATTATAATTATGTCAGTAGTTCGAATACCTTCACCCTGATTGGTATTTGCTACATCTTTACAGCAGCAGGTACACTTATCGCAAGCTTTACACTTATCACATGAATTAGAGACAGTCGACATTTATGTATATTTAAATATACATATCCAAAGTAGTCATGATTGATATAGTATCTTTGTCACAGCAATGTTCATGTTCCTGTTCATGTTCTACCAAAAGATCATTTCAACGTCCAGCCAACTATACCCATCTACTCAATATCAGCAAATCGACATGTCGACACGTTTACAAACATGTGCTCAAACAGCTATATCGTATTATTGCTAACCATCCCCAAATAACTTCAAGAATAACAAGTTGGTATAAAATAGATCGACGTATGAGTCCATATATTGTGGCTGATTGTGTCGATAATAATGATGTCCTCGACATTGATAAGTTGCTGGACATGTATTCCGTCCGAACCAGATCTCATCCCAATCTACATAAATACATGTAGGTTTTTTGTTTGTCGAGAGTAGTATATCTGTGATATATAAATATCTAAAATGTCGAAAAGTGTTAAGCTGATTATCGATGACAATATAGTTGGCACTGTTGATGTTGATGTCGACACGACTGTTCACGCATTGACGACACAGGTTCAATCTGTTCTCGGCCAAGCCGGAACGGATATTGCCGATTATCATCCTACCTTATATATAAACGACGATACAATTGTCAGTAATCTTATATTGAAGGACGACCAGTACCGCCATTATCTTTTACCATTTGATGATATGGATATGGCTACTCTGGTATTGACGGAAATGGTTGAACCTGTTGGGTCGCCCAGACTCCTTGCCTTGATAGAGACGCTAGACCGAGAGTCATTAAAGAATATAGCTTTAAGATTAGATCTGGATACATTGAAGAATCTATGTCTAGCATCAACGAAGATGGCCATCATATGTCGGGATGAAAGCATGTGGCAAACTAAGGTTTATCAAGACATCGGTGTAATCGACATGGAATTTGGTAGCTGGCGTCAAACATATTTATATTACCGTGATAGGATGGTATATACTTTTGGCAATAATGACCACGGCCAACTTGGCCGAAGTGGCAACAAACGCATCCCTGGCTTAGTTGGCCTTGCCCCCGAGATCCCGATATCATTATCATGCGGTGGAGGACATATGGCTATAGTGGGTCCAGGTTATTTGTGGCGGACGGGCGCTAATAATTATAGTCAATTGGCAACTAATAGATATGGTAGAATCGGCCCTGATGACTGGCTGAAATCAGATCCGGTCAGTGTGAGTTGTGGTACAGCTAACACCGCTGTGATCGATGCCGATAATAGATTATATACTTTTGGTCGGAATGAATCAGGGGAGTTAGGTAGGGGCGAGGTACCGTATTCATTATTGCCAGGGATAGTTGCTGGTATTGGTGCTGGCATTGGTGCTGGCATTGGTGCTGGTGTCGGCGAACCGGTCATATCGGTTAGCTGTGGTCATGCTCATACTGCCGCTATCACTGCTAGTGGGAAAGTATATACTTTCGGTTCTAACGCTGATGGCCAATTAGGTAGAACTGGCGAACATGCCTTTCCGGGTATAGTTGATAATATACCCGGGAAAGCAGTGATGGTGAGTTGTGGTGGCCTACATACCGCTGTACTCACTGATAATTGGGACGTATATACTTTTGGTGATAACGATGAGAAAGCTTTGGGCAGAGATGGTGATATTCGGGTTCCGGGTCGGATTGAAGCTTTCGCCGGCCAAGTGGCTTATATTTCGTGTGGTGGGGATAATACAGCGTTAATAACCAAAGACCGACAGCTATATACTTTTGGCGACGGCTCGTACGGTCAGCTTGGTCGTGACGGTGATCATGATACCCCTGGACGAGTTGAAGGTATCCCGGGATACATCCAACTGGTCGAGTGCGGCGACACGCATACTGCAGTTTCGACCACTGATGGTAAATTATACACTTTTGGTAATAATTCTGAAGGTGCTCTAGGCCGGACAGGCGACCACAGATATCCTGGAGTGGTTGACGGTTTACCTGGCAAAGTGGTCAGCTTTTCGTGTGGTGACGACTTTACCGCCGTTATTACAGTTTGACCGATATAACGTATATGAGTTTTAACTCATATATACGATAAATGACTATTAAAACACCGGTATTGTTTTCGAATAAATGGATCAATCCACGGTATACATAGCTAATAACTGCCGTTATTTGGCTCCCCTATTGAAGAAAGGCCATGGTGAAGACAGTATTCTGATCATGACGCCATCATCTTTCTTAAAATACAAACAAGTATTAAAGATTAGTAAATTCGTTTGTTTGGTAGATGGTGATGATCCTGATGGGGTAGATGAGATAGTAGAATTTATATACACTATTTTAGAAAAGTATAAGGGAGTACCAGTGACAGTACCGATCAAAATCCCATCATTGCCGGACGAGGATCAAGGTGTCCGAGATTATTTGTATCGATGGAATTACATGACCACTCTGATTATAGACGAGTTCAACAACTCTGTTAAAGTTTTTCTTTTACCATGATCAATCATATGAGTTGATGTCGATAATTGTCAACATATGAGTATATCATACTGTATGATATGTGAGCTTAACTCACATACGGATATGCTAATTTACATCATATAACGTGGTTCAACCCAGCACCAACCAGTCACTAATTCGATCACTTCTGGATTATGGTTGATAATACCATATTCATAAGTTGGTGCCTGCTTAGTGCAATCATCTTTATCCTCGTTAAACTGTGGTTCCTTGTTCTTGATCGAGGTAGTGTCGTCATCGTCATCTTCACCTGGTATATCTACCCGTTCTATTAAGATTCGTCTAGCAGTGTCTACGTCTGGTGCAATTACCCTGATGGTGTGAAAATAGTGGCGGATCCCTTCGTCTGGGAAAGTCCATGAATATAGGTACAGTGTTTCCATGTTTATATATCCACTTTAGCTGAAATGTTTGATGATTTATATCATACAATCATATAAATCATTTGATAGAGCTAACTAATAATTATATGGATATGTCAAAGTGGTGACCATAAGAGTATGATATTTAAATATGGTCAGCTAAAGCTGATCATCAGTATGTAAGCTGAAGCTTACATATTTAAATATACACGACAACGTTAAAATGAGTGACATTTTAACGTTGTCGAGGCTCTCGTCTGGAACCTTTGGAGATGCTATTTTATGGGCCAAAAATCATAAAATTACCCCTAAAGATAACGGTAGTGGTGATATTCCGGCCAGCATATTGATTTTTGGAGCAGTATGTATATTTATCATCGTTGTTATTGTTCTTTTTATCAGTGACAGTCTCAGACAAGAAAGTGAAGATATGTCGGCTCATGGTGCTCCAAGTGCGGCAACGACAGATACCACGAGGGACACAACGGTAGGTGCACAGTCTGGTACAAAAGCCGGTACAAAAGCCGGTACAAAGTCGGCCCCGGTGGCCGTGGCATCCGTGGCACCCGCGGCACCCGCGGCATCGGGATCAACCATTACTAAATTGCCGCCAAGGAAGATGAATGTGTTAAACACGATGAAATCATCAGAACCAGACAACGAGTTAGACGGTAGCTATGACATTGTGGAAGATGTCGTGATTGAAGATAGCGACTTTTAAAAAGATATTTGTATGTAAGCTTTAGCTTACATATTAAGCTGACCATTTTTTACCTATTTTGCCAACCACCATGGTATCTACCATTGTAAAATTCGCTGTCTCGATATGGAATCTTGTTGTAATTAGTCCGTCTTGCGCGGACTAACGGTATGTGTGCTAAAGCACACATATCTGACGATCAGTCGGACCGTCACAGCTCTTTAGGCCGAATACAGCCGCCGCAATCGTGATGATCGTACCGAAAATCAAGCCGAAATCCATGGTTTGTGTTGAGTATCTCACTCGGAAAAATATTTATAATCATTTATTTACCCTTTAAAATATGTAAGCTGAAGCTGACCATATCAGATATGTGTGCTAAAGCACACGTACCGTTAGTCCGCGCAAGACGGACTAATTAAATTAATGCCGATAGGCATTAATCTGATGGTCAGCTTAATATGTAAGCTAAAGCTTACATACTGTTTGTCCGCCTTGTGCGGACAAATTAAAGCTGACCATATAAGATATACTACTCTTGCAGCTAGCTGCAAGAGTAGTATATCCGTATATCAAGCTTTAGCTTGATATATTAAATATCATACAATAGTATGATATTTGTATGTAAGTTTTCAAGTAGATGAAATTATTCCTTGTAAGTATTAAGTTGATGGGTCAGCTAAAGCTGCCATATAAGATATCATTTTTTTGCAGCTAGCTGCAAAAAAATGATATCCGTATGGGGACCTTAAGGTCCCCATATTAAATATTTATTCATTTCTAGCCATATAGTCAGATATGGTCTGTCTGATACTGTCAAACTGTATGTGAACTCTAGCTCACATATCGAATTTTTGTTTATAAGCACTGATCTGGCTATATTCAACATTTCCTGACCAGTAAAGGTGAGCTCTGGTGATAACCCGTTCGTTATCTAACTGATTCACAAAATGATTATTATTGGTTGGTTGAAATAATTTACACAAGTATTAAAGATGGACGCCGATCTTAATCGCATTCTTCGTGAGTGCGCCGTCAACACAGCCGATGGTGATTATTGGACATTTGAGGGAAATTCAAAACAATGGTCAGTCGGTGATAGTAAATGTCAGGACTTTTGGGTCAATTATTGTCAACTAGTACATGAGAATAATATGTTACGGCGGTCAGCCGTCGATGGGGCCGATCACACCGATGATCATATTGCTGATCTTGATCGTCTCGATGATAGTGATGATGTGGGTGGCAAGATTGGTAGCGGTGCCCAAGGTACCAAGACCGATAGGCTAGGTCATACCAAATATTTATGTTTAGCCGAAATTCCGAAGAAGCATATGCCAATCATTGTCGACTGTAACTTCTGTTTCCAAACATCTGACGACAATTTCGAACCATATACTGACGATTTCCTGTACGGTGTCATTTATTGTTGCCAGCAAGCCATGCTAGAAATATTCGATATTGTTGATAGTCCTGAATCGGCTCCTCTTCTTTGTTGCGTGTTAGAGTCGCCATCAATAGAAACGTCCGATGGTCAAGAGATGATGGCTCGTTTTCGGCTACAGTTTCCATACTGTAAAACTACCCCCAGCGATCAGGTAAGACATTTGAGACCAGCCATCATCAAACTCCTTCGACAGAACAATGTCATTAGGCGATTGACTCAGCAACCGACCAATGACTGGCCCAATATCATCGATGCTTCGGTTTACGACAAATGTGTTATGTATGGTAGTTCTAACAATATCAGCTGTCCACCGTATGAATTATTGAGGATTCATGGTAAAATCGAATATGAAGATATCGATAGTGATCCACCGTCGTATGACATCAATGCCATGATGCCGGTCACCAATCATGAACACGTTATCAAAGGTCTCTTCGCTTCCAGTGTTTTTGCCGATAAAGACGCGGATTTTTGGATGCCCTTACTTTTGTCAACCTCGTATTGGAACGGAGTAGTAAAGCTCAATCCCGAGTTAACTGATGAATGTCAACTGGCGATATCGTCCCAAAGCAAACTAAGCAGTTCTTTTACCGCCTCGCCGGATAACTATGACATTAAATCGGAATCGTTAGGTGAGTATTTTGTTACTATGATATCACCAAAACGAGCCAATAAGGAGAATTATTGGTTGGACGTTGGCAAAGCATTATATAATGTTTATGAAGGATCGCAAAAAGGTATGGATGTTTGGATAAGGTTTACCGAAGATGGTGAATCGTTCACACCTGACGATTGCGAACTTGAATATTCGTGCTTTAACATCGACAATTATTTTACTGTTAGAACGCTAGCCTGGTATGCTAGATTGGATAATCCGGTCCATTATAAGCATTGGCATGACAATTGGTGCGAAGAAGCCATGGATAAAGCGACCTCATCTTTACATAATGACGTGGCTGAAGCCTTGTATCGGTGTTGTTGGTTGGAATTTGCCTGTACCGGACTCAATGTCAAGAAGCTATATCATTTCAAGAAGAATGTGTGGCGAAACATTGACAATGGTGTTGATCTTAAAACTTATTTGAGTGGTGAGTTTGTTTATCGTTTTGAGACCTTGCGAACCAAAATAAGCATGTTAACTCAACAATCTAGTGATGTCAGGGAAAAGGATAATGGTGAACTGTTGATCGATAAAATCGGTAAGCTGATCAATCATCTTAAAAATCGACCGTTCAAGGAAAACATTGTCAAGGAGGTGACTGAGAAGTTGTACAATGAGAAAATGAGCACAGCTCTGGATAGCAATCCGGATTTAACTGGTATGGTTAATTGTGTGATTGAAGCGGGCACCAAAGTAGCGTGGGTCAGACCAGGCAAGCCGGAAGATTACATCAGTAAGAGTACTGGTTTAGTTTGGAATGAACGATTACATTGGAAACACCCGTTAGTGCTGAAATTAACGACATGGTTCAGGCAAGCCTTCCCTGATAAACATTTATACCAATATTTCAGTAAGTTCTGTGCCTCATGTTTAAAAGGTCGCAACAACGATAAGATTTTGCCCATCTTTTCCGGCAATGGTAATAACTCCAAATCCATGATCAAGCGGTTGTTCCAAGGTGCCTTCGGTCCATATGTTATTGATCTACCGGTAATTGTTTTTACTGGTAAAGATGCATCTAGTGGTCCGCGACCAGAATTAGCCCGAGCGGCTGGGGCCAAAATAGCATTTGTTCAAGAACCTGATGCCGACGAACCACTCAAAACTGGTCCGATGAAACGGTATACCGGTGATGACACCTTCTTTGCTCGTGGATGTAATGTCAATGGTGGTGATATTGAGCCGACGTTCAAACTGGTGTTTTTATGCAATGATGTCCCGGGAATGAGGGATGATGATGCCATTCGGGAAAGAACCCGAATCTTCCCCTTCCTGTCTAAATGGAAGAAAGATGCTCCTAAGAATAAGGAAGAACAATATCGCCGGCGAATTTTCCAGGTCGATCCCAATTTCAATCGGGAAGTTAAGCGGATGGCGCCAGCTTTCATGTGGTATATGGTCCAATGTTACTCTGACTATTGTAAGACGGGATTAGAAGAACCGGCCATTGTTAAGGATCATACTAAGAGTTATTGGCTGGAGAATGATGTGTATGCCCAATTTATTGCCGAGAACTTGGAGCGAGCTTTCGTTATTGATCATGACCATCCTGATGGTAAGAGCGTTGATGGTAATTCGCGAATTACTTTGGGTGAGATGTTTTCACAATTCCGGGAATGGTTCCGGGAAAATTATCCTAATCGTAAGTGTCACAGTCGGTCAGACATGAATAAGGAGATTTCCAAGAAAGGTCGATTGGGGCCAAAGGTTGGTGGTGCTTGGCGCGGTGTTAAGTTTTCGGGTGATACGATGGCTAACATCTAATATATCGGCTTCAGCCGATATACGATATAATAACTTTACAGCTAGCTGTAAAGTTATTATATTTAATATGTGAGACCTCGAGGTCTAATACAAGTTATATGTGAGTTTAACTCACATACGAATATCGGATATACTACTCTTTACGGATCTCTCCTGACCACTATATCAGTGTATTTTAATTCCATCGACTTGACCAAATCATCAATCATATTAGCAAGCTCAACTAAATCATCAGACTCGAACGTCGCCATGACATCACTACCAACAGAAAAGCCATAGAATACTCTCATGTTTGGATATTTTTCAGCAAACGTCATAAAAAGAGGAACTCTTTGCGATCCCTTCAACTGTATTTCTTTAGGACCACCCTCTGACACAGAATTGGAAATAATCATCCGTAAATATACATTTTCGATAGCGATATAGCCTTCATTATTTATAAGAGTGTCAGCCGCATAAGCCGCAATATAAGCATGCATAGGATTACCACCAAAGTTCTGACGGTAATCTATTTGGGGATAGTCACGGGTCAAGCGGGTCAACCATAATCGTTGCGACCGGCAAAGCGTCGACATGCGTTTATCGCTTTGACATAGTTTTAGTAGCTGAGCCACAGGTAAATTTACAGCAATCTGAAACAGTGATTGATCGTCAATGCTAAAGCCGGCTTCTTCCATATTTATTTTAATATGGCTACAAAAATATGTATATCAGCTTTAGCTTGATACCTAATATGTGAGCTAAAACTCACGTACTGATATGTGAGCTAAAACTCACATATACACCAATCTTACAGTCGGCACCCTTAACAAACAACACAACCAGATCTTTGACTATCTAACCACCGGACGACATCCGTCTGGTTGTTATCGAACGCTACTTTTCGAGCCGTGCTATAAGTACCGAATTTTTCTAAACACCACTGGACCATGTGTAGATGACCGTGTCGGCAGGCACTATACAGGCCACGTTCTGGGATTTTAACGCCCTGATTATAACACCACACGGCCGTATGTAACATGCCGTATGTGCATGCCATCTGAAATCCACGATCAATGTTATTAGCACCACGTTTACGACACGCCTCGGCCACCTCAACATGACCACCGCAACATGCCCCTTCTAATCCATCATTATAGTTGTTAGCACCCATGTCCAAACACCATTCTATCATATTAGTGTGACCTCCTCGACATGCCCCCTTAAAGGCTTGGTTAAAATCTCGGGCCCCTTGTCCCACACACCATTCAGCCATGATCATGTGATTACGCCAGCACGCATAATAGAGACCCGTATTAAAGTTGCGTCCCCCTTGGCTAACAGCCCATTCGGCCCTGTCCAGGTGACCGCCAGCACACGCTCCCATTAGCGCTATATTCATGCTGTTGGCCCCATGAGTGACACACCATTCAATCATAGCAGAGTGACCGCCTTCGCATGCATGGCGAAGAGCCGTATTATATATCGGGTCATTCGATATTAATCGGTCAGCGATACGAATGTGTCCTCTAAGACATGCTTCACACAGCGATTGGCCGTAGTTTTTACCCCCTTGTGCAATCGACCACTCAGTCAGCCATAATAAGTTGTAGCGAGCTGATACTAACAACAACTTATTGGGCATAATAGTCGCTTTGACTGATAGCGTATAGTCCTCTCGACTTTTAAGATATTTGTTATGTTTCTTAGAGAGACAGGCCAGTTGTAACAGCGTTTTTGGTGACGCATTATCGCAAATTAATACGAAAGCTGGCCAACATATTTGAGTTGACATTTACACAAATTAACTTATAACAAGTATACAATATCATTTGTTAAAGTGGTCAAGACGGACTATTTAGAAACTACATAAGTCAACAAGCCCACATCTATCTTTATATCGTCGAGACGTCCTGTGGGTTTTACCCCGAACTCTAGCGTGTCACCCTTTTTCATGGGGACGGAAGCAGTAGCGGTGGTTTCAGTAGTACCGTCTGTGGCAAAATCGGGTTGGTGATAGCCGCCCGAACTTACAGTGAGTTCGGCATAGTCTAACCCAAACAGCGTGTTTGTATTTTCACCGGTGTAAGCGACAGTCACGGTATAGTCATCGGTATCCGGCGCAACGAATTTGTTGTTCACCCATAAAGGACCGTCTGGGCCCATCTCTGGTTTAAGTGTGTCTATACTTTCAGTTGATCTCGTTTCAGTATTAGCAACAGTGAGAATAATTCCGGTACCACCACCACCACCACCACCATTATTGCTACTACTTGATCTGGCTTTTTTATAAGCTACATATATAACTATGATTATTCCGGTTAAAACACCAAGAAGTAATAATATACTGATAAGAGAATATATCAGTTCCATTTATAGTACTGTGGATAAATGGTTCCTAAAGCAGACATAAGGTATGTATGCTATATGCTATACCACACATATTTACAGATGATCAGTTCAAGCTGATCATATAAGTCAGTAAGCCGGGATCTATTGTTACCTTACCGTCACCTCGTACGGTTATACGGATATCGGCTGAACCTACCATCTGATCAATACCGATATAATAACCTTATATATCCAAAATGATTGTAATGTGTGTCACTAGAATTTAAAAAAAGTGTGATCATGAGCTCATCCGAACAGTGTATGGCGGCCACGGCTTCGGCTTCGGCCGCTTCCAGCAATCCAGGGCGTGTCGAACGATCTCGTAAGACCTTAGGTAATTTACCTATCAAGTTAAAGTTCGATCGTCCACGTGTCGCCCACATTCGATACGTTGATGGTGAGCTAGTCAGGTGTGCCCGTGGCAATAAGCTGCCCAATCGAGTTGTTACCGTCGCTTGGAACTTAGATATTAACAGTAATACGCTGATATATGGTGCGACAGTTTACAAGAAGGTGTCGTCGACCGATCATTGGCACAAGCGTATTCACCGAGAACGGGCTATCAGTCGATATGCCGTTCAACCGGTACTTATCCCTTTTAAGAACGATACTAATGATATTACTAACATGGCGATGGAACGATACATTGCCGATAAGTTAATCTACCGGTTTACGTGCTTTGATAATACTACGACGGCTGAGTTTGAACCGGGTTTCAACGTATCGGCTGAGTACGATATTCATTATTGGGATGATTATACCGAGGATTCGGGTGAAACTGTTGGTGATAACGATACCAATCAAGAACACGAGGATCGCCGTGCTAATTGTAGTAATTGTACCGGTGGCTGGGAAGTGCTCGTCCCTATTGGTGTTATGTTTATCATTACCGGGGTGCGATTGTATTTTAGCCCGTAAATCCATTAATACGGATACCACTTGAAGCGAATATACTTACCCATTAGTGTCTATTAGACACTAATATACTACTCTTCTATTTAGACAAATAGAATATTCTTCTTGACAGTTATCTATTATATCTAAATGAACGATCCGTCTAGATATATTGCTCGAGTGACTAAAACACTATCGGCTAAAGAATTGGTTGAAAATTATCGACCTATACCTTATTCTCACGATACCGATGATATTGGAGATACTGGTAACATTGATGATGTTGACGATGTTGACGATGTTGATGTCGGAGTTGTATCGACAAAATATAACATCCCCACCGTCAAGCAGTTCCCGGATCACATGTATTATGACAACAACATATCAACGATATCTGATGAAGCTATGGTCCTAGCCAATATAGACGCTATCACTAATTTCTCATATCTGATAACAGGATATCTGGTTAAGAAAGAATATATAACCTATTCTTTCGTTAGCTTGGGTTCAGATATAAAAGATCGACAGGGTATGGATGGCTTTACTGAATATATATATTTCCGTCATCCTCGAAGTTATGGTTGGGTATATGCACCACCCTTATCTTCATCTAACTATGGACCCAGAAAGACCGATCATATCGATTTCGATCGACTCAACATGGCCGTCGGGCCTTATCGGGGCGATATGGCCGAAAACTTTAGCTGGTGGATCGATTATATAAAATCGGTTCAGCTAACGGTCGACTTGGTAGTCAGCAATAACAGCAACATCTCAATGTGGCCGATCAATATGTTTGCCGTGATGTCAATGGTCAAGGATAATGGTCAGGGTGTTGTAGCCATTGACCGTCAAAGTTTTACTGATATGACCGTTGTTAATGGTATTTACTTATTGTCTCAGATATTTAAAGACTTGTATATTATTGATCCTTTCAAGAATATAGCCAACCAATCGGGTAACCGACCGATATACATTGTTGGTAAAAATAGAATGACGGATCCGATTGATGGTAGCCAGCAGGACGATCTTACCATTTCATCAGTCAAGGATCGATTGGCAAGTGCTCAACCTGACGATAAGTTTCTGTCGTGGTTGACTAATATCGTTGACGAATATAATCGTGATGTTGATGCTTCGGTGGATGCGGACGATAGTACCGATTTATCTAGAGCTGATACCTTAAAATACAATAATATTAATGTGACGGCGCTGTGGAACCTGTCTTACCGAAAATGATTTATTTTTAATATTTTCCGAAAATCATGCTACTTGCTTGTTTGCACACAATAACCAATGTCGTTGATCGTTACCCGTCGCGGATGTGTTATTCTGTGAAAAAAATGTCTAAAAGATTAAAACATAATTAACAATAAAATCATAAACATCTAAAAAATATGTAAGCTAGAGCTTACATACCACTATTCCCATATCTTATATGGTCAGCTTAAGCTGACCATCAGATTAATGCCTACGGGCATTAATTTTAATAAATGATGTTTTAATACCAGTCTCGGATCAAACTACTTCGTCCACTGTTAAAGAGTATGTCCACTGAAACCTCGGTCAAACCCGTCAAACGTAAAACCACTAAAACTATCCCCCATCCCAACGATCAGGAGGTCCAAATATGGGACCCTCATACCAATGAATTTATGGCTACCTACTATCCCAATATCGGTATCGATATTGAATATGTTAAGAGTGAACTGGACAAAGTACCATTTACCCAAGTAGTTTATCCGTCAAAATATCAAAAGACTGGTGGACCCGTTAAGTGGAACACGACCCGTCGATACAGTTACTGCTATTCTGAATCGGTCGATGAATGGACTGAATACAAGGGTCTTCACTTTGAGATCGAGGCTCTACCACCATTTGTAACGTATATTTGTGATTATGTCAACACCTTTGTCGAGAGTACCAGCGGCTTCAATCCTGGTTACAACAGCATTATCATGGGCAAATATGTCGGCAAAGATCATAACATTGCCTTTCACACTGACACTGAACGATTTCTGGCCAGTTTCTTGTGTGCCAATCTGACTATTACTACTACTCCCCGAGATTTCCAGTTCAGAGACAGTAGTGGTGATCGTCATCAAATTGCTTTAGCTGACGGTTCGTGTCTATTTTTCGATGGTCTTGAACACAGCTTACCTAAGCGGGCTGGCACTCCGACCGACTGTGTTAGATATTCATTGTCTCTTCGAACTATCTTGAAAAGGTCAGAAAAAGGGTTACATATTGCTGATAAGGGGTCGGGTAATCACTATTATTACTGTCGAGGTTTAGCTAGTGCTGTTGAAAACAAATATCCGGTTGAAATGGATATAGAGGAGAAGCAGCACCATACCGATCTCAAAGACAAGCTTAAAAATGGTAAAATTACTTGGTCAGAATATAAAGAGTTGATTAGGGGCTAAATTAACAGTATGATGTTAGCGGTAATTTGCCACGTCTTATTTTTCTATCTCATGTTATGTCAACTAAGTTGACATACGGATATGTTCGGCGATAAATCTGAAATCTGTCAAAATGGGGTGACCCAATCCTTAGTAAAATCACCAGGGATTTTGTCGCTAGAAAAGTGTAAAAATAGCGTTTCAAGGTACTACCCTTGGCGAGACTTCTATCTCAAATATGTTAAATAGGATAACATATCTTTTGTTTTGTTTACATATTTCGACAGAAGTATTCGGCACTATTTCTGAAATCTGTCAAAATGAGGTCACCGAATCCTTACTAGTTTTACCAAGGATTTAGTCGCTAGAAAAGTGTAAAAATGGCGTTTCAAGGTTATAGTTAATGACCATTGTCAATAGACACGATTAAACGCTATTTATCGTTATGTTGAACAAGACGTCTAGGCCATGTCATCCCGACACTGCTATATTTACGTTTTATTCGACCAATCTGTCAAATAAAACAA
>Ga0136601_1000650_pt1 | contig 13781 bp, 11 predicted proteins | sample AntRauMFilla2699_FD_181020 | JGI IMG/M metagenome (GOLD analysis project Ga0136601, IMG submission 181020) | Saline lake microbial communities from Rauer Islands, Antarctica - Metagenome Filla 2 #699 | ecosystem: Environmental > Aquatic > Non-marine Saline and Alkaline > Saline | place... | reverse complement strand
TAGTTTTCTTCCTGATCTTATGTGTAATCTTTGGCGGATGGAACTTTTGGAAGCGATATTATGGTAAATCGGTGTAAAGATATTGTGCTAATTTTAAGTGCTAATTTTAAGTGCTAATTTTAAGTGTCATAGGACACTTAAACATACGGATAACCCTTCTCCCATACTTATTCCAAACTCATCACAACTAACATCGCTGCATAACTATTATCTTCATACTTGACAATCTCGAAATAGATATCATCAGTATCAGTAGCACCATCAGTATTATCTTCTACGGCTACCAAATTACCTTGACTAGAGACATTATACAATATATATGGCAGCTCTTCCGACGATTGGGGTGATTCATACCCTAAATTAATCCGGTAAGTGTTCCAGTAGGCTGCGGCCATCAGGGCAGCTCTAATATCACGATCCTTGATATTCTGTATGTAGTAAATCAAGTTGTCACTGTTTCGATACAGATAGGGGTCAGTCAAAGTACGATGAGACGGGGTAATCTTTTCACGGATATCGTATTTATCACCGGTTGACTGGGTCATGGTATTATACCACATAACAAACTCTTCCAGGGTATAGAATAGAGCAACATTATTTTGTATCTTTAGTCTCGGCTGATCTGATGATAGAACGGTCGGGCGGTCAACCGGTAACCCGTCATTATTTTTGGCATACATATGGACCTGATATCTTATTCCTTTGGCAAATTGGTCACTATACATATATAACTGGCCGTCAACAACCAGGCCAGGAATCATGTCGGCAATATATTTAATAGCCGTATTAACGTCATCTGTCCGGAGTAATCGATAGCTAATATTGGTTAAATCGTATACAGCTAAACTATCATCGACTTGAGACCCTTGACCAACAACAACATATTCATCGTATTGTTCAACTCTTTCATCGATAGACAGATTGGGATCAGTAAAGGTGAAGATCCATATGGCCAGTTGTGTTATAACGTTAACCGTTTCTTTCAATGAGTTATATCTATCGACTTCGTTATTCTCGGTAGTAAAGACCGGATTAATAGGTCCGACTGGTATATCGGACAAATCCCCACCTTTACCTTTAGCTCCACCTTTACTCTTGACATCAGCTATTCGGGTTGGGGTCACCGACACATATAACCCATGCAGAACGTCAGCAATATTATACCATAGCCCATTGACCACATCTTTATCGACATCACTATCGATGTTAACCGGTTGACCAAATAATCGGAGAGCCAGATTAATATCGATATCGGTGCTATTGGTAAATATTGGCAGATTTAACGGTTGAGTCGGAATGGTCATTACGGTAACTAATGTGTCTTCACCACCTTTCGACCCTTCGGTACCTTTGGTACCTTTGGTACCCCTCGACCCTTTACCCTTATTTGTTCCAGCTGGAACAACGAATTGCAAGGCTCGTAATTTGCCATACGAGTCAATGTATTGATACCTGACCTGATACTTGTCGAGTAATTCCAGATAGTTGATTCTAGAATTAACATTGACTGCTGGATCGATATAATCGTCATCACCCTCACTCTGAACAGTCCAAGTGTAAACAGTATTAACATTAAGAACGGCATTATGCATAACAGTCGACCCGTCGAACAACCCCTGTTCATCATTGTCAATTATTAGTTCACACTGTGGATATTGGCCAATATTAGGGTTAGGACTCTTAATTAGTAAGGCCACTTGTCTATCTTTACGAACCAATCGAGAGTGGTATAATTTATGGCGAGGCAATGACAATGTTGTCCGATCATTAATCGACTCGGGTGGGTTGAATACATATATATTTATATTATATCTTTCCTCGAGAAGTCGGTAATATAAGTCAGGATCGAAATAGACGTCGGTATTGGTGACATTAGCCACAATCTCCGACTCAGTATAATCATACATCTCTTGTCTGACCACATTGACATTAACTTGTTCTAATATGGTGGCTCTCACCTCTTTCACATATACTTCCTTATCATCAGCATCAATGTAATTTCGATCAGCCACTGCCATAGCAATACTATGAATAAGGGAATTGGGAGAGTTGGGTACACCCATACGATTAATGCTAGTGGTGCTGGGACTGAATGACTGAACCAGGGTCAATAATTCCGGGGCGACGGTGGCCACTCTATTTTCATCAGCCGCTTTGACATTCTTCTTAGAATAACCAGTCTTAGGTTTGGATGCACTGGCCTTTGGTTTGACTCGCTCACTGTATTTTGACGACTTACCACCAGTCAGTTGATCACGTTTAAAACAACAAGGGATGACCGGGAACATATCCTTATTAGACAGTTTGTTGATTTTTATACCGGGGAAAGGATGTTGTTCTTTGTCACAACCGAAGTAATAGGTCTGACCTTCATATTCAAACGGCATGGCTTGTCGGTTATAAGTTTCGTCAAGGAAGGTGAATCTTTGTTGTTGCCATTCTTCAACACGATCTTCTGGTATTATTCCTGGTCGAAAGGCCGATTGACATCCTGACCGAGACATACCCTTGACATCGAAAAGTAATGGCATGGTCGCTTTCAACGTCTTCAGATCCGACATGACAATGCTACCATCGGTACTTTTGCCTTTACCTTTACCTTTACCTTTAGTAGTAGTTCTTTTGGTTAAACCGGCAGCCGTTGGTCCCGGTCCCTGTCCCTGTCCCTGTCCCTGTCCCTGTCCGACTTCATCAATATACTGTTTGTATTCTTCAACAACAGTGTCTTTATAAGCATTGTAATAGGTCAATAGTCGGGCAAAAATGTCGATAAAGTGTTCAACCGTAGCTAGATTCTCCCCTCTACTAATTTTAATCTTGATGTAAGGGTATCTGGTATCGGCTTTGAAACTATCGATACTATCAGTCCGTGGATTGTAAGCCTCTATTGTGGTTCCGGGTTCAACATACATTTGTGATATCGTTGCCTGAGCCGATGATGGCGTTCGAATATATTTAGCGGTGGTCATCTCATCAGCATTCAGTAGCGACTCTATTATAGGTCGATAGTGAACAGTCATGAATTTCTTGACAGCCAGAGTACTAGATTTCTCGTTGATAAATAAAAACCGATTGAAAGCCAGATTGTTCATGATCATATCGGCCAGAACATAATCGATCATGTCGACATTGTATATGTTGACCTCACCGGATATGCTGACTGGTTCATATCTATCGATCTTAACTGGTATAGTATTGGTAATCTTGTCGAAATAATATTGTTCATCCTTCTCTTCAGACACAGGGATTTTGAGATTGAGAATGCCATTATCCAGATCTAACTTGGTTGATTTGACACCAGCTCTGACAGCTTGGTGAAGATTAGTATCACCAGTCCACAGCGACATATACAAATAATCAGGCTTTATTCTTTTGACTTGATCGATATCAGGGATAATGGCTTGATAGTTAGGCTGTTCATCCGATCTAACACCTTTAAAGATTTTAGTGTATTTTCTCATATCACCGTCAACATACCTGATATAGGGTATACTGTCGTTGGGTAAACTCTGGTCAAAGATATATAAACCATCGGATTTGGTGACAAAATCACCCTGGTCTTCTTCCGTCTTACCCTTACCCGTTTCTGGGACGGTCAAGGTGACCAATGCTTCCAATTCTATACCAGTTTCGTCAAAATCGGTTCGAGCCAAGGGGTCAAGACGGAGCAGAAATTCTTGATACCTGATGATTTCTCCCACTATGTTAGTCTCACGTTGAAGTTCTTCCAGATTAGCTTGTAACCAAGTACGATATACAATAGCGTTGTCTCTTATAAACTTATCGATGTTTTGGTCATAGCCGACCGTTTCAGCCAATGAAGAAATGTCTGATCGTTCATCCGGTAAATCTTCTACCTGATTATTGATGTCGGCTATGGCTTTGTTGATATATATTATCCTGACATCTGATGGTTCGATCATGTCGTAAGCATCTAAGATCTCCTGATAAGTTTGGAAATCGTCCATAGACTGTTCGATATAAGGTACAACACTGTCGAGAGTGGTCAATGGCTGATCGACCGACCCATCTTCAGGTTCAACATCGACCTCAATGATTAATCTTGATGGTACTCCTAATTCGACGGCGGCCTTATATCGACTGGTCTCAATGTTATCGAATATACCAGACATAATTGTTTTATTGGGGCAATAAAATTAATGCCTATAGGCATCAATCGTATGTAGCATACAAACAGTACGATAGTAAAAATAACATGCTGTTTGTCCACTATATCCCCGATTAGACATAGTAGTATATTGGTTGATATGGACATGATCCTATGATTAGATATCAAGCTAAAGCTGGTTATCGTTGTAATTGATCTAACCGAAATTACAAAAAGAAGATAGAAGTTCCGCCAAGGTACTACCCTTGAAACGCCATTTTTACACTTTTCTAGCAACCAAATCCCTGGTATAAATACTGAGGATACGGTCGTCCCATTTTGACAGATTTCTGAAATGGTGATGAAGTTTCTGTCACAATATCTATTAGTAAATAGATAAATAAGAAGATGTTAAGAAGATAGGAAGTCTCGCCAAGGTACTACCCTTGAAACGCCATTTTTACACTTTTCTAGCGACCAAATCCCTGGTAAAAATACTGAGGATATGGTCGTCCCATTTTGACAGATTTCTGAAATGGTGATAAAAGTTCGGTCATAATATCTATTAGTAAATAGATAAATAAGAAGATGTTAATAAGATAGAAAGTCTCGCCAAGGGTAGTACCTTAGAACGTCAAAATCACACTTTTCTAGCGACCAAATCCCTGGTAAAAATACTGAGGATATGGTCGTCCCATTTTGACAGATTTCTGAAATGGGTGATAACGTATCTCTCGTTGTGACATATTGTAACGATGAATATCTTCTTATTGGTTACAACCACGTTTCAGATGGACACTTAAGGTAGTATCGCTTTTCAAGTATATACGACATTTAGGACATATGGCGCCCATGCAAGTAGAGATTACGTCAATCCGGCCATCAGATTCTGGTAAAGTAATATTAACACCCTTTCGATTATTAACCGATGACGATTTGTTGCCCATAGTGTTGTATATCCGTCGGATCGATTCAGTAACAACAGACGACGTGTCGATATATTTCATGGCATTACTACATATGCGGTCACATAGGGCCAAGACATCAGTCATTTAGACACAATGGTGTTTAAATTATACTGGTCATTTTGCAATAAGGAGTCAAATCGTATATTTCTTGTTGTTAGCAAGGAGATTTATCCGGGATCTTAAGGTCCCATACGGATAGACCTTAAGGTTAATATACGAGTAGTATATCTAAAGCTGATACCGACAAAATAAAATGTATGAGTGGAGTGGTGACGACATAGACAACCCCGACATGATGAAAGGTAAAGATGACGAAATTCTGTCTGATGATATATGGAAGCCCGAAGCTGTAGTCCTTGGGCCAGGAGGTGTAAAAGGGTATCTGGAATTGGGTGCGTTATTGAGATTAGAAGAATGTCACGGCTTTTTCGACAACGTAACACATTATACTGGCTGCAGCATTGGTTCAGCCATAGCCCTATTAATGGTGGCTGGTTATAAGTCGATGGAGATAATAGAGATCGTCATCGGTATGGATGTCCTTAACGAACTGTATGATGGTATCAATATCGAAGAGATAAAATCTAATCGGGGCTTGCTCAAAAACAAGACGATGGAACAGAAACTAACGATGCTTATTAGGAAAAAGTATGGTAAAGTTTTAACATTGGGGGAACTGTATTATGCCAGTAGTAAGATATTGACAGTGGTGGCTACTAATACCAACAAAGAAAGGGTTGAATATCTTAATAAGGACACTGATCCGCACCTATCATGTGTTCAAGCCGTCATGATGTCATCGGCCATGCCTTTTGTAATTCAGAAGCGGTGGCATAATGGCTGTACTTATAGTGACGGTGCTTTAGGCAATCCTTATCCTATTGATATTCATGATGATGGTAATACTAATGTATTGGGTATCTATATCGATGGTCGACCTGATGATACTAGTCATCGCAAGACTTGGACACAAGAGATAGGGTTTAATATCCACTTTGCTATGACTGCTCACCGGCAAAGAATAATAAAGACCTCGACCGATAAATGTCGTCATATTGGTTTGAAAAGCACAGTCGTCGATTCCATTGGCTTGACGGTGACAATGGCCGATAAATCGATGATGATAAACAACGGCTTCTCAACAGCCAATGTCTTTTTGGCTAGGTTAAAGGACCCTGATCGTTTTAATGTTTTATTGGGCAATGATGATGAAATACCAATGGTAGATGGATCGCCATTGGACGATATGAAGACGGTAAAAAGCGGGACGGATGGGACGGGTTGGGGAACAGAGAGGGATGGGATAGGTGGGGTAAAAGAATATCGACCAGACAGTGTGTTATCCGATGATAAGATATTTATTATTGACAGCCTTATTGACGGCAAGGATATAGAGTATCATGATATTGAGTGTACTGACCCTAATGTTGATATTGACAGTGACAATGAACTGGACGAAATATATGTTCCCGTGGATGACAATATTAGGTCAGCTCTAAGTTGATATTATCGACTAAAGAACATATCTTGTATTAATGCTTAATAAGCATTAATCAGATGGTCAGTGGTCAGATAGTCTGTTACACCGTTAGATCGACCCTTTAACTGTTAAATACACATCGCACTTAAACAATATACGGGGTTGTTAAAATGTCCAAATACGAGGAAAGAATTATGAAGAAACCCGTATTGGTGATAATCACCTCCAAAACATGTGCCCACTGTAACTTATTTAAAACGACGCTACCGACCATAATTAAAGAACTCAAGAAGCTCAAACAAACAGAAATTGTTGGCATTGATCTCAAAGATATTGGTTCCATCCCGGACCTAACAAAATACCACAAAGACCTACCAAGTCAGATCGGATTCTTCCCCGAAATAGCTTTATACACCAAAGAATCGTGGAATAACCGATCAGGTCGTTTAAGTGGATATATAATGGGTGGTAAGGTGACGACTGGGTCTTTACCCGATGGTCGTCAGAAGCGAGTAGTTATCCCTGATCAAGCTAATCCTCCAAAATTTGGTCAGGCTGATATTGTCCAATGGGTCTTGCAAACGGTTAAAAATCCCATCTTCACCTCGACCGTTGCCAAAGATAAAACTGGTCGAAAGCGCCGGGATATAGGTAAGCCGACAAGAATGGGGTCGGGAAGATCGAGACGACCATCGACAGGTAAATCAGGTAGACCAGCTAAATCAGGTAGACCAGGTAGATCAAGTAGATCAGGTAGATCAGCTAGATCAGCTAACCCAGCTGAACCATCGTTACCGCCAACTATGACACCGACAATGACACCGACAATGACAGCAACAATGACACCGACAATGACACCAACAGTTAAATCTTCAACCAAGCAGATCCCTAAACAAATAATAACACCTTCCCCTGGATCAGAATCTCAACAAGTTAAAATGGGTGACCCATCACCAGTGTACGAGACGGCCGAGAATATGCCGAAATTATTATCCCCTCGACCTAAGTCTCTAATGAGAGAATCTAATGTCACGGTTGTTAAATCTGCTCCAAGCGAGTTAGTGAATACTGGCAATAGATTTGTTGATTATAAACCGCTGATAAGTGTTGGTGGTCACGATGATGGTCAAGATGGTGGTCACGATGATGGTCACGATGATGGTCACGACGCTGACATTGGTGTTGATAGTGATGCTGAGGATATTGGTATTGATTGATATTGGTATTGATTGATATTAGTATTGATTGATATTAGTATTGATTGATATTGCTGACATATTAATTGTACATATACCCATATATAAAAATGAACCAATACTGATGGATCTTTTCATGGTAAAGATGTCTGGGTTCAAGATTTATGACGATATCATAACAGTAATGAATCGGTCCGACGTGTCTGACGTATCTGACGTGTCCGCTGTGTCTGCTGTGTCTGCTGTGTCTGACGTATCTGCTGTGTCGACACAGATAACCAAGAAGTATTGTTTGACTATTAATAAGCTACCACTGGAACACCGGGAGGTTATTTATGCCCTCATATTACATTATGCCAACAACAATAGGACCGGTATCGACAGCGTTCCTTATCATGGCAAAAAGGGTAAATCTGGCAAAGGTATATCGTATAACTGCTCCAAACTACCGGACGATCTACAAAAAATACTGACAGTCTATGTCGACTCAATATCCAAAACTATCAGACGGTAGAAGGATATCATACTATAAGTACCTATTAGGTACTTATTATCAAAAATGTTTACAAGCGGACAAATTGTAAGACAAGGTACGGCTTACATATTATATGGTCAGCTAAAGCCGACCATCAGATTAATGCCTATAGGCATTAATTTAATATGTGAGTTAAAACTCACATACGGATATCATAACCTTACAGCTAGCTGTAAGGTTATGATATCTAATTAGTCCGTCTTGAGCGGACTAACGGTCAATGCTTAGTAGTGGTGGCCGCAAGCCCAGTTGAAGATCCATACGACGAAGGATACGATCAATCCAACAATGATGGCTCCAACGAGAACCTTGCCGAGGTCAATTTCGCCGGTGGCGTGACCATGTTCGTCCTTCTCCTGCACCACTTCGGGGTTGAGAGAGTACAGCACGAACCAGGCAATGACGGCTACGATCACAAACAGGAACAAGAACGACACCCAATCGTGGCAGTGGTGGTGATGGTCATGGTGTGCCTTCTTCTCGTCCTTAAGGCAGCTCCAGTCCACCTTTTCGGCGCACGAGCGAGCCTTCATAGGCTGCACGGCCTTCATAGGCTTGCAGGGAGCGGCCGTCGCGCGGCGAGAGCTGAGACGGGGGCTGAGACGAGGGCTAAGACGGGGAGAACTAGGGGCAGATGCCATCGACTGGCGAGCGAGGCTAGAGATCATTGTTTGAGAATCTGTCATTTTGTATGTTTTAGAAAATTTCGTTTCGCAATTCTTATTCTTCATCTGAAATACAAAAATATAGTTACATATAACTATTTATGATCAAATAGTTATGCTTTATCCATGAATTCTTATCGATTTATGGCCTTTCGCGCAATATGGTGTCACTCGTAGTCCCTGATACCAATACCGACTGGAAATCTGGGCACATTGTAGTCTGACAACTCCTGGTATCTTATGGTTAAACTTTTGCCAATGATCTGGTTAATATCAGCCATCCATTTCTTCCTGACGGCAATGCTTCCCCTCGGCCTAACCTGAAATTCGTTACCCCGCGTATCCCTTACAATGAATTTAACAGCCCCGGCTTCAGTACCAGTACATTCTTCTGCTCCTATTATTTCAACCTCCTCATCATTAAACTCTTTGTATTTGAGCAAATTGTTAGACCGGTTAGGTCGATATTGTGATTGTTTTAGCCTGGTCTGGCTACCAGCTTTACCTGCCTTACTTGCCTTACTCCCACAAATACATTCACTTCCACTTCCACTATCACTTCCATAATGGCGAACCATTACCCCTTCATAACCATCAGCCACATATTTCTCATGTTTGGCTAATATATCATCATGATCAACAGCATGTTCAGCTTGAATGATGGTGAAGGTATTGCTGCTATGACCATCGTCCAAATAATTTATGTAAGCATTGACCAGTTTACCATATCTTAATTCCCACGACAGTCGATCCGGATCAATAATGTCAAATATAAAGTATTTGACATCATCATGACGAGCATGTTTAAACTTTTCTGTCCGGACGACCGATGTCAACTTATTGAATGTCATGTCAAAACTATACAATTCACCATCCAATTCTGATCCAGTTGGCAAGTATGTTAAAAAGACGTTCAGCTCATCTTTGATATGGTCCATATGAACAATCTTACGATTATTACGGGATCGACCAACAGCCATATTAGCCGATCCATCTCGTCGAAACAAAGCCCTGATACCGTCTATCTTGGGCATAACTGATACCGGGAAATTCTTGACATTGGTCTTGCCATCATGTTGGTCCGGATGTTTGTATTTGTTGGCTAACATCGGCATACAACCATATAGTTCACCAACACAGTCTTCCGAACCCGAACAATAGCCGGCCAACTTCTTGTCGACATGTCGTCTCCTCGCTTCCAACAAAGCCTGTTCTATTAATCCTCGACCTGATGAATTGGTAACAATAGGATGAGTGGTAATAGGATTAAGATTACCCGGTTGACCTTTGCTGTTGACAATCATACCATAAATAATCGATAGCTCGGCTGTGTCTTGATTAAAGCCGATCTGCCACATCAATGTTCCCCCGACAGATGACTGCTTGACCAACGGTGGAAACTTCCACACCTTATCTTCGGGGTATTGATCGATATCGATTTCGATACCAGGTAATAAATGGTTCATGTCGATGTCGTCAGGGTCGGTCGATAAGTCATTGGTGACGTTGGTATCGGTTTCCAGATCGGGATCGATATCGTCGAACATTTGTGTGGTGAATGTAGTCGTTCTAATAATCAAATTAATGCCTAAAAGGCATTAATCGGATGGTCAACTTTAATTTGTCCGCCTTGTGCGGACAAACAGTATGTAAGCTAAAGCTTACATATTAAGCTGACCATATAAAATTTACCTTAATATGGACCTTAAGGTCCCATACGGATAGATAGACAGTAACGGTATAAAGTGAATATTAATAAGGGTATAAGATAAGATACACTTATCACTGACTCGAAAATTAGTCACTATGAGAACACTGACCATATTTACCATCATCGGCGTCACACTGTCATCTACCGCCATGATGTTAGGTCTGGCTTTTTATCAATGGGCTGACAAAAGAGATGCTGTATTTTTCACAATAATATTGCCGGCATCTATCACCGTATGTTTACCAATCGCTTGGTTAGCCGAGTCTTTTCGTATTCGTCAAGATGAGTTTCGGGAAGAACTATTTAATGATGTTAATCTATGATCTCAGTAAATGATTATATATATGTGAGTATTAACTCACATACGAATCGATCGGTTATATGATGACGTGTTACACCGTTGGTACTATCGTCGGGCCGTGGTAGGATTTACCATTTTTGTTTTATGTATTATGTATCTTTTCAGGTCAGAAGACGATGATGATCGTGATGATATTTTAATCATGGTGGTCGCACTGATATCATTCTTTTCGGTAGGCCTATTTGCTGGTCTTCCTACATGCTGGTGTATTCGTTACCGTCAAGAAGCGATAGATAATGCCCGTAATAGTGTTAACGAGTAAATGGTCGGTTAAAATGATATCTAATAAGTGTGTCAATACACCCTTATCGAGTCAATTAAAAAATAGTTAGACCATATGAGGTGTCACACCATTGCCGTTATCGTCGGGACCGTGATATCATCCATAATTTGGGTTTTAAGTTTTGTTTCTCTTTTCGTAGTACATAACTATACCTTAAATAATCTCGCCATAGTAATTGCATTGGTATCGGTAGTTGGTTTTGGTGGTCTGCCTACATACTGGTGTATTCGTCAGCGTCGAGAAGAGATGGACATAGCCTATGATAATGTTGACGAGTATGTATAGGCTATTTCCCATACCCTTGCAGCTATCTGCAAGAGTATTATATCTAAATGAAAAATTAATAAGTGTGTCACGCACCCTTATCGATCAGTCGACAAGATAGACCATTATGAAGAGTTACACTATCGGCGCCATAATCGGGTTTACCATCTCGGTCATTGTGTTTATTTTAACTATTGTTTGTCTTAAAAAAGATGACGACAATGGTCAAGTGGTCAACCAAGCTTTACAAGCTGTGCTCATGGTAGCCCTGTTTATATCGGTACTTGTCGGAGTGTTTATCCCTATTTACTGGTGTGTAAGGCATCAACGTGACCAAGTGGACCACATGGACCACATGGTAGAAGTGCGTAGTGCTTCCGCCAATATCAATTACACTTGTGTATGATATCTTGCCCATTTAATGAATTTTTTTAAGTATGTCTAACATACTTACGAACAGTCGGCAGAATAGACGATATGAAGTGTTATACCATTGGTTCTATAATCGGGTTCACCATCTCAGTCACTATACAGTAAAATTAGTGGACTATCTGATTAATGCATATTTGCATTAATTTTTCGGGCTAACGTAGAACATATATCTAACACAAAATAAACAACAAGAAAAGCTATGTTTAATTTATATGAAACTGGTATGACTGATAAGATATCATGCAGTGACACTACCGCTAACGATCTTAAAAGATTAATACATGTTTTGGCCGAAAGGATAAGCCGAGGTGATCCGTCAGTAGCTAAGATAAGATACCCTCAAAATCTGTTGTTAAGTTTACGAGAATTAGACAACATGATCGGTATGGATCGACTCAAAGAATCGGTAGCTTTACAAGTAATGAGACTAATAGAAGCTATTAATTGTAACGAGACCAATCTAGGCATGTTAAACACGATTATATATGGTCCACCCGGTGTCGGCAAGACTCAGGTCGGCACCATTCTAGCTAAGATATGGCACTCCCTGGGATTCTTAGACAAGAAAGAAGAGAAAACTTCTACTACAACCAATGTGAATATTAACAAGCAGCCGGATGATAATGCCGGCTTGATCATAATCCTGGTCCTGCTTTTCCTCTTCTCCGGGTATATATTCAAAATGATGAGCTACTCTTACAATGCTATGGGCGCTTATTGGTTCCTGGGCACGATAGTCTTTCTCACCGCCGTCTTATTAATATTGTATTACCGTGGCTATATTAATCCCAGTGCCATTAACATCAACAACATTAATAATTATATGAACAATCAGATGAATCCTAGTCTTCAACCCAGTACTGCCAATAACATTATATCAATCGTATCTCGCAAAGATTTTGTAGCTGAATATGTCGGCCAGACGGCCATCAAAACCAAAAACTTATTGGAAGCCAATAAAGGTAAAGTATTGTTCATTGATGAAGCGTATTCATTGTTAAATGATGGTCGAGATCCCTTTGGCCATGAAGCTCTCAGCACTCTTAATCTTCACCTCAGTCAAAATCCGGATTCCACAGTAGTTATCTTTGCTGGGTACAAAAATCTGTTACAGAAAGGTATCTTCTCAGCTCAGCCAGGATTACCTCGTCGTTGTATGTGGCATTTTGAGTGTGATGGTTATAATGGTAAAGAATTGGCTGAAATATTTTACCGCCAGGCCGCTAGTAAAGGATGGACGATTGATGGTCCAACCACAGTGACCGATATAATTAGTAATAACTCTGCCCTATTCCCATCTTATGGTGGTGATACTGAAAGATTGCTTAATTTCTCCCAGATGGAAGCTACCAGGAGTAGCTTCCTCGGCACATCGAGTTTCACCGAGACAGGTGGCAGTAGAGATAAGCATGATAGCCACAGTCGAACCATGGGGGTACCGCCAAGAAAATCTGGTCAGAAATGTTTGAAACCCTTCCATATTATAAAAGGACTTCATCGATTGAAAGACAATAATATTCATAAAACACCGACCGATGGTAGTGGAACTGATCAGTACAGTAGCGATACAACATCATTGTTAAAGAGCTTGCTATCCGGTGCCAATACTCATGAACATGTAACAGCTTAACTTAGATAGATGTTAGATATATCTTTTCGCAAAAAAAGATGAGAAGTCCCGCCAAGGGTAGTACCTTGAAACGTCAAAATCACACTTTTCTAGCGTCAAAATCCTTAGTGTATTTACCAAGGATTGGGTGTCGCCAATATGACAGATT
>Ga0136601_1000646_pt1 | contig 13795 bp, 30 predicted proteins | sample AntRauMFilla2699_FD_181020 | JGI IMG/M metagenome (GOLD analysis project Ga0136601, IMG submission 181020) | Saline lake microbial communities from Rauer Islands, Antarctica - Metagenome Filla 2 #699 | ecosystem: Environmental > Aquatic > Non-marine Saline and Alkaline > Saline | place... | reverse complement strand
CCGCTGTATTCTTTTATTTTGTTCTTTTTATTCATTGCTTTGTTCTTTTTTTATCTTTGCTTACTTTTTAGCACAAGAAAAGAGCGGCTTCGTTCTTTTCTGTAGGGTTTGTTCCGCTCTTTTCTTTTTAGTTTTTGTCTTTGTTTATTAGTTTGTTGCGTATTATTTTTGTTATCAACAGGAGTATAGTTATTATATTTAATCCTGGAGTATAAACTATTATTTTTCCGAATAAATTTAAGTATTTATGTTCTAAAATTATATTCAATATGATTGTAGTTATTATTATCGAACTAAAAAATACTGCTATAATTATTCTTATGTATAGTACGTCCATTTTATTTAGTTTTAGTTATATATTCCCTGATTCTTTCAAAAGTAAAAGGATATAGTCCTTCTTTATTTGTGTTAAACGGATAATTAGGTTTTTCTATTTCAAATTCTAGCGTATGCTCTATGGGAAAACGATTATCTTTTTTATACTTTTTTCTTAGTATCGCTTTTTTTTCTACTATATAATAAGTCTCTCCTATTATCATGTCTTCAATTTTAATCCTATTTTTATTCATCTTATTAGTTTTTATTACTGTTTGCTTCAATGAACATTATCGTACTTTCATAGCTTTTTACCATATCACTAAAGGCACGTTTTGCAAATGAATATTCTTGCTTTGACGATTGTTTCTTTGCTTTTTTAAGTTGGTATTGCATCAACTTTAATGTTATCCAATTCATAATTTTTTCAGTTTATAAAAATGACTATAAATATAAGTAATAAGGGGATCGAGTTTTATCCAATAATTTATGGCTCTTCTCCGTGGGGTAGGTCTCATTTTGACTTCTGCTCACGACAGCCCCTTACTACTCATATTTATAGATTAAGGCGGGAAAATTTCCCGCCTTTATGCCCAATTATTTCAGTCCTAAGCGTTTTTTAATATCTGCTAGTTCTTGATTTGGATCTTTCTTTTTGGTTCTATTTCCTACCTCTTTAAATTGTTCGTACAGTTTATCAAATTCTTGACTGTCTGTTTTTATCGGCTTTTTTTCTAATATTGCTCTTTGAAATGAAGGCATAAAAACTTTGTGTAGGCTTTCTTTTGTTTTGGAGTCCATTTTACCAGAGGTAAAAGCTGTTTTGATAATATTCATTTTGCGTGTTAGCGCTCTTTTTTCTTTAACGCCTTTCAATTGGTCTGAAAGATTGTTTTTCACTTTGTAGACCATACCTAGACCTATTTTGTTTTTGTCTGTAGAACCCAGCAAAGAGTTAACTGAAATACGATTGTTTTTCGTTTTCGTTGTGGTGCTATTTTTAGTCGCTGTTTTTTTAGGTGTTTTAGTCGCTGTTTTTTTAGGTGTTTTAGTCGCTGTTTTTTTAGGTGTTTTTTTAACTTCGCTGTATTCATTACTATTTTTAAGGAAGTTAAGCCAATCGGATTGAGTGTTTAATTCGTTTTCTTCAAACTCTTCCTTACTTAACGGTATAGTCTTGTACTTTGAAATTAACTTGCCATTATTGTATTTACTTATAGTAAATGTTTTTTTAGCCTTGTTACTTACTGCTTTAATTTCTGTTGTCATAATACTTTGTTTTTTAATTTGGTTCAAATATAGTGTTTTTATTTTGTTATATCCAAACAATTATAAATTTATTTTTTCTTTTAGTTTTTTTACAAATTCAAAATCTTTGTTCTTTAGTTCAAAGTAAATGCCTAAATCTCCTGTCTTTGTTTTGTCGTAATTCTCTTCCACTTTTATTTCTTGAAAAATAAACAAAGATATAAAGGTCATTTCTTTTCTTTTCATTTTTCTTCTAGGAAATACTCCGCAAATATAATTTGGATATATTCTATTCTTATATATTTTTACGCTGTTAATTACTTCTTTTAGTATTTTGTTAGGTGTTAAATTGTTTGTGAGTACAAAATCTATTAATTCTTTTGTCGCTCCTATTTCTTTTAGTTCATTAACATAAAACAAAGTATCTCTTTCCTCTTTGTTTGGTCTTCCTAAGAAATCGTTTATCTTTTTTTCGTTTCTTCTTTTTAATACTTTCAAAGTAGATGCACTAGTGCCTGCGCTAACTTCAAAAAAATGACCGTTTTTAGTCTTCTTTATTTTTATAACTGATTCTTTGTTCTTCACTTTATCTTTAATAATTAATTCTTTCATTTTACTTGTTTTTTATTTTTGTTACAAATAGTTCTGTCTTTGTCATAATTACATTTTTGGTTGTTTATATATGTTAGTTATATACAAGCACTACTTTTCATGTATAATTATCATTCCGTCAACTATATCAAATTTATTCCCAAAAGGAAGTCTTATAATTGTTCTGTCACTTTTTGCAATTATATGCAGTTCTGTATTTAGTTTAGTATCAAGTAAAATTTCGCTTTTACTTTCTTTGTGTGATAATTCATCTAATTGGTGCAATGCTACTGTTGTCGGCATAATTTTATTTTTTGGTTGTTTATATATGTTAGTTACAAAACAAACTTTCTTAACTCTCTATTTTGCTTTTTATAGTGTACGTTTATTTTGTTTTTTATTGATATTTCTTCTTCGCTATCAAAAATGCTTATTTGACTGTCGTAAGTCTCTATAGTATTGTTGTTTTCTTTGTTTTGATAGTTTATAACTCCGTTATGTATATAGTAGTTATAAACGCTATTGTTATCCATGAAAATAACTGTATTCGAATCTTCTAACTTTCTTTTAACGAATCCTCGAGCGAAGTTACCAGAACCAAAAAATGCGAGCGTTAAATAATTTGTATCTCTTTTGAATGAAGAATGAAAATAAATACATTCTTTATATTTCTTACCGAGATTAGCCTTGCTTATTACCGCTACAGATATATTCATTCGGTTTATAAAATCAAAATGAATTACAGAACTCTTTCTATTTACATTTGTAGCCTTTAAAAATCGCTTTATTTGTAATTCGTTACCGTTTACAATGTAAATGTTATTATCTGGGCTTATTCCTGCGTTATATAAGTTTCTGTACATTTTTTTTACTTTAAGTCGTTGGGGTGAATAGGATAATGATGTTTATTTTCATATCCATAAATAAAACCATTGTTTTTGCTTTCATTAATTAGTACCGTTTCTTTTTTAAATTTAGATTGAAAGCCGAAATTTTCAAGGTCTTTTATTATTTTTTCTATAGGCGCACTATCTTTAATGAAAAAGCAATCCCAATAATAATAAATAACATATTTCCTATATCTATACGTCAATGCTTTCATTACGCTGTCAACCTTTTCGCATATATCTATATATATTCCCCTGGTCATTTCGTTCCTAACTAAGTCTATTTTATCTTGTACTCCCTCTATATATATACTCACTAATTTTTCTGTTGCTAAACTCCCCAACGCCTTTAATCTTGCTTTTTTTCCACCATTAGCAAATTCGTTTATATTTTCATCGAAATACTTTTTTGTTCTTTCAGATATTACCCCCTCATTTATTGCGTGCTGCCAATATGCAGAGGTTAAGTCTAATTTGTAGACGTTTTGTATTTCTTTGTTTTTTTGTTTTGTTTTATTGTAGAAATAAAAATTTATTTTCGCCAATTCTGGCTGGTGTTCTATATTTATGTTTTTAACATCTTTTTTGACGTAGTTTATTAGAGCCAACTCTTTAAAACATTTTATATCGTCAGCGAAAAACATTTTTTGTTTGTCTGTTTTTATTATTTTAGTATGCCTAGTTTCTATAACTGAAAAAGATTTTTTTAATTTTATCAATCCTTTTTTTATGTTCTCAAAACTCTCTATATCCCTTCTAATTTCCTTCATACATATAATAATTCTATTTGACCTTCTGAAATATTTACTATCGTGTCACCGCTTTCTTCTTTACTCTTTTTAAAATCTTTTTTGATAATAGTGTCGTATGTTTTCTGGTTTATTATTCCTTTGTTTTTTAGATTTTCTAAATAGCTGAATTTCCCTTGCTCAGTCTCCTTTAACTCTGTTTGCGTTAAACCTTGCTTTTGCTTTAAAAGGTCTAGTTTTTTCTTTAGACCATAACTTTGGTTAAAATTACCGCTTTCATGCGCCTTCTTTTGCTCCCTTCTAAGTTCTCTACCATATAATCCCATTACATACTTTTCTGGCTCTTTAAGGCTCTTTAAATAGTCTTTTGATATACTTAATTTTTTATTTGGAAAATCAAAAGTTAATTTATTATCATCTCTACCTTTTAGGTTTTCAATTCTGGAAGAAACAGCAGATAATTCTCTACCGCTTGTAATTTGAAAAAGTTGTTTGTTTGTCTTTTTTTTCTCTCTTAAAAGTTCCGATTTTCTTTGTTTCAGTTCTTTTATTTTACCTTTATAGTCCTTTTTAGTTTGTTCTTTTTTTAACGCAAATTCGATAGTTTGCGCTAAATTCATAGTTCGCTTATCTTTTTTATTTTTATTCCGTATCTGCTTGCAAGAGCCATAAGTAGTGATCGCATTTTTTCATTTTCTTTGGATTCACAAAGATGAGAATCAGCTATATAAAAAACTAAAGTTTTTTCCTCTTCTTTTGCTTTTATGGGTTTATCCCCTGTTAAGAACTCGATAAACGATTCTAGGCTATAACCTGTTATTCCTTGATACGATTTGTGCTTTATTGTTTTCGCCATTTCTTTTATTTTTTGCGTTAATGTATGTAAAAATATAAAACCCCCAATTAAGCACCAATTAAAAGAACTTAAAAGGGGGATTAAATCTTTTACAGACTAAGTTCGTGAACCTCGTAGTTATTTAATTTCTTACCACCAGAGCCAATCTTTTTAGTACCTGTAAACAGTATGGAAATAGGCGTTCCTTCGGGTTTATTTCTTAACGTCTGAACAAGCATGAAAGAGGCTGTAACCTTTGCGCCTTTTTCAGTATAAAGCACTATAACGTCTTTCAAAGTCTTTTCTTCGCCTTCCCCAATCATTTGTTGCTCTACTCCTACGACAATACATCGTATTTCTTCGCCTTCTGCCATTTCAAGATATTCCATGTTCAGAGACCTTCCTTTTTCCGCTTTTTCAAGCGCTTTAAAATCGACATTCATAGCTGAATCAATTACCGCTACTTCGGTCTGGTTTTGAGTTTGCGCTCCCGCTTCTTCTTTTGCCATAATAAATATGTTTTTTAAATTATTTTAGACAAAGTTAAACAACTTTTTGGATAACAATATAAAAACATTGATTATTTTTGATTTTAAAACAAATTTAATATGTCAGAAATAACAAATGAAGACCTGCAAAGAGCTAAAAACAAGAAAGTTACGAAAACAAGTTATATCGACGAAAAGCATAAAAAACTTTTTGAAAAATATGAAAGCGCCCATGTTTTACGCTTTAATTTAAACGAAATCTACTCAAAGGGCGCATGGAGTACCACCCTTCAAAAGTATAGAGATGCGTACAAGGAAAAGATTGAAAAAAGAAAGCTTAAAACTATTTCAGAAAAGGACAAATTTGAAAACGAATACGAAAAGGGCAATTTAGCAGACTTTATAAACGAAAATCCAGAAGAAGAAGAACAAACAGAAGATGTAGCAAACGAACTACAAAACAAAGCATTCGGAACAAACGAAAACAAACATATCCCAGAACAAAGCGAGGAAGAACTTGCGGAAATGAGAGAAGAAATGGCTGAGTTTTACACACTCGCTTTTGATATTGTTTTGAAAGGTAGTATAAAAATGTTTACCAGCAAGCAATTTAAAGAAACAAAGCACACAGACAGAAGATTATCCAGCCTTCAGAAAGTTACAGAAAAAATAATGATCCGTAGAGGTTATAGACCTTCATTCTTAGAGGAATTAACGGTGCACGCTTCTTTCTATGGTATAGACTTATACAAAGGTCTTGAAGATAAAGAGCCGAAAGAAAATAAAAAGAAGACAAAAGAAATAGAAATGTATCCAGACAAAAAAATAGACAAATTTCAAAATGATAGCGAAAAAAGAAACAAGAAAACAATATCAAGAAACATGAAAAAAGAAGAAACAAAAAAACAAGAGCCTAAAACAAATAATAAAGGTATGGCTTCTATTATTAACAGCTAAAAAAAAACAAGAAATGGTTGATTTATTTAATTTAGAAACAAGTGAACAAAAAAGAGAGACATTTTTTATATGTTTCATAGGACATAACAGAACAGGGAAACCAATATCAAGAAACATAAAAAAAGAAGAAACAAAAAAACAAGAGCCTAAAACAAATACTAAAGGTATAGCTTCTATTATTAACAGTTAAAAAGAAAGAAATGGTTGATTTATTTAATTTAGTAACAAGGGAACAAAAAAGAGAGACGTATTTTATAGGCTTCATAGGGCACAACAGAACAGGGAAAACAACATATATGCGCGAAAATATAAAAGAATATAAAAAGAAATACCCGCATAATAAAGTTATTGCCTATGATCCCCAAAACAAACTTGCAGACTTAATACATGAAAAGATAGTTGATGAAAAGGATTTATATGATATTGTTAACGACAACAGAGACATCCTTTTAATTCTTGATGACTATGACAGTTTAATAAAAGGGAACCAAGTATTAGGAGCATTTAAAAACCTTTTGCAACTGCGTTCTGATTATGGAATAGACATATTTTTCGCTACTCACGCTCCGCAATTTATAAAACAAGGAATGACTCCTTTTATAACTCATTTATACGCTTTTTTCTGCAACTTGCCAGATAAAATAATAGGTATGGATTCGAAAGTACCTAATGGAGAATTAATGGAGTTTATATTCAGAGATGTAGCAAAAGAAGTTAAATTAAAAGGTCGGGGAACATTTGAAAAAAAGAACTTTAAACATATTATTTTTTGCAATGATTCTGCTACTTTTCAAAGAGTTAATTTTGAGACAAACATAAAAGACAGAATAAATGTAGCAAGCTAAAACAAACAAAATGAAAGAACAAACAAAAGACTTCTTATTAATATTTTTAGCTATTTTTTTAATAATATCTTTAATGTTTACAGAAGGATGCAACAAAGAAGAAAAAATAATAGAAGAACATAAAGTAGAAACAAAAATAAAAAATAACGAAATGGAAATAGAAAAAAACAAAGATGAAAGTTTAAAAGAAAGCATAGAAACAGATTCTTTGCTGTCAAGAATAGACTACTACAAAAAACAAGTTTCAATCTTAGAACATAGAAGGAAAAACGATACTTTAAAAATAAACGGAAGAAGAATAAAACAAACAAGACTTGAAATTTATCAAGATACTGTAATAAGAAATCAAGATACAACAATTGAAAGACTAACAAAAATAAGACGTCTAAACGCTCGATCAATATATTTATTAGAAGATAGTAATAACTTGAGGGAATTAAAAATAAAAACTAACAAAAAGAACAATAATAAAAATATATTATTAGGTTCTTTTATTGGTTTCGTTTCTGGTGTAATAGTTTCAGTATTAACAATAATTTTAACGAACTAAAATGAGTAATTTAGAAGACTTACTAAAAGAAAAAACAAGCGAGGAGAAGAATATTAAGGAACTTTTTTTGGATTCTTTATTTCCTAAATACAGATCAGTAAAAAAGAACAAACTAGAAGATTATATAAGCGCGTTTTTTAATGAACTTTTTAGCATAATAAGCTATTTACTTATGCTGTACGGATTAAGCACCTTATTGGGGTTTAATTTCGCTTATTTGCTTATCGCTGTATTTTCTTTTGATACGATAACAAACGTTTTTCCTAGACAGTTAATTGATTTTGGAAAATGGTTTTATAAAAAAGTATTGAAATTAATCTACAAATACTTAAAGATAATTTTAAACGGTTTAAAGTGGTTATTTTTACCTATTATACGTATATTTACCAATAACAATAAATAATTTTATAAAAAGTTAAAAAACAAAAAGAATGAACGATTTATTACTACAAGAAGCTGTTTACGAAATGACTGATGCTTTAGACGAAATGTTGAAAGAAGACCCAGAAGGGGCGCAAAAGTTCCTAAACGTTATAAACAAGGTTTTTAACAACCCATTAATGAAAGCGGGGAGTTGTTTTATAATCGGTATAGGTACGAAGTCTGATGGTACGCAGTCTTTACAACTTATGCACACAAAGTTAAGAAACGTGGATATTCAACCTTTGCCCCTTAGAATAAATTTACAAAAGGTTTTAGACGGTCTCACAGACAAAGCAAAAGAAATATCCGAAAACAGCTAGAACGGTTCTACAACGGTGCTAAAAGAGGGCGTTTGCTCTCTTTTTTTGTTTTATAACTTTTTTGGTAATTTTTTTAGTCTTTTTTTTTAGTATCTTTTTTTTGTGTGCTATTTCATTTGCGCTTATAATTGTATCCAATATTAATTAATTATTTATAAAAAATTATTCGAGATGAATAGACAATTAGAGACAATTGAGCAAAAGAGAAACAAGGCTTTTGCAGAGGTAAAAAAAGCCAGCGTATCAAGTGGAAAACAAGCACACGCAGTTAGTGAAGAAATGATTAACAATAAGTGCCACACAGGTGATTTGATTAACCTAGACATTCAGAACACTACAGGGGGGACTTTGACTATTATTATAGGGTCTTCTTTAGGTTTGGCAACTGCCCCGCATGAGCAGCAAACAGCATATGATTCAATCGCAGAGGCGAAAAGACCTTATGTTCGTTTGGATTCTATTTCAGAGGCGGGAGAAAATGTGGTTTCTTTTCCTGTTTTAGATGCAGCAGGTGATCCTGTAGACCCTGCGGAAAGCGTAGAGCTTGATTTAACCAAGTTCGGCGCGCGTAACGGATACCAATTCAAAGCTGGAATAGTTGATCAATATGGAGCAAGAGCACCGTTTTTAGAGGCTATAAACAAGCGTTTCATGAATCAAAACGCTTTAGTTCATAGCATTCAGGCAATTACACAGGACGAAAACCAGCGTAAAATCGCGCCTAAATTAGTTAACATTCCTGTGAACTTAGAAGACGCAAGTTTTAAACGTATGGCTTCGCAGGCTGTTTTTACTGAACTTAACGAGGCAGAACTACTTAAAGGCAAAGTAAGTTTGAATCAAAACAACGGTTTAGCATACGATATTTTAGCGGGTGTTTCAGTTTCTTTAAACATCAATATCGCTGCGCTTGAAACAATGACTTTTAAAGTGTAAAACCTTCTTTTTAGTTTCCTCGCTCCACTGTAGCCATACAGATATAAACGGAGCGAGGTTTTTTAAAGAACAAAATAAACGAACAAATGAGAAGTACTTACGTAAATATTATAGACAACAACAAAATCAAGAATGCGAACAAAAATGAATTTTTGCGTTTGGCACAAGGTATAAACCCAGAAAAGTTTGAGCGACTTATTAAAATCCAAGTTCCAGAATTTGACTCTTTAGATTTTGGAGACGATTTTTCAGAACTTTTGAAGAACCCAAACTTTGTATTTAGACAGTTCCTTGCTAATTTCAAAACAAACACGGACGAACTAGTAAAAGCTAATAAAGAAAATAGAGTAGTTGGAAAATAAAACTACAAAAACAAAGAAAAAATATAAACTATGTTTACAAAAAAAATGTTAATGATTTCTTTAATAACTGTAATAGGTTTTTTAGTAATTTCTGTAATTATTAAAAACAAAGAAACAGGAGAAACAAAAAAAGAAGTAGCAAAGCAAGAAGAAGAAAAAAAGTCTTTCTCTTTACTTGATTTGTGGCAAACTATAACAGGCGGTAAAAACCCAGAAGAAGAAATAGACGAAGAAATAATAGACGAAGAACCAGAACCAGAAGAGCCAGAAGAAACAAACGGTGGAGGAGTTGCTTAACGAACAAAATAAAAGAACATGAAAAAAATACTTTTAATTAGTCTTATAATTTCCGTTGCCATAGCAGTTTCCTACTTTGTTTACAAAGAAGTTAAAAAAGAAGAAAGCAACGAAGAAGGCGAAGACGTAGACAACATGAATCTAGGTTTGACCGATGCTAGAATAGACGAAGATACACTTGATAGAATAATAGCGCAGTCGCAAGGCGAAGAGCCTACAGGCGAAATGATAAACATTCAAGCGGGAATAATAAGATAAAACAAACAAAATGATAAAATCAATTTCAAAGTATAGTAATAGAGAACTTTTTTTGATAGCTTTAGTTATTATCATTGGTGTTTATCTTCTTAAAACTTTTTGGAACTCAGACGCTTTAAATAACTATGGTTATCAATTTCTAGGTGCAAAGTCTAATGATGGCTCAAAAGTTAAGGATTTGTCCCCAGAAATTAAAAAAACACTAGAGGAAGGAGCCATTGAGCTAAAATCATTAATAAATGAAGGCGGTGGCGCTCAAATTCAGTTAGATTCTTCGCTGGCAGCTATCAATAAACTCAATGATGCCCAATTTATATACCTGTATGAGTACTACATTAAAAAATACGGTGAAAATCCTTTTTGTGCAGTAGATTGGGAATTATTGCCCAACACAGAAGAAGACGAGGCCTTCATGACTAGAGCCGAAAATTTAAGACTACCGATAAAAAATGCAGGGCTTTTTGAATCGTGCTAAAATGAAATGAAATGAAAAATAATCAGAAAATTGCGCTTGTACTTTTAATAATGTCGGTAGCTTATTTCGGTATATATTTTATTGGAATGTACACAGATATAAAAATAGCAAAAAAAATATTTGAAAAAATGAATTTAAGATTTTTTAATTATCAAGAGTTTGATACCAGAGCTGTACAAGGCGTAAACAATGCTGACGAAATTTACACCAGAAATGGCAAACAGTATGTAAAAGATTCGGGTATAGAGAACATGAATACAGTATTTGTCGCTCAACTAGATAACGCACGTACGATCATTGAAAAAGAAGTGAACCAATTAGAAGCGAACGACGAAAAAATAAAATTTATTATCAATAGTGGTTATCGCTCGCCAGAATATAATGATTATTTAAAAACACAGGGATATGACGCTGTAGATAATTCAGCCCATACAATTGGAATGGCTTCGGATATAAATGTTTTTGGTTATACTAGAGAGCAAAGGGAGATAATTTTAGACTCATTAGTAAGGGCAGGATTTAAACGTTTCGGAATAGGTAAAAATTTCATCCATGTAGACAACGACGATAATAAAAGACCTTCTCCAGCAGTATGGTTTTATAGTGGCGCAGACACTTCAATCGATCCTTTCAATTTAGATATAAATAGTAACGATTAAAAAAAATAAAAATGACAAAGAAAATAATTTTAATTGCTCTAATTTCTACTGTTACTTTTGCTCTTTTGCAATTGTATGGTGCTTGGAGAATTTACCAACAGTCTACATTTACTTTTGTAAATTTTAAAGATATTATTAGTATCTTTTCTGGGGATAAAAAAATAACAGTAGAAGCGGATAACCCTACGGGACGTAAATTAGTTATACGTGATCTTAAAATAAATATATTAGCAGATAGCGGAAATAAAATAGGCGGTTTCGCTCCTGTAGACCTAGATATTAGACAGGGAATGAATCAAATTGTGTTAACCTTTGAAGAAAGTACAAAGTATCTCAAAATAGGTGCGGATATTGTGACAGGATCAATAAACGATTATGAACTACAATTTTCGGGTTTATGGCTTGGACTTATACCATTTAGATTTAAAACAAAACTTAGTAAATTTATAAACTAATAAAAAGAACAAAAATGAAAACAAAACAAATATTATTGATAGTTTTAATTGTCGCGATAGTAGGTTTTTTAATATGGTTCATTAATGATCAAAATAAAAAACAATTGCAGTTAATGAAAAATATGGGAACAAGCGGGAACAAGCAAGGCAACGCAGCAGAAGATTGTTCGAAAAATTGGTTATGCACAACGACTCAAATAATAGGGGCAATCATGCCCGACAATTTTAGTTTAGCTTAAAACAAATAAAACAAACAAAATGAAAACTTTACAAATGACATCTTTAGTTCTTACTATTTTAACTGCTAGTTTGTGGATTGCTGATTATTACACGAAGAAAGAAAACGACAAAGAAAGTAAAACAAAAGAAACGCCTTGTGGCTGTAACGATTAAAAAAATGAAATACGGAGCGGAGATTTTAACCTCTGTTTTGTCCATTGCAGGCGGTGTAATTGCTACTGTTACAGCATACCACTACGGAGGCAAACAGAAAGCAAAGACAGGAGAGATAGAGAGCATTCAGAAAGCGAAGACAGGAGAGATAGAAAGCATTACAGAAGGTGCTAAGACCTTAATCGAAACAAGTAAGCACCTTTTAGAAAACTTACAGAGTCAACTTGAAAAAGAACAGGAAGAAACGCACAACTGCACGAAGAAGCTAAAAGAACAAGGAGAAAAAATAATAGGACAAGAAAAGAAAATATTCTTACAGGAACAAAGACTTAAAATATTAGAGGAAAAATATAAAAAGACAAACTAAAATGAAAACAAAAGCACTATTAATAATATTGATCGTTTTAACTGTTTCTCATATTGTTTATTTTGTGGTTAAAGAGCAAAAGAAAATAAAAGAAGAAAAAGAGCAGCTTTTTGGAATGACAAAAAATGAATTTACAAAAAATGTATATAGGCAATTAGAAAAATTGCAAGTTGACCGTTGGGTTACTTGGATAAACTCGCAGGAAGACTATTTGACGGCTATAGCTGAACAAAAAAACGTCACAGAGCCTACAGATCAAATGATACGCGAACACGCGTTATATCAAGTATATGAGAATCCAGACGTCACTAACAGGTTGTGGAATGGTTTTAATGACGATTCGTGGAGATGGTGGTGGGTTACTCTTATACTTAAAAACTTAGGTTTTGAAGGAACATATGAAGATATGGAAAAATATATAAAAAATAACAAAGTATTAAGAGATACGTTAACAAATATAAATTTAACACAAAAACCTTAAACAATGAAAGCAGGACTATACATATTAATATTCGCTCTTATTAACTTTCTTGGCTTTATGTTTTTTCAGAGAAGAAAAATAGAAAAACTTTTTGGAAGAAATACAGGTCAAATAAAAGAACTGAGCAAAAGAATAAAAAGCGAAGTATATATTAAACGTATGACTGATTGGTTGACTCCCACAAAAGAAGTAATAATGGATACAGGGCGAGCGAATTGGATAATAGGTATAGGAAGAGATGCGGGGCTATACGAAGAAGCGAAAACAAAATACGAAAGAAATTTTTCAAATAAATTTGAAGATATATTCTTAAGCGATAGAGCAAGAAAGGTGTATAATGTAGACCCAAAAAAATATGAGGAAGAAATGATTAAAAACCTTGATTTTACTTATGCGGACAGCATAAATAATATGAAGTCTTATAAAAAAGAGATTAACAATATATTATATTCAGAAGGAATAACTCCTACTAATGAAGTATATCAAATCATCTATAAATATTCGGTATAATGAAAAGAGACGAAGAATTTTTTGGAAATTACAACGATTCTACTATGGGGCAAAACGGTGTACGTTTTTTTTCTCCAGAAACAGCCCTAAATGAAACAGAAATATTTGTCGCTATAGTGTTTACAGAAGAGACCGTAGTAAGTTGTGAATATGCGCCTAAAAACGATACATACGAAACAGATACTATATTAACAGAGGTTACTTTCCCAAAGGGATTTACTCTTATAGGTAGGTGGATAAATTTAGAAATAGAAAGCGGTTTCGCTATTGCTTATAAATAAAAAAAAATTATGTTAACATTATCAAGCGGTGGAAGTTTAGAAAGCGGTGGCGGTGGATCGACTTCTGTAGGAAAGCAAATATTAAAAACAGGACAAACAACATCTTACAGAAC
>Ga0136601_1000645_pt1 | contig 13801 bp, 18 predicted proteins | sample AntRauMFilla2699_FD_181020 | JGI IMG/M metagenome (GOLD analysis project Ga0136601, IMG submission 181020) | Saline lake microbial communities from Rauer Islands, Antarctica - Metagenome Filla 2 #699 | ecosystem: Environmental > Aquatic > Non-marine Saline and Alkaline > Saline | place... | reverse complement strand
CGGAGTCTAGGTAAAAAGCCGGCGACCGGGGCTAGTGCCCAGGGAGCCGGCTTTTATACCGTAACGACAAAGTAGTTCGCTAATTTTAAACCTTTTTGACTTGGAGGAAGTCTAGTTCTACTGGCGTCTCCCGCCCAAACATACTCACCAGTACCTTCACCTTACCGCTTTGTTCATCAACTTCACCAACCTTGCCTTCTAGGTCTTTGAATGGACCATCGGCAATAGTAACCATATCACCGGTCTCTAGATCAACTTTGTGAGTTGGCGTGTCACTTTCCATTTTCTTCATGAATGATTTGTATTCTGCTTCCGTCAGTGGCACTGGCTGGGTTCCCGATCCAACAAAGCCTGTTACCCTTGGTGTGTTACGAACGACAAACCATGACTCGTCATTAACAATCATCTCTACCAATACGTATCCTGGAAATACCTTCTCCTCCTCTACTACCCGCTTACCACCTTTGACTCGAATCTTTTTTTCAGTTGGAACAACCACGTTGAAAATCGAGTCATTCATGTTGAGTGAATCAATTCGCTGCTTGAGATTACGCGTAACAGCGTTTTCGTATCCACTGTAGGTGTGGATCGCGTACCAATGTCGTTCTCCGTCGCTGTGTTGTTTAGCCATAGAATTAGAAGTTATTGACGACGTAGTTGATAATTTCGCCAAAGACATAGTCAAAAGCTCCAGCGTACATAGCCGTCAAGACTGAAATAACAATTACTAACGCTGTGTAGAAAAATGCCTGTTGCCTGGTTGGCCATTTTACTTGCTTCATTTCAGCAGCGGTGGCTTTGAGATAGTTTGAAAATTGATCCATAAAAATTTGTTTATAAAAACACCCTTTCGGGTGCTTTGCTTACCTACAAGTATACAGTGAGGTGAGAAAATGTAAAGAGCGGCGCCGGTAGGCGCCGCTCTTTACATTTGGTCTAGTCTTCACCGAATCTCGTAGGTAATAGTGACTCGAACGGGAGTCTGATCCTCACCCATTGGTAACTCTGCTCCCCCGAAGCCTGAGTCGGACATTTCATCAAAGGCCATGTTTCGTACTTGATACGGTTCTGGCAGATATCGTGAGTCTTCTTCATAGAAGCTATTAATTTTAACCAATCGCACCCCCAGATCAGCAGCGAGCTTCTGAGCTTTTTCTTTTGCATCCTTAATCGCTTCTGCGCGTGCTTCGGCCACCAAGGCATCGGTGTCATCTACGACGAAATTAAGTCCACTGATGTTGGTAGCGCCCCGCTCACCCACACCAGTAATAATGGAGGTAGCATCATCGGTATTGCGCACCTTTACCTCGACTGATTGACTGACTTCAAACCCATCAGGGATTTGCTCGCCTGGTCCACAAAATGTGCCTGGAACACAGATTCTTTCTTCAAATCTGTAGCGTGGGAATAGATTGTAGTTGGTAGTTTTGATATCCGTTTTGGCCACTCCTTGGTCACGCAAATAAGCAATAATTTCATTTATAGCAGTACCGGACTGCTCTTGGGCAACGGCTGCATCTTCGGCTTCAGCTTGCACTGAGAAGCTAAATTGGCCAATATCTGGCACGGCAAACACCTCGCCTTTGCCAGTGACTGATATCATCGCTGGATTCACCTCTAGGTGCTGCATCCTTTCGAAGTTAAGTGAAGCGTACGACCCTAGCGCCAAGAGGAACATAAATACCGTCAAGGAACCCAAGATCCTCATCGGTGTAGTGGAAAATAAATTATTCATAGAAATTAAAAGTGAGAAATAAGCTGCCTAATGATACTCCTGATTGAACCTGCGATGCCTTGGTCAGAGCATACTACTTGGTACGCAGCAACATCACTGGCGGCGAGCGTGGGAGCATCAAACAGCTCGTCGTCTAACAAATAATACATCAGTGCACCTGGTTCCTCAATGTGGTTGATACCAAGGGCATGACCAAATTCGTGCGCGAGTACTGCCACCAGCTCATTCTTGTCAGAGAATTTATAGACGTTAATCTCCCCACCCCGATAATCACCCTGGGTAAATTCGTGCGCTTCACCGTATTCACGATTGTAGTCTTGCACTTCTTGATTATAGGTATCGATTAGTCGGTTCCCTTCACTACTTAATTCATTCAAACGCTGCGCTAAATTGTTGAGGTTGGTAGCTTCTTGTTGTAGCGAGGTTGATATACGCTCCAGCCGTCCACGCTCTGCTTCTAAATCCGCGAATACAGCCGCGTTGGCGCCACCACGATCATTCACTTGACGAACTCGGTCATTATAAGCTTTCAACTCATCATCATAGGCGTTACGCTCAGAAGTAAAATCAGCTTGTTGTAATTCATACGTAGCCTGCAGTTCTGCTATCTGTGTTCTAAACGTATCGTTTTGACCAGCAATGACATCTAATCGGTCGCGGTCTATAGTTTGCGCATCTGCCGTTGCTTGTCGTTCGTCAAATATAAAATTAATTGCAAAGTCTGCGTCTTCGCTGTATATAAATAAATCATCGCCCGTATTAGACTCCCATAAGTTTGCGGCCTCTGCGATCGCTGCCTTTGCTTCTTCGGGGGTAATAGTAAACGACTCACCAATTGAACCTAGTCGATATTCGATCGGGGCTGGACAGATAAATTTAGTGGTCTGGTACCACTGCACTCCCGCCAGAGAGACAGATAGGACAAGTGCGAGTATAAATGAAAACCGCATAGATTGAGATAGCAAACCATATTTCAGCCCCAATGACAACGGCGCCTAGCGGGGACTGCGTAGTCGCGATACGTAGTCCCTGGTAGGCGCCGCCATCTCGAGAATAAACTCGATATAGAAACATGTTCGCAAGAACCGAAGTTCTTACTACTAGTACTATACCCCACCAGAGGACAAGGTTTGAAAGATTTCAACAGGTTGCGTGAAGCAACGAGTAGCGCAGCTACGACTATGCTGAACGTAGGCAGGCGCTTAGCCAGATTCGACCTATCAAGGGAGAATCTGGCTGTAGCGGTCCGCCAAGGAAATACAAAACCACCACCCTGACGGGTGGTGGAAAATGATTTTATTTTGGTCTTAGCAAGTAAACGACAAAAGTGAAACAAATCACAATCACCGTCACCATTAAAAGAGCTGTGTTCATAGATTCTTCTGTCCCCAACCTGTCCACTTGCGTGGCGGCTTTCCAAGCCGTATAGTAAAGGAACATATTTAAGCGTATGTAGGAAATGCGACCTGGAAACGGGTCGTTTTTCTAATTGAGGGTACTCTCCTACTTTGAATCCCCTCTCTGCATACGACTATCTTGCAAAAAGGGACGCCAAAGCGCCCCTTCTATTATTATTCCCCCTTACTCTTGGCTTCGACCTCGGCCAACTTCTTCCTCACCATCTGCTGAGCGGCATTCATGCTGTGTTGGTAGTAGAGTGCCTTGCAGCCACTCTTCCAGGCGTGGATATAGAGCTGATTGACGTCCTTGGCAGCTACCTCTGGCGGCACCATAACGTTCAGCGACTGCCCTTGGTCGATGTGTTTTTGTCGATCACCAGCGTGTTCGATGAGCTTGGTTTGATCAACTTCGGCAAATGTCCGGAAGACATCTTTTTCTTCAGCACTCAAGATATCCAAATGCTGGACTGACCCGTCGGCATCACGAATACTGTCCCAGGTAGTTTTGTCATTGAGACCCTTCTCTTTTAGTAGTTCTTCGAGCAGCGGGTTTTTAATAACCACCTTCATCTTGGCCACGTCTTTGATGTAGCAGTTACTCCAAATTGGCTCAATCCCTTGCGAGACTTGTCCCAGAATGAAGGCTGATGAAGTTGTCGGTGCAATCGCCATGGTTGTAGCGTGCCGGCGACCGTAGCCTTTCATTACTTCTGGCTCACCAAACTCTTTGGCCATCTGCGCACTCGCAGCAAACGAACGTTCTTGCATCAACTCGAATACTTCCTTGTTGATTACACCCGCTTCATCACTATCAAATGCTAACCCCTTACTCTGCAAGAGTGAATGGTACCCTAGCACCCCGAGGCCAAGTGCTCGGTTGGCTTTAGCGAAATTGTATGGTCGCTCCATGAATTTGAACGCCAGGCGTTTATCTTCATCTTCAGAATCACGCCACGCTTCTAGCTTGTCGCAGAAATTGGTCATAACCGCTTCAAGGAAGTACGTCATAGTCTCGACTAAGTCGGTGTCTTTCCATTCGTCGTAATGCAGCAAGTTGATTGAAGATAGGCAACACACAAATGACCAATCTTTATTGCTTGGTAGCATGATCTCACTACATACATTACTAGCGTAGATTGGGAGATCTTTGTCTTTGTAAACCTGAGGCTTCGCGTTGTTCGCATTATCTGTGAACATAATGTATGGATATCCGATCTCACCCCGCCGCTGGATGATTTTGGCCCAGACTTTTCGCTTGTCTTCGTCACCAGCAATCATGGCTTCCATCCATGCATCGGTAACCGTTACGGCATGGTTGATCTTTTGGATTGGGTTTCCTTCGGTTCCAATGTCAAGAAACTCAAGAATATCCGGATGCTCTACTGGTAGATAAGCCGCAAATACTCCTCGCCGTGTTGCGCCTTGGCTAACCACATCAAGGATTTTTTCAAACAACTGCATGAAGTGCACCGGTCCTGAAGAATAGCCGTTGTTTAGAATCGTTGCTCCTCGTGAACGCAGATCTCCAAAGTAGGCTGAACAACCTCCACCGTACTTACTCATCATCCCCACCTCGCCTTGGGTGTGTAGAATGTTGGCCATGTCGTCAGCCACAAATGAACCAAAACAACTAATCGGTAGACCTCGATCAAGACCAAAGTTAGCCCAGACCGGTGTCGCTAAGGAAATCCACCCTTTACTCATGTAGTCCTCAAATTTATCAGCAAAGCCTTCCTTGCCAAGCGTCTTTTCAGCAAACTCGGCGATATAGCGGACACGCTCTTCGGTCGTCTGTCCATCTACGAGGTAGCCCCGCGCCATAAATGCTCGTGTATTGTCGTTCACCCAGTGCCATGGTTCTTTGTTCATAGTGCTGCTTTCATTCAGTTATCTTTCTAATCGCGACGATCTTCACTACTGCTGTACTGGCTTCTATTTTAGAACAAATCTTCGCTCGTGACACTTGCCGAACGCTTATTGTAGTTGATTGATCTTTTATCAAAGAAATCAACGTGCTTGGTCGCAATCACTTCGTTATCAAACCAATCGGTCTCTTCTAGGAGTGCGTCGCTCACTTCAAAGATGCGTGGCATACCAATGGCGGCTAGCGAATTGTTAAAGCGATGCTTAACAAATTCTTTTACGTTGGCTGCTGGCAAGAAATCAAGCTCTCCAGCTTCGAAGATCCAATCAATCACCTTACTCTCTGACTCAAACGCTTCACGACAGGCCTCTGCGATAATCGCTTCGGTTTCGGCACCAAACCATTCTGGGTGTTCGTCTCGAATGATATTAATCACATCGATCCCAAACATGCCGTGCAGGTTTTCTTCCTTACTGGTTGCTTCCACTGCGTTACTAATTCCTTTAAACACGTTCTTGTGCTTGTTGAAACTCATCATGATAAGGAACTGTGAAAACAATGACACGTGCTCGACAAACAATGAAAAGAGCATGATTGCCTGGGCATATTCTTTGTTGTCTTTAGTTTGAGCGAGGGTACCTACTTTGTTGAGGTACTCCATCCGTTGTAGAATCACTGGGTTTTGCTTGATTTTAGCGAATTCTCCATTGAGACCAAGGATCTCAAGCAAGTGAGCGTAGGCATCAGTGTGACGCACTTCAGACTCAGCAAAGGTTGCTCCAACAGCGCTAATCTCGGCTTTGGGCATTTTCTTGCCGATGTCGCCCCAGAAATTCTTGACGGCTACCTCGATCTGACCAATCGCTAACATAGTGTTTTTGATCGCGTTTCGCTCGACGTCGTTTACGTCAACGTGAAAGTTCTGCACATCACCGGTGAAGTTGAATTCAGTGTGCACCCAGTATGAATGTCGTACCGCATCAACGTATTCGTACAGCTCTGGATATTCGTATGGCTTAAGGTGCATCCGTGAAGCAAAGATGTCTCGTTCACGCAGCTTCTTGCGCTCGTTTCGGAAAATAATGTATGACTTCGCAGTCACAAAATAGTCCTTTTCCATCAATGCTTGCTCGACTAAATCCTGGATTTCTTCCACCGCTGGATTACCATCAATGCATTTGTTGGCAATTGCACTGCCCTCTTCGGCAGTACCGGCTTGAACACACATGGCGACGACTTTTTGATGTGCGAGCTCGGCGACTTCGGTCGCATCTTTACGATCACCTTCGTTTGTTTCAACTAGGGCGCGAGTGATCGCATCAACGATTTTTTCTATATCAAATGTTTGGGTGGAACCATCGCGCTTACGAATTTGTTGGATTTTCATACTGACGTACTAAGGGTAACGTTATTAAATAAGACATAATCAGTTACAGAGGTCAGTTGTGGAAGAAAATCGCTTGCGCTATGCAAGCAATGAACTGACATCTATACATGATCGAGGACTGGTAAATACACACGAAAAACATTCGCGACAACATAGTTGTGTGTCATACCTCCGACACACCAGAAGAAAAGAGTCTTCATCGGTGTTACTTGTATCTTAGCATTTTTCAAATCCACCCTTTTACGCAAACCAACGCCAATTCTGGGGAGATGTGGATAACTACCTCATTATGTTCAGTCATAAAATGGGTTTGACCCTCAGTCAAAGTATAAAAACAAATCGACTGCGCTACCTGTAGCGCAGTCGATTTGTTTCGATAGTTCTATTCCTTACCGTTTCAGACTATTTCTGATCTCAGTTAGAAGCTCAATTTCAGTTGGACCTTGGGGGGCTGATTCTTTTACTTCTTCAGGTTTCTGAGTTTTTGCAATTAGTTTGATAATCAAGAAGATCACAAACGCCACAATGACAAAGTCGATCACCGATTGAATAAATGCTCCGTATTCAAATACTGCTTCCCCAACCGTGTACGTCAGCCCGGTAAAATCTATTCCACCCAGGAAGATTCCCATTAGGGGTGTGATCAGGTTTGCTACTAGTGAAGAAACAATCTTGCCAAAGGCAGCACCAATAACCACCGCTACAGCCAAATCAACCACATTTCCCTTCATGGCGAAGGCTTTAAATTCTTGTAACATGTATAAATGTATTAAATTATTAAAATAAAGTGGCCCAAGTATACTCTGCTTCCCTCTTATTTATCTCTCATACGACTGCAATGAACGATTGTCAAAATATAAGCCGCGCAAGATAAAACCCTATCCCAGAGCCTAGTAACAACACAAGCAGTAGTACAATTAATAACGATTCTTTTCCCATAGCAATAGTATACCTGTTGTGCGCTCGACTTTTCGGGTAAAAACCGGTATAAATATGCCCACTAAGGGTGGCGACTGCGTCGGCACCCTGCGTAACATGGCGACTATAGTATAACGGTTAGTGCACCGGTTTGTGGTACCGGCAGTTCGGGTTCGATTCCCGGTAGTCGCCCAGCAGTCAATATCTTCATTTTGTGAAGATATACAAAGACATTTGAGTTCTGACATTTCGTACCCCTAATAGGAATTAGGAACTTTCGTCACTTTCCATATTCTTGAAAAGGGTCCGAGTCGTTTTTTCAATTCTTCTTTTGAAAGCTTCATTATAAAGCGGTCATCATCTGTGATCTTTTCATATTCAAGATGAGGTATCTTATTTGTATCAAATAGGTAGAGGTGCTCATCATCATAACCATAAACAAACAATATATGATCTACTAAACCTCCTATTTTTATAGAAAAATCGACACCCACCACCTCACCTTTTTCAATAGCGTCTTCTACCGCTCTGACGACCTCTTCGTACGATGGTCTACTGGGAATGGTGAAACCCAAAACTAACTGAAACCAAGAATCTATCTCTCTCCCATTTATATTTAAAACCAAACCTTCCGATTCAAGCAACTTTGGCATTTTTCTAAACTGCAAGAGTGACCACATCAACCACCACGGCAATTTCAGACCTAGTTTATTTTTATTCTCAAGCTCAGAAGCACTATTATTGAAAGGATTATATTTTTCTGGGAAATAGAAATGCAGAGCATAATAAATAAAATCTCTTCCACAGCGGTATATAACAGTTTTATCGCCAAGCTTTTCCCTGGTTACAAATCCAAAAGTTTTAAGATTTATCGGGTGACTATTTTTTAAGTCTATTTCCTTCATAGTGATGTCATTGTATCAAAATTCTCTGGTTGAAATATTGGTATATGGATCGTTTCATCCCCCAACCTCTCAAACACAGTTCGAACGTCCTCTACGACGCCGCCCAGCGAAAAATATCTTCATTTTGTGAAGATATACAACACAGTTTTAGTTCTGACATTTAATACCCCTAATGAGAATCGGGAACTGGTATACTCTTAGTAATGGAAAACGAAAATCAAACTATCGAGCAAACTGAGGTGACTGAAGCTAATCAGTCACAATTTCACACTGTCACTCCACTTTCAAAGTATCTAGCGATGGGATTATTCATTGTCCTTCCCTTCTTGGGTGGTTGGATTGGATATACGTATGCACCTGAGAAGGTTGTTGAGGTTGAGAAGGTTGTTTTAATTGAAAAAGAAACCTCACAAAAGGTAGAGGCTGAAAAAACTTCAAAAGAAATACTTGAAACTAATTTTCCGGCTCTCGCAAGAGTGAACGTAGGTGATTCTTTCGGAGCGTTTACAGTGGACGCAGTAGAACTAGACACATTTACACCTTTCTTTGGAGCAAATGGCGCACCCTATGTAATAGAAGATGGGCGACATACAGTATTAGTAACTTATAGTGGCACAACTTCTTTGTCTGGAAACATATATCTAGCCTCATCACTTAACGAAGAAGGCAAGACTGCTGGGACACCCTATTCCATCGCTTTTAAACCGACGTTATCTGAAATGAAAAAAATTCCACTTATCGATGGTTTTTCTACTGAAGAAAAATATAAATTTATTACTATTGCTGGACTCGAGAACCACCCTTTTGTATTAAACACAATAAACCCAACTGGCTGTAGTATAGAAGACGAGCAGTGCGCGTTCTTAGCACTTCGAGAACCAATAGAATCTGGCGAAATAACCATTACAATTGCTGGATTTAGACAATATAGTCAAACTTGGCCTTCTGGTGCACCGTCATTCCCTGTCACTACATTGGTTGAATAAATGGTATATAGATAGTCTCATCCCCCAACCCCTCAAACACAGTTCGAACATCCTCTACGACGTCGCCCAGCAGAAGATATCTTCAGTATATGAAGATATCCAACACAGTTTTAGTTCTGACATTTTATACCCCTAAATAGAATTAGGAACTTTTGCTATACTTTCACTATGAGTAAAACCGATGATTTCGATTTCTACTGCGATGTCGCATTGCAGCCAGAAGCAGATATAGAAAAGGGTTTTGAAAATGACAGAATACTTGCTTACTATCACACTAAACCATTTTGGGAGAAGCACATTGTCATAATCCCGAAGGAACATATCTGGGACGTTCGACATGTTGAAGATACAAACATATATGCAGAAATATTCGAAGTAGCAAGAAACATCCTACGAGACATCCCCCAAGAGGAACTGGATGAGAAAGGGGCTAAGATCCTTACAAACACTGGGAAGTTTCAAGATACTCCCCATCTACATTTTCATGTAGCTATTGGAAAACAGCTACGCTGGTAAGTTCCGGAATGTATATACTTGTATCTCCCATAGTATCAAACACAGTTCGAACAGCCTCTACGACGTCGCCCAGCAGTAAATATCTTTATTTGGGGAGTGTATTAACAACTGTTTAGTTGTATTAGACCGGACTTTTATTATAATTTATACATGAATATTTCTTTTAAAAATTTTCCGATTGGTCCGTACACGGAGAAAATGCTAGCTGAACAATGGTCTAGAGTAAATCTAAGCAGAGGTGTAGCAGATGGCAGGTGTAGCATTGTAGAGCTTGATGGAGAAAAAGTACTTGAAACCACTCATCAGGCAGGAAAAGTTGGTCCGATAGATGGTGGTGTCTCATGGAGATATAAATTTACCAAACCAGGTGATACTTATACCGCAGAATATAAAGTGCGGGTGGCTGATGATTTTAATTTTGTAAAAGGAGGAAAACTGCCAGGAATGTGCGGGGGATCGAGTCCTGCAGGTGGTGCAAGCACAAAAGAAGCAGATGGTTTTTCTGCTCGCATAATGTGGAGAGAAATTGGTACTCTTGAGAATTATATCTATCATATGGATAGAGTTGAGAGAAAAAATTGGGGTACCGACTATCTATGGCAAAAATCGATAAATACAGGGGAAGAAATCAAAGACAGTGAATGGAACACTTTGGATAAAGTGGATAATAATCATATTTATCTAGTTCCTGGTAAATGGCACACTATAAAAACGTATATAAAACTTAACACACCTGGTAAATCAGACGGTCAAACAATATCTTGGTTTGATGACGAAGAAGTACTGAATATGAATCTCCGTTTTCGTCGAGATCTATCTTTTAGTATTGACTCGTTCAGATTTACAACTTTTTTCGGGGGTGACGATAACTCTTGGGCACCAAGTAAAAATGAAATGATTTATTTTAAAGACTTTGATTTTTCAATATGAACAATTGCCGTATTCACGTTTGGCACATGAACACTTGCATCACCTAACTTCTCAAACACAGTTCTAACGTCCTCTACGACGCCGCCCAGCGAAAAATATCTTCATTTTGTGAAGATATACAACACAGTTTTAGTTCTGACATTTAATACCCCTAATGAGAATCGGGAACTGGTATACTCTTAGTAATGGAAAACGAAAATCAAACTATCGAGCAAACTGAGGTGACTGAAGCTAATCAGTCACAATTTCACACTGTCACTCCACTTTCAAAGTATCTAGCGATGGGATTATTCATTGTCCTTCCCTTCTTGGGTGGTTGGATTGGATATACGTATGCACCTGAGAAGGTTGTTGAGGTTGAGAAGGTTGTAATAAAAGAAGTTCCGTCTGACTCTTCTGAGTGGGCACTTCCAAACAACCTAGTATCTATGGACACTCAGACTGATTCTGAAGAATCAATGATTAGTAATTCTTCATTCACAATCAGCAGCTCATCAATACAACCTGACTGGAAAACATATCGAAGTGAAAAACATGATTTTGAATTATCTTTTCCTAATTCATTTGAAGTGTATGAAAATGAATATGACAGTTTTTCTACCATCATATCTTTTAGTTCAACTGAGTCAGATACAAGTATATTCGTGCTGCCGAAAGGTGGGGCTGATTACGGACTTGAAGGTGTAGATTTTAGTTCCGAAGAAATAAAAATGGGGGATAATTTTGAAACAAAGGATATCGCTATTGAAGACGGCTTTTATCGTGAGTTCGTATATTTTTCCTCTAGTTCAATCCCCGTTTCTTGGAATAATTTAAACCGTATTGAGGTCAGGATTGATGAACCCAGTAAGTTAACTGACGAAATACTCTCTACCTTTAATTTTGTTGAATAAACTCAGGAATATAGATAGTGTCATCCTGTAACCCCTCAAACACAGTTCGTACAACCTCTACGACGCCGCCCATCCTGAGATTCTTCATCATTTTGAAGGGTCTCCACAATACAATTCCTGTTGAAAAGAAAGCGTTTCTTAGCGGTTCCACTAGCTAGTTCTTCGTAGGTTGGGAAGCCAGCAAAGAACAGCCTGAATAACTGCTCCTGAAGTAGCGGATTATCCTTATTAATTATGGGCTTTTTTAGGTGATTCCACTATCTTCCTTGCGTAGCCAATCAATTCTTTTACGTCAGCTTCTGAAAGGTCCGCAGTGAACCGAAATGATTCAGCCTGCTTAATCTCTACCTCCTTCTCTTCCAGTTGCTCTTCAATCATTTTACGGACCATGTCACTTTCTGTAGCAATCAGTGTCTTTAGAAGGTAAATGGGGTCAGGAGCCTTTCTTTGGCCTGCCAGCAGCTCTTAGGGTTGCGGTAAGTTTGAAGGTATCGATCATTCTGTCAGTCCATGTTTCGGCACCAAACGGTTTTCCTTTGTTCACTGAGTATCTAACAATACTCAATGCTTCTTCTGATTCCTTTTCATTTACCCAATCTAAATAGTCTTTTGGAACATCCAGTACCCAGGGTGTGAGTAATTTATTTTGTTCAATAGAACCAACTTCCCTTCTCCACAGACTTGACCACTGCCAACGTTCTGCGCGGGTAACTAACTTGGCGCGGACAGGATTACGTTCGACGTAGCGACAGAGCTGTAGGAAATATTCGTTTGATTGGACGAGAAACGACTTATATCGACCCTGATACAAGTGGCCTGAGCCAATTGTTTTATGAGCAACATGCCACCGCTGGGTATGAGTCATCGTGAGCCACCCGACAAACTTTGATAAGTCACCATCGTCTTTTGGAGACACGATCATGTGCCAGTGATTTGGCATAATGCAGTATGAGTAAATTCTTACACCGGTTCTTGTTTGAGCTTCGGCAAGAACCTTTTCAAAGAGCGCGTAATCATTTGCAGTATTAAAAATTTGCATTCGTGCATTAGCACGATTAATAACATGGTATATTTCTCCACCGATGTCTACCCTGTTAGATCTTGGCATGGTTTAAGTGTATCATAATGGCTCCTGACCCTATTTACCTGCATCAGTGGTGATACTCGATGAAGCGACATCAGCCCTCGACAACATCACTGAAAGTGAGGTCAACAAAACGTTTAGGGAGCTGGGTACATCACATGGAGGCAAAACTATGATCGTTATCGCACACCGTCTCTCAACGGTGCATGATGCTGATCAAATCGTTGTTATGGATGACGGCAAAGTATTGGATACTGGCACACACAATGAACTTCTGGAACGTTGTGAGCTATACCAAGAACTGAACCGAAATCTGTCCAATTCTTAAATGGTTACAGATTAATACTTGAGGCCCTGCTATTGTGGGGCCTCTTTTTTTATGTGAATACTCCCCTCGCTTCTTTCAACCAATCTATACATATCTCCTCAAATTGGTTCCACCCCATGGACAGTAGGTGCCCCGAGAAAATGCAGACACTCCCATTTCGGGAGTGTCTTGCTATGTCGAACTGCTATAATTATTACTAATGAAAAAAATAATTACTTTTTTAAAATTACTGGTAACTTCTTTTGTATTAAGTCTCACAACTATTGTTGTTGGAGGATTTCCTGTTTTTTTCTATCTGCCAGCTGGTGATGACTACGGAGCAAGTTTCTATGAGCAAGAATTTCTTATCAATACTACTATCATTATTGCTATAGTGCTGACAATCTATTTGGTGACACGAAAAATCAAGTCCCGCAGCAAAGAGTTGGTATAAAAATTGTTTCATCACCCAACCCCTCTAACACAGTTCGAACATCCTCTACGACGTCGCCCATTTTGATAAGCTAGATATAGCAACGTATTTTGGAGGTATTTTTTGCTACCTACTGTCCGTAGTGGAACCTTGATATAATCATTGAATGATAGACAGAGAAAAGTTGGACGATATTATCTTGAAGAATGATGTTAAAGACTGGTGGATTCCAGAGCTATTTTTGCAGAATACCAAGCCTATCCTCCCTACCGAGCTAGAGATACTCGCTGACCCACCAGAAGAAGAAGCCAAGAATCACAACTGTTTTGCGTATGCACTAGGCTTTGCAGATAAGCTGGAGCTGCTGGCGCAGACCAACGGATTTGATGACCTCTATTTTATAAAGCTACTTGAAAATAATGAGCTAGAGAAGACTGACTCCC
>Ga0136601_1000641_pt1 | contig 13888 bp, 23 predicted proteins | sample AntRauMFilla2699_FD_181020 | JGI IMG/M metagenome (GOLD analysis project Ga0136601, IMG submission 181020) | Saline lake microbial communities from Rauer Islands, Antarctica - Metagenome Filla 2 #699 | ecosystem: Environmental > Aquatic > Non-marine Saline and Alkaline > Saline | place... | reverse complement strand
CTGGCGCAAGGGTGGCCTCAACTGGGTAGACATTGCCAAGCTAGGTAACTACAAGAGTGGCAAACAAGTCCGTGACATCGTACTTAACTATTTATACAAAGAGATCTATGGGGGTAAAATATGAGCCAAGCAGACATGTGGCCAGAAATAAATGCAAAGGCACCAAAGCACGAGGTCCTAGGAGCCACAGCAACCTCACTGCGCAGCGCTGCAGGCCAGCTGGCATACTCAAAGATGCAAAAAAATGACATCAGCAAAGAAAAATACCAGACCATTGGCGGCCTTAAGATGATGCCGAACGCTGGGCCATATGATGCTTTTTACAAAGAAAATGACATGCTGCTTGAGACAGAGCAAAATGGCTTTTGGGACTATTGGCTGAAACTGGGCAGGCTTTATGATGAGGGCAAACTTGCAGGATGGCACCAGATCATCATTAACCTACCAGAGCGCCAGAGCCAACCCGAAACGCAGCACTGCCAGCTTGTGAAATTTAAGGACAGCAGAGAGGAGTTTGAGCTGTGAAACTACTGGGCATTTTTAAGAAAAAACACAAACACGACTGGCACCCGCATTGGTATGAGGCTATAACTGCACGCAACAGCGCTGGGCAATATGCCAGCTATAAACTGCGCAGCGTTTGGTGCAGTGGGTGTGAGGACTATTTTTACTTGGACATAGAGGACTAGGCAGATGAAAAAACTAGAAACATTACAGGGTTATTGGCGCACAGAGGTTGCACTGTACAAAGGCGATGACCTTATTGATCAGGGGGCCATTAAAGAACTTGCTGAGCGCCGTGGAGTTCAAAAAGCTACAATATACTGGATGACAATGCCCACCGCCAGCAGAAGAGCCGACACGCGAAAGAACCAAAGCAAGGCATTAAGGGCGGTAGCATTGTGAGTGGACTAAATAACATGATTGCAGTAGATCCAACGATCATAGGCATGGCTGTACGCTACGCTATTGGCCGCAGATCTTATGCCAGCACGGCCATGGCAAACGAGGTCAGACGGCTTGCGCCAGACTTACCGCTGCGAGTTTGCTATTGGATCCTAGAGGACATTGCCGAGGCCATTGAGGGCAGCAAGATCAATGAGATTGATTACAGGAGCTGGTACCACGCTAGGAATGAACTACTGGCGAGGCTCATGGAGTTCAAAGACTATAATGGTTATTATCACAAACAGGCGGCAAAAGATGCCGTTGCGTAAGCACATAGTTGACTGGTCCCCAAAGCCACAGGCCGAGGTGGATGGCATTAAAAACGTAATAACGGGCATGCAGGCGGCTCAGGTTGCTGCAGTAGCAATACAGGCCGAAGTAATTGAGGTGGCAGATGCAGAGAACGATAGCACGGGGTAAACTACAGCTTGGGTGGCGCATTATCATTAGTGATCACCCCGTTAGTGGTGTTGTAAGTATTACAGTATATAGGCGCTTGCTGGATGACCTAGAGATCCGCACAGCCTTTACCAAGGCCATCATTGGCCATTGATGTTAAAATAGCACTATGGTAACTCTAAAAATTGAAGTAGTAAAAAATGCCTAGATATGAACTTTTATTGCCCGATCCTAAAAAGCGCAGCGATTACCAGAACGCTGGGCGCAATAAGGCCGTCAACGAGGAAGTACTAGAGAAACTGCGCAATGCGTTTATGTATGGCGCTAGTGATGAGGAGGCTTGTGCCTATGCTGAGATTAGCAACGCAACCTTATACAACCATCAAAAAGCTAACCCTCATTTCCTAGAGTGGAAGGACCACCTCAAGCAAAACCCATTCATGTTGGCCCGTAAAACTATAGTTGAGCACCTAGATAAAGACCCCGAGTTTGCACTTAAATACATGGAACGCAAGCGCAAGGCTGAGTTTAGCCCCCGCGTTGAGATGACTGGCAAAGGCGGCGCATCACTATACCCCGACAAGATCAACGAGGATGAAGTTGTTGACCTAGACAGCATTTTTACTGAACACGCAAAGCAAAGGGCGGCAGATGCAAAACAAGATACAACAGCTGATTGATGAGCTGGGCGAGCATGAGGCCCGCCGTGCAATGCAGGCTTATTTTAGAAAACCCGAAAACCTGCCAGCTTTTGCAATGTTATTTAGGAGGCATGTGCCAAAGTACCCGCCAAAGTTTCACAGAGATATTTGGGACAAGTTTGTTGAGGGCCTTAAGAGTGGCCGCAACATAGCAGGTGCTGCCCCGCGTGGTGGCGCTAAGTCCACAGTCACAGACGTTGTGTTTGGGGCATGGCTACACCTCAACGCTATCAAAAAATATACGATCCTAGTGAGTGACACGTTTAGCCAGTCCGTTGCACTTGGCGGCGACCTAAAAAATGAGCTTGAAGAGAATGAGCTGCTGCAGTGGATCTATGGCTTTGCTGCAGGCGAGAAGTGGGCAGAGGACAGCATTGAGATCTGGGGCATTGACGAAAAAGGGCAAAGGGTATTGTCACGCATGGACTTTATGGGCGCGGGCATGAGCATGCGCGGTAGACGTTGGCACGGCATGAGGCCCCAGCTGGTGTTGATTGACGACCTTGAAAACGATGAGGCAGTGCGCTCAAAGATGCGCCGCGGCTACCTCAAAGATTGGCTGCTTAAGGTTGTGGTCCCAGCTTTGGACATCGCTGGCCAGATCTTTTATATTGGTACGATCCTGCACGAGGAGGCACTGCTTAACAAGGCAGTCCACAACAAAGAAGAGTTTGCGGGTTGGCTTACATTTTTCTATCAGGCAATTATTACAGACAAAGATGGCGAGCGCAGCGTGTGGCCCGAGCGTTGGCCATTGGACCACCTGCACGCAGTCCGAGACGATCCACAGTACAAGGGCTATATGGGCGTGAACACGTTTAACCAAGAGATGCAAAACCAGCCGCTTGATGACCGCAACGCTATTATCAAAAGGGACTGGGTGGATCCACAAGCCTATGAACTGCTGCCACTACTGGACAAGTACAGCCGAGATGGCGACACCCCAAGGCAGGCGCTGCGGCGTTTTCTGCGCAGACATATTGCAATTATTAGCCAAGCAGTTGACCCTGCGATCAGCGAAAAAACAACAGCCGATTACTGGGCCGAGGCAACCATTGGCATCACAAAGAGCTGCCCGATCTGTGAGGGGCACCCATCTGGCCACATCATCCAGCTGGACATGGTGCGCATGCGTGAGGGCGATCCAACCAAGCAAGTTGACATGATATTTGACCAGCACGAGAAGTGGGACCCCGACCAGATCCGCATTGAGGTTGTGGCGTTTCAGCAAGCACTATATAGGTTGGCCCGCAAGCGTGGACTTGAAACAGGCACACGGCCGCCATTCAAGCCATTTAAACCCGACAAAGACAAAACCCGCCGTGCTATCGTGCACAGTGCTCAGTTTAGTGGCGGGATCGTACACCTGCGCAAGGACCACCCACTGTACCAAGACTTTAGGGATGAGATCCTGCAGTTTCCGCAAGGCGAGCATGATGACATGTTTGATGCCTACATGGCTGCAGCAGATCCAGTCTATAAACAAGAGGGGCGCACATTTGACCGCAAACCTCAAGGCTTTTAACAATTTATAATGGTACAATAAGCTTATGGCAACGACTGACAAAAACAGCAGCTTACAGTACCCATACGCGGATGCTGCTGCCCGCATAACGCGGTACAACCACAACGACAAGCTTTTTGAGGGGTCCCACTTTGAGGCCTTTAATATACAAGTCGCAAACAAAAACTTTACAACCAACCTATCCAAACTTAAGTATGTGACTGCAAACTTTGCTGGCCTGATCAGCAAGGTATGTGCAGACATGTTATTTGGCGAGCAGATCAAACTGCAATATACCGACCAGATCACGCAAAAGTTTTATGATGCACTGGCCTATGAGAGCAAACTGCAGACACTGGGATATAGGCTGGCGCTTATGAACAGCCGCAGAGGCGATGCTGTGCTTAAGGTCCGACTTGAAAACAAGAACGGCGAGCCACGCATCAGAATTGAGAGCATCAACCCAAGGATCTGGCACCCACATTTTGCAGACGGCACAGACGAACCAACCGCACACGAGCTTGCTTGGCGTGTTGTTTTTGGTAATGTTGCCTACCTGCGCAAAGAGATCCACACAGATGGAATGATCCGCAATGAACTATGGCCATTTAAAAACCTTAAGACCGATGAACTACTTGGGACCCCATTAGCTGACGAGGGCGTTGCAAACCTGCTAGGTGTTGACGTTGAGCAAGACACTGGCATTGATCGCAATATGATTATTCACATCCCTAACTGGCAAGATGAGGGCGCATTTGGCATTGATGACTATAGAGATCTAAACAGCCTGATGTACGCCGTCAACAACCGCATCACGAAAAACGAGAACATCCTAGACAAGCACAGCGATCCGATCCTGCAACTGCCAGAGGGTGTGCTTAATGCTAAGGGCGAGATTGACCGCGCCAAGCTAGGCGTGTTTGAGGTCCCTAACACTGAGACCGGTGGACAGTCCAAGGGCGAGGCAAAATATATTACATGGAACGCAGGACTTGATGCCAGCTTTAAACAAGTGGACAAGCTTGTTGAGTTTCTATTTATGTTCAGCGAAACTAGCCCAGATGCTATGGGCATGGGCGATGGCAAGATTGATAGCGGCAAGGCCCTAAAACTACGATTGATGCGCACAGTCTCAAAAGTGAACCGCAAGCGCATATACTTTGACCAAGGACTTAAGGAGGCACTGCTTGTTGCTGGCCTATTATCATACAAGCACAAGGTCCCAGTTATGGGCTCATACCTAAACAAAACGCCTGAGCTTGCCAACATTATCTGGCAGGACGGCCTACCTATTGACGATCAAGAGCAGATTGACAACCAAGGCAGCAGAATTGACCAAGGCACACAGTCCGAGGTTGATGCGATTATGGTTATTGATAACGTGACCCGTGAAGAGGCAACGCTTAAACATAAGCGCATCAAGGAAGAGACAGCCCTGCTGGTCCCAAGCGGCGCACCAAGCACAGGAGCCTAGACCATGGCAGTATGGCCACAGGAGGTGCAGGCCGACCCTAAGATGCTGGCCAAACTGAGCAAAACACTGAGAGATGCAAACGCTCAGATTGAGCGCGAGATCCTAACACAAACAGACTTTGGCATTGCCTCACGCAAAGCGCTGCAGCGCAAAATTGACACGATCCTCAAAGACGTTGGCGAGCAGGGCCTTGATGACATTAGCCGAGTGATCCCACGGATGTACAAAGACGGCTCAACTGGCGCGATCACACAGCTTAAGCAGATCAAAGCGGGCTACGTTGTGGGCGCAGATTTTACAGTTATAGATAAAAGGGCAGTTGCTGCACTGCTAAGCGATACACAACGGGCGTTTGCTGAGGCAGTCACACAAGTTGGCCGATCAGCTGGCCGTGTATTGAGCAAAGCCACAAAAGAGGGCATCAAGGCCCAGTTGGCGCAGGACACAGTGCTTGGCCGCACACTAGCCAAACGCACAACCATGATCAAGGGCATCCTCAAAGAGCAAGGCATCACAGCACTCAAAGATGCCCGCGGGGTTGAGTGGTCCCTAGATCGCTATAGTGAGATGCTTGTGCGCACAAAGATGGTTGAGGCCCGCAATAGTGGCCTAGCCAACAAGATGATGCAAAACGGCTATGATCTAGTGCAAGTGACGAGCAGCCGCACACGGCACTACGAGTGTGCCTATTGGGAGGGGCGTGTTTTATCATTAACTGGCGGGTCCAAGACCTACCCAAGCATTGCTGATGCTGAGGCGGCTGGCCTGTTTCATCCTAACTGCCAGCACGCTATTAACGCGATCCCAACAAACATTGCTTATGATGCTGACATTTATGATGCCGACAAAGGCGAGTATGTGAGTGCTAAAAAGCAGATCAAAGAACTTGGCAAAAATACGCAGTGGACCAAGATAGGCACCCGATTTGCTAACGATGGTAATTGGCGCGAGCTAAACAAACTGCTCAAAAACATACCCAAGAACTCAAAGGCCTACAAGGATCTTGCTGCACTATTTGGTGGCGAGATCAAAAACGCTAAGCAGATCATTGGCATCAAGCCGACCATCACAGATGCTGGCATTAGCCTAAGCAGTGGCGGTACATCCAAGGACCTAGTGCTCAGTGATTTTGAGCGCCAGTTTATAAAAGACACTGACCTGCGAGTTGCCACGGGCCGTGACAGCTACCGCTTTGATCGCAACACACTTGGCGTATATGTGCCGAGCCGTCACACGCTTTATGTGCGTGATGTTGGCAGCAAAGGCGTGGCGCAAGTTTTCTATCACGAGCTAGGCCACAGCATTGATCATAAAAAGATTACTGGCATTAAGCGTTTGATTGATGGGCAAGATTTTACGACTGCCTACATTGCCGACAGCAAGGCTATTATGAGTGCCCGATTGCAATGGGGCGGGACCAACAATGCAACTGCAGACGTGCTTGCTACTGGCGCATCATTAAACGGCAGGCGCTTGCCGCGGTCCTATTACAACTATGCAACGAGCAAGTCCGAGATCTTTGCAGATGCCTATGGGCAGTGGCGCAGCAACCCAACCAAGTTTGCTAAGTACGCACCCAAAATGAACACATATTTTAAGGAGGTTTTGAGATGAGCACAGACAGTATAATTGACCCTGAACTTGGCGAGATCCCACTAGAGGACGACACCACAACTGACCAACAGCGCAGTGATATTGATGACCGCGTTGAAGAGATTGCAACAGACAAACCACAAGGGCTTTAAGGGTCCCCTGCCACTCCCCCGTTTGCTTTTTGTACGTTTTTATTATTTACAACGCTTAACAGGGGTCAGCAGGGTCCCCTGCCCTGTTTTAACACCTTTTTGACAAGCTGGCAACACCTTGAAACTTTTTTGCAGGGCGATCCCTAGGCGGCGGGGGAGGGTGGCCCATACGCGTGCGAGGGGTCCCAACTGTTGTAATAATTTAAGTCGCTTGTGGTATTATAAAAATGTAACTTAAGATGCTGGCGTTGCAGCTAAAAACACGAACCTTGAGGAGGGTAGACATTATGGCCGATGGCGATGATAAGAACATTAACAATGATGATCCAAACAACAAAGATGGCAATGGTGGCGGGGCAGACCCGAGCAAGGGCGGCGACAACGCTGATCCTGCAAAAAACACTGGCACACCATTTGACCCGACTGCAATAGCAGACGGCGACTTTGCCAAAATCTTTGATGATCCCCGTGCTTTTCAGCATCCCCGTTTTAAGAAATTAGCAGAGGATGCCAAGGCTGGCCGAGATGCCGCCGCAGCCAAAGATGCCGCAGATGCAGCAGCTTTAGTTGAGCAAGGTAAGTTCAAAGAACTTGCTGAAAGTGAAAAGGCAAAACGCGAGGACTTACAAAAGCAAGTCACACAGAGCACCATAGATGCAGCCGTCATAACCGAGGCAGCAAAACTAGGCGCAGTTGACGTTGATGCGGTCCGTGCCCTTATAGGCAGAGATAACATTAAGGTTGATGATACTGGTGGCGTGACTGGCGTAGCTGATGCCGTAAAAGCATTGGCCGATAGCAAAGCATATTTATTTAAGCAAGGCAGCGGTGCACCAAACTTGGGCGCTGGTAACGGCAGTGACAATAACGATGCGGGCGAAAAGATACCTTATAGCAAAATTAAGGATCCAGCTTACTATCGTGAAAATGAGGCAAAGATATTAAAAGCTATGAGTTCAAACAACATAGACTATTCAGCCTAACGATCATTATTTGTATAAGCACTACCCTATTGTTTTAATAAATTATTTAAAACCCTAGGAGGGTAAACCAGTGGACAACACAACAAACGCTGAACTGATCCCAACGATCATAGCGCAAAAAACACTAGGCAAGTTTGGCGATTACATCAACCTTGCACGAACAGTAGCACGAGACTTTGACTTTGACAGCCGCCAAGAGGGCGAAACTATCAACGTTGTAAAACGTGGTAACTTAACTGCTAACAGCATCGCACAAGGCGCATCTGTTACTAAGCAGACACCAACAGCAACTAAAGTAGCAGTCACACTTGATAAGCACTATGAAGTAACATTCACGCTTAACGATGTGACAAAAGTGCTCATGGACCCACGCAGCGATGCGCTTGATGGTTATGCAGAGGATGCAGTTATTGCACTTGCTGAACAGGTAGAGGACAGCCTTGCTGGACTATACGCAAGCATCACGGGTACTGCAGTTGCATTTGACGAAACAAGCACAGCATCAAAGACAGCATCATTGCTAGCTTTGCGTAAGCACTTCGTTGATCAAAAAGTGCCTAAGGTTGAAACTAAGTTTCTATACCTAAGTGCTACATCTATGAATGAGATCCTAGAAGAGGACAAATTCACACAGATGCAGTCAACAGGTAACTCTGACACGATCACAGAGGGCGCACTGCGCAAGATCTATAGCTTTGAGCTATTTGAAAGCCAGAGCGTTGCAGAGGTTTCACTTGTGCACAAAAACATTGCATATACCAAAAATGCCATGGTCCTAGCGATGCGACCACTGCCAGAAGTCCCAGCTGGACATGGTGCAGTAAGCTCAATCGTCAACGATCCTGAGGCAGGTATTGGTGTGCGTGTTGTATCTAGCTTTGATACTGACAAGCTAGTTATGCAGGTAACTCTTGACATCCTATTTGGTGTTGCAGTAGTTGACCAGCGCCGAGTACACTTGTTTGAATTAGATCTAAACGTCTAGTCACTGCGGTATAGGCCGCCAAACAGTAGCAGAGCCCGCCACATGGCGGGTTTTTGCTTGCATGTGTATAATGATAAGCACAACAACTAAAACACCCGAGGAGGGCACAGTTATGGGAGATCAACCCAAGGAACCAGAGACAAAGTTTTTAACTTACACAGAGCGCACTGGCACTGGCAAAGATGCGAAAATTGAAACGGCAACACAAGAGGTTGAGACTAACCTAGCTTATGACCTATTGGACCGCCAAAACTCAAAGCATCGTGAGGCTACTGATGAAGAGATCCAAGCTTATAAAGATGAGCAAAAAGAACGCCGCGATGCCAAAGAGGGCAACCAAAAAACTACTGTGAGCGCTGGGTCCAGTGACGACACAAAAGCTGCAGTTGAGATGGCTGAAAAAGCTGAGGAACAGGCAGACCTTGCAACTCAGAGAGCTGAGGCTGCTGAGGCTGAACTTGCTGCAATGAAAAAAGCCCAAGAAAATGCTGCAAAAGAAAACAAGCCAAGTGGTCCAACACCACCTGCGCAAACTGATGCACAGAAAAAAGCTGCTGCAGACAAAGCGAAAAAAGACAAAGATGCCAAGGGCAACCAAAACATCTAGCAAAGTCCCACACACGGGCGCATCAATGAAGATTACCAGCAAAGAGTTTGACGAGGCTGGTAATCTTGCATTGAGTGTTTTTGTACGCTATGAAGAGATTGAGTTTTCATGGCCGTTACTAGTACAAAAGCACCTACTACACGACTTTGATGAGCAGGCGCTTAAGCGCAGGGTGCTCATGGAGGCGCAGGATCGTTATAATAAGCACATGGCTGCCAAGAGCGCACTAGCATGGTTGGACAATAACCTTGGCGCTGAGTTGGACCTAGAAAAATAAACAAAGCGGGGATCTATGGAGTGTATGGGCGGCAACTGTGAGAATATGGCAGGACCAACAGGCCACTGTGCCGAGCATGAGGCCCCGAAAAAACGCAAGAAACGAGCCAAGCCCCGCATGAACAGCGAGGCAGCAAAACGGCGTGCATGGCGGCAGAGATCTATTGACAGCCAAGCTAGACTGCTAAAAAGGTTTGGTTAGTGGTACAATATGCTTATGGAAACACTACGCGGCTACCTCACTATTGCAGAACTAAACACACTAGAAAACCTGACTATCAGCACGACTATAACAGATGACGATAACATACTTTATAGGTCCCGCATCAACAAGGCTGAGGCCTACATTGATCAGGTGGCGGGGTTTCACAGTCCAGCCCACAGCTCAACAAAATACCAAGGCACAGCTCAAGCTGGGGCCACTGCGACAATTACACTTGCTGCAGCCGATCAAGGAGCATACCAGCGTACTGATCAGCTAAGGCACACAGTTGTTGAGATCATTGCAGGCACAGGTGCTGGCCAGATCAGAGCGATCACAGCAAACACTATAGACGGGGTTGCTACAGTCCACGCAGACTGGACCACAGTGCCTGATACTACTAGCTATTACAGTGTTTATCAGATGGGCAAGTTTCCTAGACATGAGGACCGCCACAACGATGCAGACAACAACCGCGATATTTTTATCATCCCGAGACAGCTGAAAGAGGCCGTTGCTGCGCAGGTTGTATTTATTGCTGAGATGGGCGATGACTATTTTGATACTGATGAGAGCGCTATGGGCAGTGAACGCATTGGCGGCTATAGCTATTCAAGAGGCGGTGGATCCTCTGGCGGCGGCAATGTGGGAGTTATAGCACCAAGAGCAAAACAGTTGATGAGTGGCAACGGCCTTATCAATCGCACTGGCGTGATAACTAACACAGATGCGCTGCAGTAATGAGCTCATTTACTAGACTACTCAAACAGACCTGCACGATCAGTAACGCAAGTGACACTGATGACTATGGCAAGGCTATCGTTGGCGCGGGTACATCCCTGCCCTGCAGATTTGAGCGTGCTAGCAAGAACGTCATAGATGTACAGGGCCAACAGACAACGCTGCACGGCATTGTATTTGTTGAGGCAGGCACATCCGTTAAAATTGGCGATCAGCTGGACTACAACAGCCAAACATACAAAGTTATTGATATTGCTGAACCAGTTGGCCGCAGGGGCGTTATACACCACAAAGAGCTGGGGGTCCAACTATGGCGGCAGTAAGCGTTGAGTTTGACACTAGCAGGGCCCGCCGTGCGTTTGATCGTATAAACGGCGCTATTACTGTGCAGATTGACAAGGCTGAGGATGAGGTGGCCGACACGATCCTGCTATTATCACAGGCCGAGGTCCCACACAAGCTGGGAACCTTGCAGAACAGCGGCGCAACTGACAGAGACAGCAAGGGCGCATTTGTGGGCTATCACACACCATACGCTGCACGGATGCACGAGCACCCTGAGTTTAATTTTGGCAAGGGGCGCAAAGGCAAGTACCTAGAGGACCCGATCAAACACAACATGCAACTCTGGCGCAAGAAACTGGGCAAGGGTGTAACTGATGCCATAGAGGAGGGCCAAGGAGTATGAACATCTTAGAACACGTCAAAAAGCTATTGGTTGATGCTGGGATCAGCACGACTATTAAGCTTGCATCATTACCAAACACACCCGCAGAGATCATTGTGCTATACCAGACGGGCGGCATTGAACCAGATCCAAACATGACAGCTAAAACGATCCACGAGCCTACAGTGCAGGCCTTTGTGCGTAGCAATGAGTATGCCAACGGCGCAGATATACTTGAAGAGGTCCGAGATGCCTTGCACCAACTGCGGGAGCAAAATGTTACAGTGGATGGCAAGACCATACGCTTTATAAAAATACTAGCATTGGCTGAGGGCGGCCACATTGGCAGCGATGAGGCGGGCAGCGACTTGGATGAGTTCACTATTAACTTTGGAGTAAAATGCCATGCCACAACCTAAAAAAAGCCAACCCGATCAAGCTGAGGGCATAGTTGCCAGCAAGGTCCAACCAACCACAGACAGAGACAACACATTTATGCGTGAGTTTAGGTGTGTGGGATGCCGCGCACTACTTGCAAAAGAGTATTTATACAAGGGGCGGCTCACTATCAAGTGCCCGAAAACAGACTGCGGCAGGCTCAACGAGCTCATACTTGAGTAGTTAGCATTAGTGCTATAATAACACCAGCACTTATGTGCGCACATTTAATATCAAACCAAGGAGGGTACAAAAGATGGATGCAACTAACGTAACGTTAGGTGTTTGCACAGTTACTTTTGATGCCGTCAATCTTGGACACACAAAAGGCGGTGTTGAGTTCAGTTATGAACCAACATGGCATGACGTTACTGTAGATTTCTACGGCGAAAGCGTTGTGCGAAAGCGCCTGATGGGCGAAAAAGCTATGGCAAAAGTGCCATTGGCTGAGTACACCATCGCTAACGCTAACATTGCGATCCCTGCCAGCACAGTTGCTGGTGCAGGAGATGAACGCATTGAAGTTGGCAGCAGCGCAGGTAAGTCATCAGATGACTTAGCGGCTGAGCTTGTGTTAGTCCCAGTTGATGCAACAGGTAACGAGCACACCATTACCATCCACAAAGCAATGGTTTCCAACGCCATAACGATCTCACACGTCAACGATGCCGAGCGCATCCTAGAATGTGAGTTCACAGCACTCATAGATGAGAGCAACAGCGATGGCAACCGACTATTTAGCATTGGCGACACTGCTACCTAGAGCTTAGGATGACTGTGCCCCCACAACTGACCAGCGGGACTGGCGTGGAGGTACTCTATTATGAGTAAAAACGAGAACATCAGAAGTGTAGAAGTAGAACTGCACGACAAAACTATTATTATTAAAACATTGACCCTTGGCGGGTATAGCGGCGTGCTCAGAGCGTTTGCAAACGTCATAGTGGACTTGTTTGCACAGGATCGTGATTGGTCCAACACGGGCAACGCAGAGATTATTGAGATGGTCCCAGACATCATTGACAGGCACCTTGATGATGTTGCACTTATTATTGAAACGGGCACCAACGGCCAGATCAAGGCCAAAGAGCTCATGGAGGACCGCGCAGGCCATGAGGCGATTGACCTATTTGCTGCGATCTTTGAAGTCAATGACATTACAAAGATGGTGGACAGCGCAAAAAAACTAGCAGCGGGATGGCGCAAACCGACCAAAGCCTCAGTGACGAAAAACCCAGCAGCTTAACGCGAAACCCGCGCGAGTTATTTGATCTGCTGCAGTCCTATATTTATGGGACTATTGACCTATTGGCGAGTAGTTACGGCTGGACTGATCAATATATACTTGATCACGTTTATAACTTTGAGGTCCCGCTGTATAAAAAGCGCATTAATGAACGCCAGAGGTCCAACTACAAGATGCTGCTGGCGATCCAACACAACCCACACCAAAAGGATCCAAAGAAACTAGCCAAAGATCTTGAGACAGACGAAAACGGCCAAGCAGACAGGGCTTACATAAATGCCAAACTGGACAAAGGGGGCTTTGCGATGCTCAAGCGACAGGTTGATCAGGCCCGCGGCACACAAGTTTAGTGATACAATAAGCTTATGATTTATGCACAACTTATAACGCAAAAAGGCTGGGTGCAAGGTGTTTAGCGTTGGCGATATAATTGCCAGAGTTAAGGCCGACACTAGCGAGTTTACCCGCGGGATGGCTGTGGTTAAAAGTGGGCTCAACGGCGCTGGCAGTCATGTGAACAACTTGGCCAGCAAGTTCAGAGGCTTTGCTAGTAATGTTGGCAGTAGCTTAAGCCAAGCAGGTGCAATGGCCGCTGGCCTTGTGAGCAGATTAGCAATAGCAGGCGCAGCGATTGGCGCATTAGGAGGTTTTGCCGTCAAGGCGGCTGGCGACTTGGAGCAGTCCCGCATTGCGTTTACCACGTTGCTGGGCGATGCCGAAAAAGCTGACGACCTACTTGCCAAGATTGAACACAAAGCACTGATCACACCATTTGAGCTGCCAAACCTGCGCAAAGGCGTGCAGATGCTTGTGGCTGCAGATATTGAGGGCGACAGAGCACTCAATACCATGATGGCTATGGGCGATGCCGTGAGTGCCGTTGGCGGTGGACAAGCCGAGATGGACCGCTTGCTTGCTAACTTGCAGCAGATCAAGGCCACTGGCCGTGCTGCAGCTATTGACGTTAGACAG
>Ga0136601_1000638_pt1 | contig 13942 bp, 15 predicted proteins | sample AntRauMFilla2699_FD_181020 | JGI IMG/M metagenome (GOLD analysis project Ga0136601, IMG submission 181020) | Saline lake microbial communities from Rauer Islands, Antarctica - Metagenome Filla 2 #699 | ecosystem: Environmental > Aquatic > Non-marine Saline and Alkaline > Saline | place... | reverse complement strand
AGCCTGCACGCTGACATTGTTATAGCTATCATCTAGAATGAAGCTGCCTTGTTTGCCGCGCAAGAGGTTCATGCGACCGCTGTATGGTTCGAGCTCTTGAAGCCCGAGCATCATTTGTTCTGGCTCTACTTCTAGCATGCTGCCAATTGCCCAGCCCGCCAATAATGCGAGTAACTGGTGTTCGGCGACGAAGTTTGTGTTTATTATGTGGCCATCTACGTAGAAGCTGAGAGTTTTATCCTTTGTGCGCGTGGGCTTCGACATAGTGAACGTTGAAGATTCATCTTTACCATAAGTTTGCGTATTAGGATGGGCGACGAGGAATCGATCTCTAAGTAACTCGTCTTCTGTGTTTATGAGCGCTGATTTAGCGCGAAGCGCAAGCTTGGTTTTTTCGTCGTATACGTTATCGAGAGTCTTCATGCCTTCAAGATGCGCGCCTTGAACTGCAGTGACGACACCGATATCTGGAGTAACAATTTCTAAGAACTTATCCATATCGCCAACGTGATCAACGCCAAATTCTAGAATTAAAAGTTCGTAGGGATAATTCCAGAATAATAGTTTAGAAATTACCCTATAGATTATTAGCAGCCAAGTGAGGGGGTTGTAAGTATTTTTGGCGGTTTCAATTTCGAATAAAGCAAGTGGGAGGCCTATTTCTGAGTTGTAGTTACCGTCATGCCACTGAGTCTTGTGTGCTGTCTCGACGGCAGCAGCAATGGCTCGCTTGGTGCTTGTTTTGCCTACACTGCCGGTTATAGCTACGACTTTAGGTGAATGTTTGGCTATTAATTTACGAGCAAGGGATGCAAGTAACTTTTCAACCTGCTTGCGTATAAATGTTTTAAATTGCCGGTAAAGGCTCATACCTTAATGGCGGCCTTTTCGCACATTTTAAACAGGGTTTCTCCTAGATCCATATCGGCAGCTGCGAGCATTTTGTTAACTAAACTTGTTTCAGTTAACCCTGGAGAAGTATTAGTTTCAAGGTACCAAACATTGTTGTCTTTATCTATGACGAAGTCGCTACGAACTAAGCCTTTGCAGTAGAGGTTGCGGTAAGCGTCAAGTGCCAGTTGTTGAACTTCTTCGTTTACTTTTTTGGGTAGTGTACTAGGGCATATTTCATCTACAAGATCGGCATCGTATTTAACTTCGTAATTAAAAAGCGTACTGTCTTTAAGGCGAATTTCTACTACCGGCAACGCTTCTGGCTTGTCTCCTATGTCAATAACAGCAGATGTAGCCTCAACGCCTTTGATATATTTTTGCGCCATAAGCTCTACGAATGGATTTCTTGCAACATGTTCGCGCAGTTGCTCTTCGTCTTCAATGAGCGATACTCCAACGGATGATCCTGCATTGATCGGCTTTAGAATAAACGGCCAGCCAAGTTCATTGATTTGTTCGAGCGCGTCATCGAGATCATTTTTAGCAAATGTAACAAATGGCGGTACCCGGTAGCCTTGGCTTTTCATAATCCCGCCACTAGCGGCTTTATTCATAGAAAGTGCACTCGCAGCAATCCCTGAACCAGTGTAGCGAGCGTCTACGGCTTCGAGCGCGCCTTGGAGTGTGCCATCTTCACCGAATGGTCCGTGAGTTGCTACGTAGCTAACATCAACAAAGCTGCTAAGTGTCTTGAGCGCTACAGTTGGGTGGAATGGTTCGTCATCAATGCGCCATGTTTTAAGATTAGCGTCAATAACGACAGATTTAATGCTTTCAACATGAGGCTTCAATGCGGATATGACGGTCTCTCCAGAACGAATTGAAACTTCGTGCTCAGATTGGTGACCGCCCATTAATACGGCGATTTTCATATCTACATTATACGCTTTTTACCTAAAGTTGCGAATATCCAGGGAAATAGTCCAGATTTAACTGCGATTTTGCAGCGCCGAGAGCACGTAAATTGCCATAAATAGACTCACAAAAATTTTGAGGACCGCTTAGGTAGATTTTGCGCTCTTTCCAGTCTGGGAAAAGCAGTGGTATTTGGTCTGAACTCGGGCGTTGATTGCTAGTCTCGAGCTGTGCGCAGACCGTTCTGAGCTCCGGCTGGAATAAGAATTTATGAGGTTTTGCCACGTAGAGCATACATATTGAGCGCTCTTCTTTAGAGTTTATGAGCTGACGCGCCATAGAACGGTATGGTGTGACGCCGATACCCCCGGCAATCCACAGAGTTTTATTATCTGGATTACGGGAAAGATTAAAGGTACCGATAGCCGGCGAGACAGTTGCCGTGCTGCCCGGTAGTAACCGCATTAATGCTGACTTGTAGTCGCTTGAGTGTCTAGGAATAACCATCGTAAACTGCAACGTATTTTCATATGGCGCACTCGCAATCGTAAACCATCGCCGACCGCCAAGCTTATCTTCTCCGTATTCGAGTGCAAGCTCTACGTAATCGCCAGCATCAAAGGTAAAACCTGGTGGCTTTTCGAATACGAAGCTCCAAATATCCTCTACTTCATTTAGCTTGTGCCTAAAAGTAATATCCATACTTATTCGGCACGAACAATAGATCCGTCTTCATCGGTACGGACTGTATATTTTTGGTCATTATATTCAAGCTCTATTTCGAATCCCTCTACAAGAGCGTTCGTGCAAAATTCATCAGGGCTCGCAAGACCAAGACAGCCATTTGGCCAGGTTTGCTGCGCGGAATTTATGAGTTCTATGGTATCTTTTTGCTCGTTTGTTAGGTTGAGCTCTTGGCTGAGATAATTTACTGCTGCTTGTTCTGCAGGCGAGAAAATCTGGAGCTCTGACGCTAGATCCTGGTTAATAACATTCTCGCTAGGGACGTTATTGGTGCCAACGAGTAGAAAATACAGCAGAAAGCCTACTAAAATGGCAAGAACAGTAAAAACCATTTTTTTCATAAAGTTAGGATCGCTGCGCAATTCGCTCAATTTATCGCGGTCTTCGTTCACTTGAGTGTGGTTTTGACTTCGTTTAACACATCTGCGGGAGTCATTTCGGCTTTTACGATAAAATTGGACACACCGTTTTCTAGAATACTCCTCGGAGCCTCCGTTTTGCCAGTATTGGTCAGAATAATAACCGGTACATCTTTGCCGAAGTCGCTCGCGCGGAGCTTTTCGAGCATTTCGTCGCCCGTCATGATTGGCATCATGACGTCGAGCAGTACGATATCGGGATTTTCAGCCTCAATGAGCTTCAGGCCATCAGCTCCGTTGTTTGCTGTCACCACATCGAAACCGTCTGATTCGAGCTTCATGCGGTACATCTGCACAATTGCCATGTCGTCTTCGATAAGTGCTATTTTTGCCATATTTATATTTTAGAGTATCATGGACTAAGTGTTAATTGTATAATTGTAAAATAAAAAATATAGGTTATAATAAATAAAATGAAAGATCTATCACCAACAATCCATCGTCAGCGCTTAGTGGTTGAGGGCATTCCCGAGAAGTTAATTCCTGCAGAACAGATAAAGGATTACTTAAAGAAGCTTTCTGATGTTACAGAGATGACCACACTAACTGAGCCAGTGACACACAGATCAGAAACTTATGGTGAAGCAGGCTGGATCCACTGGGAATCCTCTGGTGCTCATTTTTACTCATGGGAGCAACCAGTGTTATTTTTTAGTGTGGACATCTATACGTGCAAAGCTTTTGATCCAATGAAAGTTGTAGAATTTACAGAAAAATATTTCAACACCTCTGAAATTGAGTATAAAGAATTTTAAGATATGAGCCGCGGCAGAGAGTTAGCATCACACACATCCGAGCTTTCCGACAGCTTACTCGTTGAGAGAGGTGTCGATGAACGAAATAAGCCGCTTGGCCTTTATGTAGTAGAAGGCTGCGATCCAAGAGCAGATTTGGCTCGTCAAACAGAGTCGGCAGTATTTGCTGAATATTTTGGCAACAGCCCTGAAGATATGAAAAGAATATATCAGAAATATGAAAATGATAGCTTCTTTTTGTTAGTTATGGATCAAGTAGAGAAAAAACCAGCAGGAGCGCTCAGGATAATAAAAGGTCCTTCAAATATGACTTTCGACGAGGTCTCCCATTGGGGTTTGGATGCAGAAGCGTCATTTATGCAAGAAGGAATAGAACTTCAGAGTGCTTATGATATTGGAACAATAGCCATACTTCCAGGTTACCGATCGTCAGATAGTGAGACAGGGGATATTGTGAAGTATGCTCTTTACAGTGGATTATTTAGGTATTCTATTCAGCATCCTGAGGAGGTTGATACGTGGACTGCAATATTAGATAAGAATGTAAACGAAAAAGTGTTGTTACCTGTTGGAATACATTTTAAAAATTTATCAGACGCAGAATATAAATTTTATGAGGGTTCTACGCAGAGCGCCCCCCAATTATGCAGAGTGGAGGATGCTCGCAAAGGGGTTAAGGACGTAAGTAGTGAGCTTTATAGTTTTCTCGCTCATGGCGTTGGTTTGGATGAAGCTGTTAGCATTCCGAAATAAACTGTATTATTAAGCTAATGCTTATTGATATTATTTTTTTGGTTTCGAGTGTAATAACTAATATGGCGCTTGGTCTCGTTGTTTTACTGCGCGAGAGACGAGATCAATCAAACAAATTCTTTTTCCTTATTTCCTTTTTCTTAAGCCTATGGGCTGTAAGTAATTTTCTTATAGATAACACCCAAAGTGATGAGGCTGTGTTGTGGTTTGCGCGATTTTCGTACTTATTTGTTCTTATAGCTATATATTCTTTTTCTCGCTTTGCTACATATTTTCCAAAAAGGGGCTCAAATAAAAAAAGTTTTTTGGTAGCTGAATCATTATTCTTAATATTTTTCTCTATCGCTGCACTTACTATAGGGCTTGTTAGCTCGGTCAGTTCGGTAGATTCTGGGGCAAACCTTGCAACCGGCGTCCTGTATGTGCCATATCTCATCTTTATCACTTGGATGATATTTGGTGCAGACTATAAATTAAGAACAAAAAGCGGCATAACTCCAGAAGAGCAGGTACAAATACGATTTATCAGGTACGGAGTTATATTAAGCTTCATATTTGGTCTACTCACAAACGCAATCATCCCGTACATTGCTCAAGACTGGACACTGGCGAGGTCGGGGCCTTTTCTTACAGTATTCCTCGTAAGTTTAATATCCTATGCGATAGTAAGGCATAAACTTTTTGATATAAGGTTAGTAATTGCAAGAACAATTGCTTATGGTTTGTCCGTTATGGTCATGGCCTTAATATATGCTTCATTCATCTTTGCTGCGACGAACGTCATTTTTAGTGACGGTGAAGCGCAGACTATTTCCAGAGATGTGCAGTTTCTATATATTGCTGCTGCAGTGTTCCTGGCGTTCACATTTCAACCACTAAAACGCTTCTTTGATCGCATAACAAATAGAATATTTTACCGAGATGGCTATAACACCCAGGAAAAATTAAAAGCATTAGGTGAAGTATTAGCGGAAGAAATAGATATAAAAATTATTTCTTCAAGAGTTAGCGATTTATTAGTGAGCACCCTTAAAGTGTCACACCTTCAGCTAATAGTTCTTGATGAGTCAAAAGTGTTTTATGAACACTCAACAGATGGTCGTAAAGAAGTTCCTTCTATTAAAGCTCTAGAACAACTTAATAAAACTGTTAATTTGTACGACGGCAGTAATGGCAGTAAGAATCTTTTTCGTAAACATAATATTGATTTAATTACTAAAATAGAAACACAAGGTGAGCTTGTGGGGTTTTTATCGCTAGGATCGAAATCGAGCGGATCTATCTATACAAACCAAGACGTAGAGTTGCTTACAATTGCGAGTAAAGAATTAGCTATTGCCCTTGAAAATGCCAAGAATTTTGCTGAGATTGAAGCATTCAACGAGACGCTCAAGAAAAAGATTAAGACTGCGACTACAAACTTGCGTCAAAAGAATATAAAGCTCCGGGAGCTCGACCAAGCCAAGGATGACTTTATCAGCATGGCCAGCCACCAACTTAGAACACCACTTACGACCATCAAAGGCTATTTATCGATGCTGAGTGACGGTGATTTTGGTGATTTAAGTAAGAAGCAGCAAGAAGTTACAGATTTAGCCTTCGCGAGCTCTGAGCGCATGGTGTATTTAATAGCTGACCTGCTTAACGTATCGCGTATTGATACAGGTAAATTTACTATCGAACCAAGTGAAACTGATTTAGTTAAGATGGTGCAAGAAGAAGTCGATCAGTTGCAACGTACGGCCAGCGCCAAGGGCTTAAAACTTACCGCTAAGCTTCCTAAGAAATTCCCAATAGTTATGTTAGATGAAACTAAAACGCGCCAAGTGATGATGAACTTTATAGATAATGCTATCTACTACACTCCCGAGGGCGAGGTGATTGTTGAGCTTAAAGCGACAAAAGATAGTATTGCATTTGAAGTGAGCGATACTGGTATTGGTGTTCCGGATGACGCAAAGAGTGAGCTATTCACTAAGTTTTATCGTGCAGAAAATGCTCGTAAAACAAGGCCTGATGGAACCGGCCTTGGGTTGTTTATGGCGAAAAAGGTTATTACGGCGCAGGGTGGATCGGTGCTGTATAAGACTGAAGAGAACAAAGGCTCAACCTTTGGTTTCCGTTTTTCGTTGGCTGCAATTAAAGCTAAAAAATAAGCTGAATAATACTCACAATTATTACGATAAGCACCGCAATAACTCCGGTGATTATTCCGCGAATCTTGAGGTTTTGCTTGTTGTCCTCAAGCCATATTTGAAATTTACTTTTTGATTCTGCCTTGTAGCGTTTCACCACCGGCTTGTCGGGCACTGCATTGCGGCCTCGATATTTCTTATTGCGTTTTTTGTTGCTCATATATCGAATTATACAGACTGTAGGTATAAAATGAATGTAATGAAAAAGAATCCACTAGCCCTAAGCTTGATTCCAGCTGGCTTCCCGAGCCCAGCGGACGATAAAGTAGATGTAGATTTAAATCTACACGAATTTATGGTGGCCCGGCCAGAGGCGACATTTTTTATGCGAGTGTCGGGGGAGTCGATGAAAGACTTGGGGATCGGTGAAGGGGATATAGCCGTAGTCGATAAATCCATCGACCCGAAAAGCGGCGACACGGTTGTTGCGCATGTAAATGGTGAATTTACTCTGAAAGTGTTTAAAAAACAGGGTAATGTTGGCTGGCTCCAGCCTGCAAACGCAGAGTATAAACCAATTAAGGTGACCGAAGATGATGATTTTCAGGTGTGGGGTGTGGTGACATTTATCGTTAAGCAGCTAAAACGCTAGAAGATTCTCTGAGCAAACAAGTTGACGATTAAGCCGGTGCCAAGTAGGCCTACCATCCATAAGATTCCACCCGAAAATTGCAGAAAGCTGTTTAGAGCATAGAGGGTGATCATTACAGGGATTAGCATCGCTACGTATATAACTAGGACGTTAACCCAGCGCGGTTTGTTGTTCATGGGTTTATAATAGCATTATATGGCTCAACCAGTGTTCGCGGTTATAGATTGCAACAACTTTTTTGTGAGTTGTGAGCGTGTGTTTCGACCAGACCTCGCCACTCGCCCCATTATTGTACTGAGCAATAACGATGGCTGCGCAGTTTCGCGCAGCAATGAGGCTAAAGCGCTGGGTATCCCCATGGGGGCGCCAGCCTTTAAGTATCGAGAGCTTTTCGAGCGAGAAGGCGTCGTGCAATTTAGCGCCAACTTTAGCTTGTACGGCGATCTTTCAAATAGAATCGTGAAAATTGTAGAGCAATTTGCGCCGCGGGTGGAGGTGTACTCGATAGATGAATGTTTTGTGAGGCTCGACGAACTAGCGAACAAAGACTATGAGCAGCAAATGTGCGAGCTACGAGCGAAGATTTTAAAGTGGACAGGTGTACCGGTATCGATTGGTATAGGCGCTACGAAAACACAAAGCAAAGTAGCTGTTGAATGGGCTAAAAAACATCCAGAAACCGGTGGCGTGGTGGATATGGGTGTCCATGATGCAAATGAAATCTATAAGCAGGTTAGGGTGGGGGATATTTGGGGGATAGGCAGGCAGTACAATAAATTTTTGAGCCAGTTCGGCGTGCGTACGATTTATGATTTTCTGCAGCTCAAGCATGGCTGGTTGCTGAAAAACATGAAAACTCACGGCGTAAAGGTGCAGCAAGAGCTGCTTGGCATGAGCTTTTTCCCGCTAGAGGAAGAGCGGCTCGAATGGCGTAAGACTATCGCTGCAACTCGGTCGTTCGGACGAGATGTTACTAAGCAGTATGAGCTGGAACAAGCTTTAGCAAGCCACGTAGCACGCGCAAGTCGCAAGCTACGACGGCAGCATGGGGTAGCCGCAAAATTGAGTGTGTTTGCATCCAGTTCTCAGCATCGTAGCGCTCCATACGTGCGCAAATACGCAGAGGTGAATCTCGAAGAAGCTACAAACTATACGCCCGCATTAATTAATGAGGCTCTCGGGCTAATGCCAAGTATTTATGAACCAGGCGTTTCATATTACCGATGTGGCGTAATGCTTAGTAGTATCACAGAGCACGCTCAGCGAAGCGTGTTTAAAGAGCTTGAGGCAGAGACAGATGCTAAAAATAGCTCACTCATGAGGTCGTTCGATGAGCTCAATAGTAAATGGGGTGATGGTACGATCAGATTTGGAGCCCAGGGCATTCAGCAAAAGTGGACAGGCAAAAGTAGCCAACGGAGTGAAAGCTACACTCGTGAGTGGAATAAGTTACGTACAGTTAATACAACTTAGCTAAAAATTTGAGAAAACAGAGGTCATAAGGTAAAATCACAGTAGTCTTCCGCGAAAATTGAACCCAAGGAGCGTATAGCGACTAAATAAATTTTCGAATGGAGGAGCAGCGTTAAGCTGTATTTTTATTTGAAGAATAAAAATGTAAGCTGTAAGCTGGCTTCGACGAGGCCCCATCGTCTAATGGTTAGGACATCAGGTTTTCATCCTGAAAATAGGAGTTCGATCCTCCTTGGGGTCACCATTTTAGTTTTAGAGAGGTAAAGAGAATCTGCACGTTGCAGATTTTTTATCTGTTGCTTCGCGACACCTGCCACAGGTTTCAAATATGGTAGGGTGTAATCACGACGAATTGACGAAGCACCTATAAATAAGACTCGATTTTACTGTTTCATTCCTTTTTACCCGATACGTAACTGGACAAAAGCTCTTTGCGGAACGTGAATATGGGCAAAAAATACGTTAAATTCACGATATATTGACATTTTAGGGTGAATTTGAAAATCAACATAATTCCATCTGTATTTATTTAGGTATGTTGCTAAACTATAAGTAATGGCACGACATAAATCTATTCATGAGTACAAACGTACCAAAATCCTAGCTACGATTGGGCCGTCGACTAATAGTCGTAAGATTATTACTGACCTTATCGATAAAGGGGCTAATGGTATTCGGCTTAACTTTAGTCATGGCGATTATGCCGAACGAAAACAGCAAATTGCGTGGATTCGTGGCGCAGAAAAGACAAATAATAAGCCGGTAGCAATCTTGCAAGACTTACAAGGTCCTAAGATTCGTCTTGGCAATCTTAAGCAACCGTTTGAGGTGCAAAAAGGCGATAAAATTAAGCTCGCCTACAAGCCAAGTAGCGAAGACGAAATCCCTGTTCAATACGATTTGTCTAAAAAGGTAAAAAAGGGAGAACGAGTACTCATATTTGATGGCAAAATTCACACCAAAGTGGCTTCCGTGAAAGCTGGAGTCGTCACACTGGACGTTGAACATGGCGGCTGGATGATGAGCCGTAAAGGCTTGAACCTTCCAGATACGGATTTGGCTGGAGATATAATTACCGACAAAGATCGTGAAGACATGCGCTTTGGCGCACAGTATGGTGTCGATTATGTGGCGCTTAGTTTTGTGCAAAGCGCAGAAGACGTACGTAAATTACGCAAATACTTAAAAACACTTGGATCAAATGCGAAGATAATTTCGAAAATTGAGACTAAAGCTGCAACCGACAATCTTGAAGAGATTGTGATGGAGAGCGATGGTCTCATGGTGGCCCGAGGTGATTTAGCTGTTGAGACTGAACCAGAGTCTGTGCCTATTGTTCAGAGGCAAATAATAGGTTTAGCTCAACGTTATGGAAAAATCAGTATTGTTGCTACCCAGATGCTGGCGAGCATGGTGGAGGCCCCAGAACCTACACGTGCCGAAGTGTCAGATGTGGCAACGGCTGTAATTTTGGGCGCGGATGCAGTGATGCTAAGCGACGAAACTGCAAATGGAGAGTTTCCAATAGAAACTGTGCAGTTTATGAAGCGTATTATCCGCTACACAGAGGATAATGCTCCAGTAAAACCATTATTTCTACACAAAGAAGACCATACCATTCAGAGTTCAATTAGTTCTGCTGTTATGACGCTTGCGCATCAGGTACAAGCTGCAGCTATTGTTGTCGAGACAGCAAGCGGCTTAACGGCGAGAAGCGTAGCTGCTCATCGACCAAACATGCCAATTATTATGGTCACGCATGACGAACAGGTAGGTCGGCAGCTGGCATTAATCTATGGTGGAAAATCATACATTCGGCCAAAATCCGAACATACATCAGAAAAGATCACCAGCTGGTTGTCAGGAGCTATAAATTTCGAAAAAGATGATTTAGTTGTGATTACGATGGGATTATATCCAGGAAAAGTCGGCGGAACTGATACAATAAAAGTCAGAAGAATTTCTTAAATAAATAACGGGTGGGTTATGACAAAAAAGAAAAGTATAGAACATATTAATGCACAGCGGGAAAGCTATGATCACCCGGTCGACGGTGAAGCATACGTACGCTTCAAGGGTGGTCAATACACAATTATTACTACTGAATTTTTAAAAATAAAACAACAGCGATTTAGGCGACTTGATGTTTAACAAGAAGACGATTCATAACGCTGACCTTTCGGGTAAACGTGTACTTGCTCGTGTGGATTATAACGTGCCGCTCAATAGCGCCGGTGAAGTAATGGATGATTTTAGGATTAAGGCTTCCCTGCCGACGCTGCAGTATTTAGTAGATAACAAATGTAAAATTACGCTTATTAGTCACTTGGGCCGACCAAAAGGCGGACGATATGAGCCTCAGTTTAGTTTGCGGGGCGTCGCAGAGACTTTGCAGACAATGGTAGATACTACGGTTCATTTTGCTGGTGATCTAACAGGTGAGGTCGCGCTTCGTATGTCGCACGATTTAGGGCCAGGCGAAATATTAGTGCTTGATAACCTGCGTTTTCATGATGGCGAAGCAATGAACGATGAACGGTTTGCGAGTCAGCTGACTGCCTATGGTGAGATATTTGTACAGGATGGCTTTGGCGTGGCGCACCGTAAAGCGGCATCTACCGATGCGATCACGCGACTCATGCCAAGCTATTCTGGCCTGCTACTTGAGCAAGAAGTTTCTAAAATACTTGAAGCCACACAGCATCCAGACAGGCCACTACTTGCGATAATTGGGGGCGCAAAAATTGATACAAAACTCGATTTACTCGATGAATTTATAGATATAGCCGACGAAATTGTTGTCGGTGGTGCGATGGCAAATACCTTTATTCATCATGCGAAATTTGGCGGGCACAATGTTGGTCAAAGTTTAGTTGACGACAACGAAGACGAAGTGATTTCACGAATTTTCAATACGTTACAGGAGTGCGGCAAAAAATTTATACTACCGTATCGTGATGTGGCCGTTGGGTATTCAACCGATGATGAGAATCGAAGAGAAATAGACCATAAAGATGTTCAGGATGGTGATATGATCTTGGATTTTGGTCGTGGGAGTTTGGATTGGGTGATAGAGGCGATTAATCGTGCCAGTACAATTATCTGGAACGGTCCTTTGGGCTACTTCGAGAACCCAAGCTTTAGCTATGGATCATCTACTGTCGCCCAGGCTATTTCAGAATCTGATGCATACTCGGTTGTGGGTGGTGGCGATACTGACGAATTGCTATCTGAACTTAATCTGAAGGAAAAGTTTAATCACGTCTCTACGGGTGGCGGAGCAGCACTCGAGCTGCTGGCAGGTAAGAAACTGCCCGGTGTAGAGGCGCTGCTAGATAAATAATGAAGACTAATTTACAATACAGATAACGCTTATGGCAAAATCACGAACACGTCTCATCGCCGGTAACTGGAAAATGCACAATAATGTGCAGCAATCGAGCCTGCTTGTACATCGGCTCGAAAAGCGCCTTGAAACGCTCGAGGGCGAGCGGGATGTAGAGGTAGCTGTGTTCCCAGGATTTGTAAGCTTGCAACCCATTGCGCATCAGGTAGCGAAATCTGGTAGTGGGATCAAAGTTGGCGCGCAAAATATGTATGAGCAAGACGAGGGCACATTCACGGGAGAAGTTTCAGGCAGTATGCTTTCAGGGATTGCAGATTATGTACTTATTGGACATAGCGAACGCCGTATACACATGCATGAAAATGATAGACAATTGGCACACAAGATGGCTGCGGCAGTTCGCCATGGGCTTAACCCAATCTTGTGTGTTGGAGAAACCTTGATTGATCGTCATGATGGCCATACGAATGCAGTGCTGCATGCCCAGGTTGTATCTAACCTAAGCTTCTTAACTAATACAGAAGTAACAGACCACGTAACGATCGCGTATGAGCCGGTATGGGCTATTAGTAGTGGCGATGGCAACGGTAAGCCGGCATTGCCTGAAGACGCCGCTAAAGCAGCTCAGAAAATTCGACAGGATGTTGAAGAAATGTTTGGCACAAAAGCGGCGCGCTCTGTACGAGTACTGTACGGTGGAAGCGCAAAACCAGATAACGCTAAGGCTTTTTTGGATGCTAAAGGTGTAGATGGCCTGCTTGTAGGCGGTGCTAGCTTAAACTATCAACAATTTAGTGACATCGTAAAAGAAGCAAAGAAGGGATAGACAGTAATTATGGCTGATGATTCAGAGCAAATAGCGGTTAATGTGAAATCCGGCAACAGTAACGAGCCAAAAATTTCATCTAGTTCAATGCCAATTATGACGGACAAAGAGGCAGATGAAACAGATAGTGAACAGCATGTTGCGGTTAATCGTTCTAACAAGGTTATAGCGCCGATCGACGTTGGCGACAAAGCAGAATCAGAATCAGAATCAAGTGAAGACGATTCAGTATCTGAAGAACGAGTCGCGAAACTCGATGCCGAACCAAAGACAGATCAAGAATCCGAGCAGATAACTGTAGCTACGGAAGATGAGGCTACAGTAAGTGACGACATAAAAGAAAACTCAGATAGTGAAGTCGCACAAGTAGCACCGGATAATAACCCGCTCGGCCCAACAGTTGCGGATTTATCTGACCACACCGTAACGACAGAAGATCATAAAAATCGTGACTATAAGATTACGCCTAACAAGCTCAAAAAATCTCCAGCCCGCAAACGTGGCCAAAGTATAGCTATCTTTAGTACAGTAATTCTCTTTTTGGGAATTGTTTCGATAGTTCTGGTTGGCTTATGGATGTTTATGCCTGGTTTCGGCGAGTCTCTACAAGATTTGTTCGCTCTCTAGAGCCTAAGCTTGGTACACTATCAGGCGTGACTTTAAAGACAAATATGCTCAACCCAGAACAAGCGCGCGCTGTCGAAACCACAGAAGGCCCGCTTCTTATACTAGCGGGAGCAGGTAGCGGCAAGACTAAGACCCTGACGCATCGTATTGCGCATTTAGTAGAGAATAAAAATGTTCCTCATTATTCTGTTTTAGCGGTTACGTTTACTAATAAAGCAGCTGGCGAAATGCGTGAACGGGTTGCTGAGCTGCTTGGGCGAGATGCATTCGATAGAACGTTCTTGCCATATTTGGGTACGTTTCATAGCGTTGCGGTTCGGCTGTTACGACAGTATGGAGAAGAAATTGGTGTACCAAAAAACTTCATTATATTTGATACAGCGGACAGCCGTAGTGCGATTAA
>Ga0136601_1000637_pt1 | contig 13948 bp, 17 predicted proteins | sample AntRauMFilla2699_FD_181020 | JGI IMG/M metagenome (GOLD analysis project Ga0136601, IMG submission 181020) | Saline lake microbial communities from Rauer Islands, Antarctica - Metagenome Filla 2 #699 | ecosystem: Environmental > Aquatic > Non-marine Saline and Alkaline > Saline | place... | reverse complement strand
CGCCGCCCGCAGTCCAGCGATGACACTTGCGGTCGTATAGGTTGAAGTGCCGTATTTTTCTTCCCACAGGTCAAACGAGGCTTGGGGCAACCCAGTGGTTGGTTCGATGTAGTCCACCAAAAATTCAGCGGCTGGTTCGATGAAACTGTTGTACATGGACTCGATAAATTCGAGATCTTTGTAGCGTTCGTAATGTTTCCACAAAACAAACAAAATACTCGCCGTTTCATCTTCTTGGATTGGCAGGTGCGCTTCGCCGTCGATCATCCACGGGTGCCAACTGCTGCCAAGCACGCCGTCGCTGCGGTATTTGTGCATGAGGTAGCCGCCGGGTTCCTGGCATTTCGCCATAAAATCAAAAAATCGTCTTGACACATCGTGGTATCCAGTCAGGTCATAGGTGTGCGCAATGATCGCGGCGTCGCGAGGCCACACGTAACTGTAACAATCACGACCGTGATGCAGCATGTCGGTATCACTCGACGCGATGATCCCGCCGCGGTTATCGGTATGAACGCGCAACACCATCAGCGAACGCCTAAACAAAGTCTGTAGCGGAGCGGGCAAGATAGATAGATCACGCGCTTCTTTTTCGAGCCAGGCTGTCCAAAACGCATCAGTCGAGGTGATCAAGGCTCCCGGAGTTTCCTCCAACACCAATTCATCGAGCGCGTGCGCAGCCGGCACAGATTTAGCACAGACAATCCAATAGTACGCACTTTGGCTCGCTCCTGGTTCAAGTTTCATCGGTAGCGCCAAAATCGAATCCACTGAACCGTGTTCGATCGGATTATTTTCCAGTCGCCCGTCTTCGGCATCGAGCCACGTCCCCTCTTTGCCTTCGATCCCAAACAGTCCGATGTTGAATTCGGTGAATTGCTTGCCGCCGGTCATCGCGTTTACGAGCAACGTCGTTTCGCCTTTGTAGTGAATGATTGCGCCGACGCGTGGGTCGTAATATCCGGTGTCTCCACGCCTTGATTCGTAAATGCGGAATTGCTGCGCAAAGAAAAGTTTAATCTCACGATTGGCTTTTCCAGTATTGGTCACGACAAACTGACGCAAAAATACATCGTGTTCGTTGTGCACGGTGTCTCGGCTGGCAAGGGTAATACCCAAACCGACGTGTTCCGCAAACAGTGACCCGACGCAGGTGTGTTCTTCCCCACCAATCGTCACGTTCCAAGCGTGGTCATCAAGCCACGTTGTCTGACCATCGACCGATACACCGATGCGGTGCACAAAATTTCCACTTGCTCCACTGACATGGTTGGCTTCGCCGACAAATGGGTAATACAGATCTCGCACCTGACCACGACCATCGAGTCCGACGAGTACATTACCGTTCCCTACCGTGACCGCTCGAGCCATAGGTTAAATTGTGTAAAGTTTAAGGTGTCGCACGACTATCGTATGGGCTTTTTTGGGAGTTTTTGCGCTGACCAAAGCCGCAGCACACTCACCGTCACACAACACGCCGTCCACCCACAACGAAAAGTCGTTCTGCGCTCCTCCGGCATGAAATTCATACACGTCGTCTGGCATCTGACTGAACGCGGAAGACAGCGCAACCAGACTGTTTAGGATTTCACCGTCGGTTGTCCAGAACGATTCATGATCTGGTGCGTAGACCAAATCTTTGACTGGTTTCTTGATACTGGTTTTTTTAACAGCTTTTTTAGTCGTTTTCTTGCTTACTTTTTTAGCTGTTGTTTTTCTGGCAACTGGTTTTTTAGCTGTTGTTTTTTTGACAGCTTTCTTAACCACTTTTTTGGCTACTGGTTTTTTAGTAACTTTTTTTACAGCGGCTTTGGTCGCTTTTACAACGTTCTTTTTGGTGGTTGGTTTTTTGGTAGGCATAGGTACTAAGGAACAAATTACTAATTGATACCACTAGTGTATCACGCCACTTTTTACTTTGAAGGAGTGACTGGGAATACTTTTTTTACTCGACTCCACAGATTGCCCAAGAAACTTGGTTGCGGCTGATCGGATGCTGCGGTTGACGGGTTGGTGGTGTCTGCCGCTTTTTTCTTTGGTTTGGTGGCTGATGTTTGGGCTAGTTTTTCCATCGCCTGTTGCACTCTGCGGGCAACTTGCGTTTCGATCTCTTCCTCGGTCATAGTATTTCGAGCGGCCTGATCCGACTGGTCGGCTTGTTCTGCCTCACGATCTTTTTGATCCACGACGTGTTTTACGCGCAACTGCAAGTCAGACAACGCGTTCATGAAATTAACGTACGCGTCATACGGTGATTTGTATGGTGAAAAATACGCGTGGACGTCCCCGTCATTGGACCACTTGGTACACATGTAATAAAAATGGTCGGACGTTTGCAGTTTGCGCCAGGTCTCGATCAGGTGGCGGTTTTTGGTGCGCATGACGTCACGCTCCATCCGGTAAGTCGCCGCAATGGCGTCTTGTTGGATGTCATTTCCCGTCCACGCGGTCAAGTCGCGGTCGGTGTCAGCCCAGGTCAATACGTCGGGCACGTCGTATTCACCGGCGGTGTCATACGCCTGGACGGTTTCGGTGGCAGTTTTGAATCCACTGTCTGGGTGACGCAACACCATCTCGGGCAAATGGCGCAAGAAGTCAAAAATACCGGTGTCTTCCCATTGGTGTTCACCAAAACTCTCGTAGTCCATGAACAAGTTGACCGTGCTGCCGTCACCATGATGGGCGTTGATCCAGTTGGCGTACGTGTCGGCGGACAATGGAAAATCTGCCCACTCTTTGTTTCCAAATCGAAATGCGACGTCGTCAGACAGTTTGTAGTTTTTGAGCAGCACTTTGATCTTGGAACAACCAGGCGGTCGATAGAGATGGTTGGGGCTGCGCCACCCGAGGTACTTTTCCCACCCTTCGGACATGATACCGATGTAGCCGTTGTCTTCACACCATTTGGCGAGGTCATTGCGGTACGACAATTCAGTATTGCGGAACACGCGCGGTTTGACGCCAAACAATTTTTGGATCTTGCGCTCGTGCTGTTTGACCTGTCGTTTGAATTCTGGCACCGAATAAAAGAACGCCAACGAGTGATGATAGGTGTCAGCCAGGATTTCCACTCGTCCCGTGGCGACTAGCTCTTGGAACGATTCAAGGACGTCAGGCGCGTACATTTCAAATTGATCCAACACCGTCCCCGAGAACGACAAGTTGAACCGGAACTCCGGGTGCTTGTCGAGTAGTTCTTTGAGTACTTTGTTGGTGGGACGGTAGGATTTGTTGGCGACTTTTTCGACGATAAAGCGATTATCGACGTCAGTGCCGCTCATGTCATTAAAATATTCGGTGTCTTCTCCAATGTCGAACACCCGATAGTTTTTAACCCGGAATGGTTGGTGGACGTGGAAATACGGGCAGACAGTGAGCATAGATTAACTTGTAGCGTATTGTAACAAACTTTGATACAGACGTTTAACTTTTTGCGCGGCAGTGCCCCAAGAAAAACCAGCGATCTGCATTCTCCCTTCTTTTACCAACTGTCCCCGCATCGCTGGATAGCGTAGCGCCGACAAGATCTGGTTTGCCATTTGGTCGACGTCCCAGAAATCAACTTTAAGCGCATGAGTGAGAACTTCCGCTACGCCGGATTGTTTGGTGATGACTGAGGGCGTGCCGTGCTGGAGGGCTTCAAGTGGCACTAATCCAAATGGTTCTGACACTGACGGCATCACAAACAAATCGGCGCTTTGGTACATGCGGTCGCGATCTTCATCCCACAGTGCGCCGGCAAACCGCACGTGTTGTGACAGGCGCATTTCGCCGACCTGGTTCATAATCTGTTGCAACATATCACCCGAACCCGACACCACAAACACCACACTAGGGTCAACATCAACCACCCGCCTCGCCGCGCGAATGAAATGATCGACCCCTTTTTGGATACTGATACGACCGTGGTAGAGGACGATTTTCTTACCTTGCGCCTTGAGCGCAGCGAGTGTTGGTGGAAGCGTGGCTGGTTCGTGCGAATCACAGCCGTTGTGGACGACTTCGACTTTATCCTGGTCGACACCGTGTTTGTTGACGACAATGTTCCTCGTGTACTCACTCACCGTGACAATTTTGTCTGCCATCATGAACGCTTCGTGTTCGATATTGAAAATACTGGGGTCAACGTTGTCACCGCCAGCTTGGTCAAATGACGTCGCGTGGACGTGCAGTACCAGTTTTTTGCCAGTGGCGATTTTGGCAGCGACCCCAGCCAGGTACGATGTCCAGTCGTGCGCATGAATGACATCAAACGTTTCCATCTGCGCAATCAGCGCCGCCTGGTGCGCAAACCGGTGCGCTTCTTCGAGAATAGTGCGCGCCCGCAAAATCGGTTTCCCCGTCGCGTCATAACCGATGATCGAATAGACATTGGTGTCAGACTGAGAATACGGACCGTAAAATACTTCGCCGATTTCACCCAACCGCTGCAACCGTTCGGTGTCTGCAAACAAAAAAGTCGCATTGCCTTTGGTTTCCTGCGTTTTAGGCAAGACAAACAAAACTTCAACTCCCGTTTCAAGCAATTCTCTCGTGAGCCCATAACAAGCCACCCCAAGCCCACCATTTTTGGCAGGCGGAAATTCCCAACTAAAAGTTAGTACTTTCATGGCGAGGCTAAGCTACACGTTTCAAAAGATTGTTAAATGAGCTTTGCATGATGCCATCATAGTACCATGCGGACAGATCGTTCTGCTGGCAACACGCAGGTGGTCGCTGTTGATTACTCGACACACACTAGTTTTGTTGACACGAGGCGGATTTTTGCTACTATTGCGCTCACTATGTCACAAGATCTCATGCGAACGCTGCAAACGAAAGGACCAGGAAAAGGTCACACGTATAATGCGCGCTTCAACAACAAAAACAAAAAAGACCCCAGTGCTAAGCTAACCCTCAAAAAGTTCAACAAGATCACTCGCCAGCACGAGGAATACAAGCAGAAAAAGTAAACAAAGCCCCCTTCGGGGCTATTGTTTACTTTGTTCCGAATTCGACCTGTCGAGGGAGAATTCCTGGAACTCGAAGCCGAACGCTCAATAACAAAAGCGCCTCACGGCGCTTTTGTTATTTCTTTTGTACTATGCTTGTCCAATACTCGCCGCACCGTTTCGTTTGACTACTTCATACAAGGCAGTTTTGGCAGCTTGTTCGTTTTCTGGTTTGCCTCCCCAGGCATCAAGCACTGGTTGCTCGAGCGCTCGTGAGAACGAGAACGTGATTGGCCAGGGCTGCTGCCCCATTTTAGCAATTTGATTTAGGTTCTCGGTCGAACGTTCGGGAGACTGTCCACCGGACAGGAATACGATCCCCGCACATTCATGAGGCACACTCATGTGGAAGGTGCGCAAGGTTGCTTGGGCTACCTCTTGGGATGAGGTTTGCTCGGGGTGTTTGTCACCAGCCAACACCATTGATGATTTGAGAATCAGGCCACCGAGATCAACCCGGTATTCTTGCAGTGTTTGAAACAAGATCTGTAGCGTGCGCGTGGTTTCTAGTTCGGCTTTTTCGAGTGAGTGATCCCCGGCGTGGATGACTTCTGGTTCAACTATCGGCACGATGCCGGCTGCCTGGGCGATTTGGGCGTAGCGCGCCATTTGCATACAGTTCATTTTGACGGTTTCGTAGGTTGGCGTTTCGTCACTATCAATGTTCACCACCATCCGCCATTTGGCAAACCGCGCGCCAAATTCGTAATAGTCGGCAAACCGGTCAGCCAAATCATCAAGTCCTTGCGTGAGCACTTCGCCTTTGAATCCGTCATGATCTTTGACTCCAGTATCGACTTTGATACCAGGAATGATTCCTTTGGCGGTCAACACATCAGCAAACGGGATCCCGCTATCAGTCGTGTTGCGGATTGACGAGTCATACATAATGACACCCGAGATGAACTCCTCGATTCCAGGGGCAGTGAACAAAATCTCGCGGAAGTCTTGGCGGTTTTCGGGTAAGTTTTCCAGTCGGACTTGGTCGAGTCGTTTGCCGGCGGTGCCGTCACTTTCGTCAGCGGCTAAAATTCCTTTTCCGGTCGCCATCAAGGCAGCGGCGGTTTCGTACAGTTTGCTGTTGTTTTTCATACTCCCTGCATTGTAGCAAAGCGCAGCGACCTTTGGGTCGCCGCGCTTTCTCATTCTGTGGGAAACATTACGACCGGATCTTCCACCCAATTTTGAACAAATGCGTGACAAGCAGCCCAAGCGCCACCACCAACCCCAGGATCACTGCAGCGCCAACTACCGAATCAGCTTCGCTGTACCCGATCATACTGCTGCGAATCCCGTCGGCAAAATAGAAAAACGGGTTGAACATCGTGATCTGGGCCGCCAGTGGTGGCAACATCGTGATGCTATAGAAAATCCCTCCGAGGTACGTCAGCGGGGTGATTACAAACGTATTGAGTGCCTGCAACTGCTCGAACCCTTCCGCCCACAGCGCCACGATAATCCCCAACATCGCAAATATCGCCGCGATCGCCGACACATAGCCCACGAACGCGAATGGATTTTGCAGCTGCACCGCGCCAAACGCCAGCCCAACCCCCAAGATCAGAAACGCCACCATCAGCGCCCGCACGATCGCACTCCCCACAAACCCCAGCAACATTTCCAAATATGAAAACGGCGCGATCAACACTTCTTCGATGCCGCGGGTAAAGCGCATAAAATACAGCGACGAAGACGCACTGGAAAACGACGCGTTAATGATCGACAACATCAAAATCCCCGGAAAGACAAAAGAAATATACGGCACACCAGCAAAATCATCGATACTACTACCGATCACGGTGCCAAAAATAAAAATGTAAAGTGCCGCCGACACCACCGGCGCGATCAGCGTCTGGATCGCCACTCGCATCGTCCGCTGCACCTCTCGTCTGAACATTGTATAGAGTCCAATTGTGTTCATATGGTTTAAATAGTTAGAAAGAATTAATAAAGTGTTTTGTAGACCTCGCGGAGAAATAAATCTTTATTTATTTCGAGCGGAGAGCTTGACTCGTGTCTAGAAAATACTTTGTTAATTATTTTGGTTATCTTCTCGAGTAATCTTTAAATACGCTTCTTCGACCGACTGACCGTCTTGCATGAAAGATTCTTTGGTTCCCTGCGCCACGATTTTGCCGTGGTTGATAATAGCGATTTCTTTACATAAATACTGAATCTCCTCCAAATAATGCGACGTCAGAATGATAGTTTTGCCGCGCTCGTTCATTTCTTTCAAATATTCCCATAGATCATGTCGCTGCTCGACATCAACCCCGGCGGTTGGTTCGTCGAGAATCAATAAGTCTGGCGTATGCACGAGCGCCCGCCCCAACATCGCGCGTCGCTTGAGTCCGCCAGATAGTTTTTGGAATTTGACGGCACGGTGCTCTTGCAAGTCAAACCGCTCGATCAAGGCTTCGGTTCGCACGTGTCGCTCGGCTTTTTTTATACCGTAATACCCGCCCATAAAATCCATCAACTGGGCAGGCGTGGCAAAAATATCGACGTTAAATTCCTGGGGCGACAATCCGACTTTGGTGCGGGCAGTTCGATAGTCTTTCACCACATCAGTCCCATCGACCAATATCGTCCCGCTCGTCGGCTGCGCGATACCCGTAATGCAATGAATGGTCGTCGACTTCCCCGCTCCGTTGGGACCAAGCAACCCATAAAAAGCCCCGCGCTCGACGATCAAGGAAATATCATCAACGGCCGTTTTAGCATCTTTCCCTGAACCATAGGTTTTGGTTAGGTTTTTAATGACGAGCATGGGGGTGGACATATGTAGGTCAGTATACACCCGAAGAAAAATAGATAAAGAAAACCAGCCCTTCTTGCAAACATCCTCAAAACGAGTATGATAAAAACATATTAAATTATCATATGTATTTGTATGTCTACCCTCTCTGTCCCCCTCACCCCTGAACTAGAAAAGCAACTTATGCACTTGGTTGCAACCAGTGGTCTTAGTAAAGCCGACATTACCAGACAAGCTTTGAAGCGATACTCTGAAGAAGAAGCCGTGGCTGAAGTTTTGCGGGCGATGAAAGAACCTAGTCTTGAGGGTGATTTGCGAGAATTAATGGAGCAAATTGACTAGGCTCAAGATGCGGCACAAGCCGACCTTTATTCGTAACCTTAAAAAGTTACCAGTCGAAGTCGTAGGTGAAGCGTTGCAAAAAATTGAATTATTTGGTGATCCTGCCCACCACCAGCAACTTCGCGTTCATAAACTACAAGGTAAACTTAAGGGGATCTATAGTTTTTCAGTGACGTACTCGCATAGGATCATCTTCTCTTACACTGACGAAAACTCCGTAGATTTTTTAACTATCGGTACTCACGACGTGTATAACTAGATATGAAAACCGACGAGCAATTTTTGTTAGAGGAGAAATTTGGCGGTGAAAAAAGCGAGGCTTTTTTCACCGCCTGCAAACAGTTGGCGCTGGGTGAGCCTTTGGCGTATCTGATTGGGAACACGCCTTTTCTGGGCTGCACGATTTATCTTGATGGGCGACCGCTGATCCCGCGGGTCGAGACGGAATGGTGGGTTGAAAAAGCCATCGGCGTCATTCGCAGTCTGTCGACCAGCCAACCAACCCTCACTGGCGACAGCGAACCGGTACAAGTGCTCGACCTGTGTGCGGGAAGCGGCTGCATTGGGGGGGCCGTGGCGCAGGCGGTGAGTGCGGCGGGCGTCGATTTCGCAGAAATCGACGCCCGCCTCCTGCCGACCATCGAGAAAAATATTGCAAAGAATATCACCGACCACACTCGCTGTACCGTCTATCATTCAAATCTATTTGCCGCCTTGCCACCCCACCAGAAATACCACGTCATTTTATCCAACCCGCCGTACATTGATCCCGCTCTCAACCGCACCGACGAAACCGTCAAAGACTTCGAACCGCACCTGGCGCTATTTGGTGGCGACAAAGGGTTGGACGTTATCGAGCAACTAATCACTGCTGCACCCACCCACCTCGTGCCTGGTGGGCAGCTCTGGGTCGAACACGAACCCGAACAATCAAACGCTATTGCCGCTATTGCCGCCAAGCACAATTTCCAAGCCACCACCCACCCAGATCAATACGACGTCGAGCGTTACAGCATTTTGATGCTACAATAATTATTCATGGAAGAACAAATCGCCAACATGGATCCGTTCTCGGGCATGACTGACCTGATGTCAGTCGGTGAGGTGTCGCTATTGGTATTTTATCTGGTCCTGGCGATCTACGTTATCTTTACCGGGATTTTTTATTATCACTGGCAAGCGTACAGCACCGACAAGCGAGCGACCTACCTGACTTATGTCACCTACGCCGTCACGACCGTCCCGCTCGTTTTGATGATGGCAGTTATTACCTTTATCTTATAAATATATGTTATTTGATAAAATTGAACTAGAAGCCGACGAGCAAGTGCTTAAAACTGTCCGCAAACACTGGTTTGTGATCGGAGTCGAATTGCTGTCGGCACTTTTTTTTGCGCTGATGCCAGTTTGGCTCATCATCGCCCTGGCGATTTTCCCGACAACCTTCTCATTTGTGTGGGTAATTTTGGATACCAACTTTTCGCTGTACGTGCTTGGGAGCGCTGCGTGGGTGCTGTTGGCGCTGCTGGCGACATTTGCTATTTGGACACACTACTACCTCGATCTGTGGGTGGTGACCGACAGGCGTATTATCCTCGTCGATCAGATCACATTTTTTAGTCGCAATGTCAGTGTATTTCGCCTAGAACGCATGCAAGACATCGAATTCAAGGTCAGTGGCATCATCCCCACCCTGTTAAATTTCGGCACGGTAAAAGCCCAAACCGCTGGCGCCCACGAAAGCAACTTTACCTCAACCGGACTTCCCGACCCTCGCGGTTTGCAGTCAGTCATTCAACAAGCCATGGACAAGAGACTCAATACGCTCCACGCCATGCCCGACCAGGTGAATCATTAGAATTTTTTACTTGTTGTGATAAACTGAAATTATGTTAGATGAGCAAGATATTAAACGGTTGACAGAAGTACTTGCAACCAAACAAGACGTACAAGAGATACAGGTTCGACTAGAACGTCTTGTGGAAACTGTTGCTGGACTGGTAACTGTGGTTGCTGGTTTAGTTAGGCGTGTGGAGATGCCCAATGAAGAATATTTGGTAATCAAAGAGCGAGACAGTCGACACGAACGATGGATCAAAGAAATTGCAGAAAAGGTAGGGGTAACGCTTACGGTATAGCCTCAATTATTTATGTCAGAACCACTTTCCACCAATCCTTACAAAGGCGTCCGCGATTTTTACCCGGCACAAATGGCGGTGCAACGGTATATTTTTGATACCTGGGCTGACACGGCCGAACGGTTTGGGTTCGAGCGCTACGAAGCATCAGTCCTCGAACCGTCAGCTTTGTACAAAGCTAAAGGCGCCGAGAATGCCGAAATGGTCAACGATCAAACCTATACCTTCACCGATCGTGGCGACCGCGAAGTCACCCTGCGACCAGAAATGACCCCGACCGTCGCTCGCATGATCGCCGGCAAAGCGCGTGAGCTGCCCTTTCCCGTGCGTTGGTACAGTATTCCCAACCTCTTTCGCTACGAACGTACCCAACGCGGTCGACTGCGCGAACACTGGCAGTTGAACTGTGATATTTTTGGCAACAGCAGCCTCATGACTGACGTCGAGGTCATCCAACTAGCTCACCAGATTTTCCTTGATTTTGGCGCTGACGAATCAATGTTCGAAATCCTGATCAACAACCGCACAACTATGAACCACGCCTACGCTGCCCTCGGGATCGAAGACGCTGATACGGTCACTGCCATCACTAGACTCAATGATCGCAAAGATAAGATTGAAGCTGGAGCGTATCTGCAAGACCTCATACAAATCCTTGACGGCAACGAATCACTCGCCAATGACATCAAAACCATGATCGAGTCAACCGACCCAGGTGACAACCAAGTCGTCGCCACCCTGCGCGACCTTGGCATCACCAACGTCCGGATCGATCGTTCGCTCGCCCGCGGGTTTGATTATTACACCGGAACAATTTTTGAAATCAAAGACACCAATCCAGAAAACAACCGCTCCATGCTTGGTGGTGGTCGGTACGACAATCTCACCAGTTTGTTTGGTGGTGAACCGATTTCAGGCATCGGGTTTGGGTTTGGCGACGTCACCATGCGCGACTTCCTTGAAACCAACAATCTCGTACCACACTTTGTAACCAACACCGCGCCCCTAGTTGCTGTCCTGTCAGTCTCGCCAGAGCAAAATCTACCTGCCATGAAGATCGCCCAAGAAATCCGCCAAACCGGCCTCTCAGTCAGCGTCGATACTGCCGATCGAAAGATTGGCAAAAAAATCGCCAGTGCAACCACTGCTGGAGTGGTGTACACAATAACTGTTGGTGCAGACGAACTCGCATCAAACACCTTCACCCTTAGAGGTATTCAATCTGATCAAGAAGCCACTGGGAGTATTACAAATATACTTGAAACTTTATCTGAATAGCTATATGTCAAGAAAAAAGATTTTTATTGTTATTGCATTATTGATTTTTATACTAGTTATTTTTATGTACAGTAATACGTATTCACGTGAAGTTTGGCAACTATCACAAACAGATGATAGCGGGGTCCCAACCACTCAACCACACGAGACTTGTGTTTGTTTTGGGACCGTTGCGGTTATGGAAAGTTTTCCACTGCAGTATTCATGTTCTGGCATTGAGTTTTGTCGTGATATTTCTATAGAAGGATAATTATGCGCTATCTCGTCTTTGACCTCGAAACCCAAAATATTTTCCAAGAAGTCGGATCGAGTGATCCGACTGATCTGGATATTTCGGTGGCGACGGTGTACGACTATGGGACCGAAAAATACACCACCGTCACCATCGACGATCTCGACCAATTATGGCCCATCATCGAGCAAGCCGACGCCTTGGTCGGATACAACAGCGATCATTTTGACGTCCCACTCTTGAACAAATACTACCCGGGCGATCTGACCCAGATCAAAAGTATCGACTTGCTGGCTGACATCAAACTATCGCTCGGCAGGCGTCTACGCCTGGACAGCATCGCCCAAGCCACCCTGGGCAGCAAAAAATCCGCTGACGGTTTGCAAGCCGTTCGCTGGTGGCGCGAAGGCAAAATAAAAGAAATCATGAAATACTGCGAGCAAGACGTTAAGGTCACTAAAGACATTTTTGACTACGCCCGCGCCCACGGTCACGTAAAATTCAAAGACGGGCACCGCAAAAAAGAAATCCCCCTAGACACCGCCCACTGGGAAGAAAAAGAAGACAGCGCGATGACGCACTCGCTGTTGTTTTAGGAGCATCTACGCAATCAGCGCACTATACCCCACCAACCCCGACAAAATAATCCCGTACCAGATGAACGGCCAGAGGGTGTTGCGTCTGATGAATGTTAGGAAGAAATGAATGACGATCAAGGCTGTTATAAACGCCACCGCGGCACCAATGGCAATCTGCGTCCATTCAACCACACCAGTTTCTGCCATTAGGTCGAGCGTCTTTTTGGTTCCCACTCCCAGAGTGATCGGGATCGCGAGCAAGAAAGAAAACCGCGCCGCCTCGATCCGGGTCAGCCCCATAAGCATTCCACCAGCAATCGTCGCGCCAGAACGTGACATCCCCGGCAACAGCGCCAATACTTGAAACAACCCAATCTGCCCGGCTCGTTTAAGGGTGAGCTGACCGTGTGGTGGAGCGACCGAGTAGCGCCATTCCGCATATAAAAAGAAAATCGACGCTAAGAATAGAACCCCCGCCACGAGCAATGCCGAGCGCAAATGCTCGGTGATAAACGACTCGAGAAATAGTCCCACCAACACCGCTGGAATTGTACCGATCACAATTCCATACAACAGCGTCATGTCTTTTTCACGAACGGGCAACCGACCAAGTTTCCGCAACAAAGTCTGCAACAGACGCCACAAATCAGACCGGAAGTAAATCATTACCGCCAGCGTTGTCGCAAAGTGCAAAATAGCGTCAAACGCCAGACCATTAAACTCGTCAACCTGCAGCCATTCGCGCGCAAATACCAAGTGTCCGGTTGACGAAATCGGCAGAAATTCGGTCACCCCTTGGACAAATCCCAGAATAATTGCATCAAGTAATTCCATTATATGCGAGTATAGCATGCCAAACTACGTGGTATACTTTTTGTAACCAGGTAATCGTAATATATGGAACCAACCAACCAAAAAGAGTCAGTCGCTATTCCCGTTGCAATCGTCACCGGGTTTGCAATGATTGCGATCGCAATCTTTTTTACCAGCGGACAAAGTGCGCCAACTACCGCTCCCGTCATGACCCAAGAGGCGCCAACCGAAATCCGACCAATTTCTGACCAAGACTACGTGCTGGGCAATCCCAACGCATCAATCGTCATGATTGAATACTCTGACTACGACTGTCCGTTTTGTAAACAATTCCACACCACCATGCACCAAATCATGGATGAGTACGGCGTGACTGGTCGGGTTGCGTGGGTCTATCGCCAATTCCCTTTGATCGATCTACACCCCAACGCACCAATCATCTCTGAAGCTGCGCTGTGCGTGGGTGATATTGGCGGCAACGACGCGTTTTGGACATTTTCTGATGCGGTGTTTGACAGTCGATTTGAAACCGAACCGACCAACGTAACTAAACTTCCACAGTTCGCGACTGCTGCCGGAGTAGACCGGGCTGCGTATTTAGAATGTATGGAGAGCGATCGTATGCTCGACAGCTTGCGGGCCGATCTGGCTGATGGTTTGGTGGCGGGCGCTCAGGGTACACCGCACACGATCATAAAAGTCGGCAACCAAGAAGTTGAGATTGTCGGCGCAGAATCATACGACCTGCTCAGGGGCATGATTGACAACCTGATCGAGCAGCTTGACGGCACATTTGATCCAAACGCCGCACCAGAAAC
>Ga0136601_1000636_pt1 | contig 13959 bp, 15 predicted proteins | sample AntRauMFilla2699_FD_181020 | JGI IMG/M metagenome (GOLD analysis project Ga0136601, IMG submission 181020) | Saline lake microbial communities from Rauer Islands, Antarctica - Metagenome Filla 2 #699 | ecosystem: Environmental > Aquatic > Non-marine Saline and Alkaline > Saline | place... | reverse complement strand
TGTTAATTGCGGCCTCAACAGCTTGACGTTGTGCAACTAACTGATTTTGCAAAGTACGTTGTTGCTCTTGAGCTTGTCGCAAGTTTCCAGCTTGTTCAAGGAACTGATTCAGAAGCCTATTTGTTTGGAACAACACACCGGATTCAGTAATCAATGGTAGATCACCAGAGCGGGCTTGAATAACATCATCCTCAGCCGATCGAGTCGCTGAGAAGTTCTTCAGTAATTGGATGTAATCGCGAAGCCGTGCAACGGCTTGTTGATCCATAGGATTCTCACGAATCGTTTTGGTAAGTTGCTCAATACTTGCAAAAGTATCTGAGAACTCATAATCCGAATTACCATTTGTACCAGCCGTTCTCCTAACACCTGCTTCTCTTAGATTTCGGAAATCAGTATTGCGAGTACCGTCAAAACCATCAGGGAGAGTAATTGTGTTAAAAGTACGAGCACCACCTGCCCATGCACGGTCGTTAAATCTAGGTATCAGTTGTGAGACAAGATTGTTGACTTGCTCAGCAAATACTCGCGAGTTGTTTGTTGCAACACGTTCTGCATTTACAACTCGTTGGCGTTGTTCTTCAACCGCCTGCTGCAATGCTTGAGTGTTGCGGTTGATGTTACCTAGCAATTCTTCAACCTCTTGGAGATTGAACCTCTCCAAGATGGCTGCTCGAACATCTTGCAAACCTCGTTGTGCTTCTGTAATAAAGTCAGGATTAACTCCTGCTGCTCGAAGCTGGACAAGTTGGTTACCTGCTGTTTGTAACAAAGAATCTAGATTTTGACGAGCATTATCTCGTTCATCTTCATTCCCTCCCACTTGGAAATTATCAATCGCGGATCGTGTACGCTCGAAGTTCTCCATCAGTTGCTGACGGGTAGAGGCTTCACGTTCACTATTGGCATTACGCTGTTGTAACATCCGTAGATAGTTATTCGCGTATTGATTTTCCAAAGCAGCCAACTGAACTAAACGTTCTCGTTGTTGGATAGACCGATCTTGACCTTCAAAGATATCATCTTCAAGACTGTTAATATCTCGATACCGATTTCTAATCTGATTAAGAATTTGTTCAACACGTTCGTACCCTTCTTCGGGGTTGTCACCATTAGCAACTTGACTCTGGAAGATATCTGCCGCCAATCGTTGTAACGATTCGGCTCGACCCATCAAAGCTCGAAGCTGTGCCGGGTCTTCCAGATTCTTAATACTCAGATCAAACAACTCTGTCTGAGTATTAAAACCGCGTTGTTGTCTATCTCGATTTAGTGAATCAATCAACCGAGTAGTGTCTTGAATATCCTTTTTGATATCTCTTAAGATATCCCGGATATTCCCACTGACTCGTTCTAGAGAACTCTCGAAGTTCTTGAGGCTATCACGAAACACCCGTTCCGTGGTACGTTGCAATTGAGTAAACAGTCTCGTAATTCGAGCGACATGTTGAGCATACATTTGAACAGTAACGGTGAAGTAGTCACGAAGACGACCTTCCCGAGCTTCCAAACTATTCTCGTCTGCCTCTTGGATTTCCGAAACCGCTTCTCGCATACTTGCAAGTGCTTCTGTCAGGTTTTGAGCAATTTCTCTACGAAGCTGTTTGGCTTCTGCTCTTGCTTGGATGAAGTATGTAATCAAGGTGATCACACCTGCAACTGCAAGAGGTCCAGCCATTGCCCGAAGGGCAAGACCGGCTGCTCTAGCACTAGCCATCAAAGCCTTAGTCCTAGCATTAGCTGTGAATAGATTCGCATTGACTTTCACCAACCGATTATTCACAGTCAACAAACCTGTGCTAATCAAAGCCATAGTGACCTTGCCTTTAAGAGCCCACGCAATAGTCAGTGAGACAACAGTCTTAAAGTTCTTCACTAAGAATCCAAATGTCGGAATTAAGATTTCCGAAATCTGAGATACGTTAGCTAGAATTGGTCGTAACAATTCCACTAGGCCACCGCTGTCCTGAATAATTTTATCCAGACTCTTAAGCAATGGACCAGAGAACAACTTAAGAACAGTTGCTCGCAACGTTTCAAATTGCTGCTGCAATCGAAACGCTGGCGACTCTTGAGCAATTTCAGTTGCTCGACGATAGTCATCGACCGAGTTTCTGATTTGCGAAATCGTCTCAGGAAGTTTCTTGAGGAACTCGGGATCAGTAAAGATCGCAGTACCACGAATTGCTCGCAGTCGGCTGAACAACTCACCGAGTTCAGCGAGTCGGTCGCCACCTTTACCTGCTTCTTGTTCCAAGCGTTGTAATACACCAACCATACCAAAGGTACGAATAGCTGCTTGGCCAGAAGAAACGCCCCATTCGTTGAACAACTCTTTCAGACGATCCGTTGGACGAATCAATTTCTGCATGACGTTGTTAATCAAAGTCATGGCTTCATCATACTTAAGACCGCGAATCGTAGTCTGAGCAAGCAAAGCATTAAGCTCTGCCATTTCCACCCCAAGCTGATTGGCTTGCGGTGCAACTCGACCATAGGTATTCGCTAGTTCTTCACCACGAACACGACCAAGTTCGATCGTCTTGAAGAATTGAGCATTGATAGTCTCGGCATTTGAAACATCGAGTGAGTACGAGTTCAAGGCCGCTGCCGTCAAGTTCACCGCATTACTAACACTTGTCAGCGTAGTAATCGAGAACAGGAGTTCTTCATTGAGGAAGTGAATAACTTCACGACCCTTAGCAACTTGGTTCGAGAGTGCTTGGTATGCCGCAGCACCGACTTCTTCGGGACGCTGAGGGAACTTCGCACTGAGGTTCAGAATTGAGTTTTGCCAATCATCAAAACTAAGCTGAGCATCCTGAGCGATAGTTCTGATTTCCGAAATCCGACGCTGGAACTCAATCATTTCCCGGTTGGCTTCAAAGATCGCACTTGTGATCCGACCGATCGTAACGTGCAACTGTTGGATGATTAAGAGGCGAGCAAAGCTACGCCAAGTAATCAACATACCACTACCGGACTTATTAAGTTCATTGTAGCTAGTTGTCGCAGAGGAAGCAACACGTTTGTGTGCTCGCTCTGCCGCAACCGCTTCACGCCTAGAAACAGTTCCTAGGTTTTCTTCGGCTTTTCGCAACCTACGAAGACCGGCAACAACTGCCATAACACGGCGGTTACTGGACTTGATCGCATCACGATCAAAACCTTCTGTGATTTGCTGCATCCGACGATACGAGACACCATGTTGCTTCGCCAACTTGCGTAGGTTATCTACGGCTTCTCGATACCGTCGTTCTTCGGCTCCATTTTGTCCCTTATCAGGTTGAGGCTGTAATGCCTCACGGACAAACATAGAACCACCGCGACCATCAATACTTCGTTGCCTCATGAGTTCTTGTCGTAGCTCACGTGCAATCCTCTTCTGATCTTTCATCTTGGCAAGTTGTGCTGCGATCCGTTTGTCCCGACGGACTTCAAGACCCAACAACTGATTTGCAAGAGTATGAATCGTTCTAAGTTCTTTGGTTGAAACTCCGTAGTTCTTAGAAAGTTTGAAAGTGCCAGAGTTGATGTCTTCCAACACACGTTCAAGCAAACGTGCATCTTGGGTGACTTCGGTAAATTGTTGCTCAAACTTAAAGAGCAACTTATTAAAGGTCACCATTTCAGTTGAGTTCAAATTATCAAACCGCAACCGAAGACGTTTAACTGGATCATTTAATCGAGAGAGGTTCTCCCGATAGACTGATGTACTTTTGTTAAGACGATCAAAGACTCGTAGAGTTGCCTTAGTGAACTCTAGAGCAGATTTCATCTTTGTGGCAGCCATCTTGACTTCATCATCAAGAGTCTTACCACCTTTGCGACCTGAGGCCATCGCTTGGAGTTTCTTATACTCGTTGCGTAGCTCACGAACTTGCTTAATGGCTTCGCGAGCATCTGCTGTAATTTTGATGTCAGCCATTAGTAGTTGCTCCACTTACTGCCCGCAGATTCGTATCGACGAACTTCTGTAGTCGTCGTTGAACTGTGGCATTGATTTCGCGAATCGCACGTTTTCTAGCACGCTCGAATAAACCCCAAGGTCGATCACGTTGAGCATTAGGTGGGGTTGGCCCACTGAACTCATTCATTTCGACGTAGGGTTTTCCTGTTCGCGGATCAGTAATATCAATATCCAAAATCCAGTTCCATTGACCACTTGAACCAGTGATGGAATCTGTAACTTGTGGTGCGGCTGCTGTGCCGACAAACTTAAGGCTAGGTTTTCTTGTGCCTACTCTTGGCACACTCGGGTCTGTTGACCAGTCGATGATAACTCCATACTGGTCTGCGAGATAATCAAAAGCTGATTTTGCAAATCCCGACCAGACTGGAATACCACCTTCATCCCAACCACCTAAAATTTCTTCATAGAAGGATTTGATTCCTTCATTGAATGACCTAGTAAGCACCGCCCCTTTACGTTGGGGTGATGCTTCTAGTTCATTCAGAAGCATGTTGATGGCTTTATTTTGTTTAATTTCAACTGTCAAACTCAAGGGAAGACCTCCCGTTAGAGGAGGCCTTCCTCCATTTCTTCACGTTCGCGGATCTTTTCAAATGCGAGCAGCCGTGCTTGCACTGTTGCTGAGCAATCATCAAAGGTGTTCTTGACATCGGGCGGCTTCATCTGAAACCGCTCGCAGATTCTCCAAATCAGATACTCAGCACTACGACCCGCTGGCAGCTTTACTGGTTCTCCTCCTCCCGCTCCGCTGCCGTCGCGGACAAAAAACGTTCTTTTGCTTCCTCGACCTTAGCTTCGTCGAGTGAGTTAGCAATGAAGACACCACGGACGATTCGACCTAATTCAACCTCGGAAAACCCGGAGTCTCGCAATTCCTGCTCATAGCCAAGCCACGTTTCAGGATTTTGCAAATCAACGGTTTCCCATTCCAAACCTTCTGTTGCTTCAAGAGATTTGATAATCAGGTAAGCTGTTTGACGTTTATTGTGTTCTTCGAGTGCTTTCTTGTGAGCGGGATCGCTCGGGTTAGGCAACTCTCGTCCACTAATCATCTTCTTCTTCGGAACTTCCGGAGTAGGGCACAGCTCGTCAAATTCGTCGTAATTAGGGATTGCTCGTGCTTTGAAGATAATTGAATCGTCACCACGAGGGATGGCGATCAGTTCTTCGTTAGCACCTTCAATTTTATGGCCATGAATTTTCATTTTAGATCAGTCCAGTAGAAACGGCGGCATAACGTGCCAGCGTGGCCTGTGTGATGTTACACATACCTGCTGTGGAAACAGTGCCGTTCCGAACATCATGCGAGAGCGATTCATACCGGTATTCCGGCAGGATGATTTGCTCGTTCTGTGTTGGGGAACAGCCGGGCTCATATTCAATAATGATGTCAATGCAGTAAGGTTCACAGAGGTCAGCACCAGAGCTAACCCACGAAGCTGCTTCACCTTGTTTCTTCAAAACATCGCTAGGCGTTGCTTCTTCACCAACCGAAGCTGTGAGGAATTCCCATTGGAAATCCATCGAAACTTCGAGAGGCTCTTCATCGCCGTTGCGGACCGAATCCAGATTACCACGGTCACGGATGTACTCGCGGTTTACTTTCTCGGTGTAAGTTAGGTTGCCGTCGCCAATCTTGACTACAAGAAAGTTCGCCGTCGCGGACCCGTCGCGAAATGCGACTTCGGTATTCTTAATGTCGATTACAGACATATCAGTCTCCCAAGTTGAGTGTTAGTTCATGTCGAGCGTTTACTGTTGCTTGTACAAGCTCAGTATTCGGTTCAACTATTCCATGATGCACATATCGAATTCGCCTTCGGCTGTCATTAGGTACGTTCATGCAGTCTAGCTTTTCGGCACCATCACCATACTTATAGATGGAAATGATTCCGGAAATCGCTGCAAGGCACACCCCACCCATCGTATGGACAAGATACTCTTTATCTTCTTCCACAGGAACTTTGATGGTAAAGTTTGTCAGCATCTCAATTTGATACTGATCTTTTGCTATTGGTTCAATGGTGGGTCCAATAATGACCACATCAATTTTCGCATCCGGTTCAGATTCATCACCTGAAAAATACAACTGGTATGTTGCACCTACCGTCGTGTTAATGTGATCCCGAAAAGACGAATAGAACCATTTAGGAAGTTTCGAGAGCATCGCTTACTCCTAAGAAATGGTGAACTCTGGCGTCATGAATCTGGTTGAAAACTTGATTTCGCAAAGCACGACTGCGAATGATGTAAACATGATCTAGTAACTGAATGTCTTTGATTAGGTGTTTCAGACCATCAGCGACAATATACATGTCGAGTTGTGGTTCAAAGTCAGTGTCTTTCTCATCAATGAGAAAGGCATTGTCTTCAACTTCAAACTCGCCCGCTTGGGTAGTATTTGACGTTGCTGCTGAATACCCCGCATCATAAAGGAACTTGGTCATAGCAACTCCGGGAATGGAGATTGCTCGCCTGATAGTAAATTTGGTCAGGTTTCGTGTGACGCTTCCGGTCTTGGCATCTTTACTCGAATCCACTGAGTAGAAGTCGACACTGACACCATACTCACGCTTCATGCGATAAAGAGCTTTCTGGATGTATCGCCTTCTAGTGTATCGAGTAACCATAGTTGATTCCTAAAATCAGGCCAGCCTTGGCTTGATATCTGAGGATTACGCACCGAACAGAACGGCACCGAGACCAGTTTCCAGAATGGAGACGCCGCAAAGCGAGTCCAACACGACCAAGTGACGCTGGTAGTCACCGTCATACGAGATAGTGATTCGCAGAGCGAGACCACCGTATGCCATAGTTGCCGTGATCGGGCCGCCCTTAGCAGGTTGCAGAGGACGCGACACGAACGTCAGAGCGTTCTGGTGGAACCCAAAGTTGTACGAACCAGTGGGACCGTAGTTAACCGCAGCATTATCTGCAACAGCAACTTCCAGAGGTCGGTCCAGCCACATTTCACCATCCTGAACGTCGATGACGACGTAGACAGGATCGGTGCCATCACCGGCAGTACCGAACACAACCAGCGTACCAACGTCAGGAACGTCAGAGCCGGTGGTGGCCACACCCTTGTGCCAACCCTTGCGGTAACCAGCAACGGTAGTAGTACCGCCAGCAGCCACAGTCGTAGCAGTCTGGTCAACCGTATCGGCGATATAGGACACAACCGCAGCACCGTTTACGATAGCCCGTTTCAGAGCAGGATAGATGGTGATGTTACCTGATTCGTCGGACGAGTTGATCAGGTGAGGAATGTCATCACCTTCAAAAGTGATGAACTGACCGTCAGCCAGGGTCTGCCCGGGTTCAGTCGCAACGGTCACAACAGTAGCACCGCGAGCGGCATCACTATAAACCGTGGTTACTTCTTGAGTCGTACCAGTGAGAACCTGCGGCTGCTGCTGACCCATGAAGATGTCGAAGTTGAACTTGCGACCAAGGGCAGCATTGACGAGGCCGGCAGTAGTACCAACCTTGTCAACTTCGGTGAAGGCATCCAGCTTGAGCAGGTCAGTCTCAGTGTCAGGAGTCAGCACAAGCCGACGACCTTCAACGTGAGCATTTTGCTTGTTCATTGCATTTCGCAAATCAAGAAGGTCGTTCTTGACTGTCGCAACACCGAGGTGGCCTGCGTTAGCAACCCACATGAACTGAGCAAACTGAGCCGAAACGATCTTGTCAGCCATGCGACCGAGAGCAAGCGAAGCAGGCTCGATGTACTTGGTGACGAGGTCTTCAAAGGCCAGCGAGAGTTCACCATCATAAACGTGGAACGCCTCATAGAGGTGCTGGTCGAGCTTGATCGGAATATTGTCCGTGATGGCGGGCGACTTGACAATCGCTTCACCATCGACTTTACGCCGACCAGTCATTTCGCGAGGCTTGTCAATGTTGACAACATCGCCGTACTTTTGGAACATCGCATCGTAGTTACGATTGACGAGTTGCGGCATCACCATGTTCTCTTCGAGAATCATGAGGGATTCCGCAGCCCAGCGTTCGGGTACGATATCGGTGTTATCGTTGGAGTTGGAGCCAGAAGCGAGCAGTACGGGTTCACCCGAGGCTCGGCCATAACCGGCGTAGAAGGGAGCAGAAAGAAGGAACTTATTTTCCATCGGTTTTTCCTTGTCGTTGAAGCTTTCGCAGCCGCATGTATTCGGCTGGATTTGATCGTGCCAATTCATCCATATCAACTTCACCGTTCTTGCCTTCGCCACGGTTAGGCGAGCCGTCAAATCCACCCTTAAGATTGCTCTTAAAGAGGTTGCCGTAAAGTTGTGTTGCTTCCGACATACGCTTTACAGCGTCTTTCGGTGACAGCAAGAGTTCGGTCATTTCCTTTGTCTTGCTATCTGGCAAGCTAATAACGACCTTTGTTGAGAAGGTATCGAGCTCGGTACCGTCTTCGGCCTTATTGCGAACGACCTTCGTTTTCCCTCGAAGCAACTCGACCAGTTGGTCAGGGTTGTACGCTTCGTGGTCGGGGTGTGTTGCAGCGGTTAAAAGATCACGCTCCATCACGGTTTTGGTAAAATTAGTTTCCCAAAATTTGGATTGATTTCCCAAATCTTCGATCTGCTGAGTGAACTTGGTTTCAAGCTGCGTCTTTTCGTGCTCGGCTTGTTCTTCCTTGGTCCGCAGTTCAGCCTGCATTTCTTCGATTTGGCTTTCCAATGCCTTTTTGGTTCCAGCACTCATACCACCCTTTTTAACTTCGTCTTGAAGTTTGGTGATCTGTGTTTCGTACTTCTTGCGTAGTCCAGACATATGAGCGTTAAACTCATTTTCATTGTAGACTTTAGTCCCCGGCTTAGGCGTGTTGGATTCTTCGCCGCCTTCGCCGCCTTCGTCGCCTTCACCTTCGTCGCCTTCACCAGCATAAAAAGGACGGGAATAGAGTGCTGTCATCAAACGCTTTTTGTCAAACATGTTGTTTCCTTAAGATACCCTGTCTAGTCGAATGTTACGAGGTTCTCTCAAATAGGGCCGCAGGTAAGCCCACGCAGTTGCCGAAGCAATGCGTGAAAGAACGTGGTCCGGCACCGCGTCGGTGTCGTATACGGTTTTTACGGAGACAAAATTGTTACTCCGCATACGGATTGATTCATACTCTTGGTCTGGATCAACCCCATCTAACAATGCCAATGCAATCTCACAATTCGCAATCTTAATATCATCAGGAACATCGGTCTGTTGACCTCTCGGAAACTCGTTATCCTGAGTGCTGACTGCTTTAGACCCTGCAAAGTCTAAACGGTCAATATCACGAGTTCCCATTGCTAGGGCTTTGATGCGATCCCCATTATCGGCCTCATCCCAAGGCGTAGTATGTAAGCGAGTAGCAAAATAACTTACAGCAAAGGCGACATCTGCATAGCTCATGATTCCACCTGCTTTCTGTCTTTCACTACTTTCTTATCATTCTTACCATCATTTGGATTTTGCAAATCAGACACACCGCGATCACGAATTGAAGCCTGTGCTTCGGCAATTCGTGCTGCACGATCTGCGTGATCTTGTGCTGCTTGGATAGTGTCACCTTTCGGGAAGCCAAGTGCTTTAGCACCTACCTCATTACTCAACATAGCGTTCTCCACGGCTCGGAAGATTACTTCCGGGTCCGTCGTGAGCATATCCGCCTCATCAATTTCGTTCTTGATCGCTTTGAGTGTGTCGAGGTCAACCTTATTGCCAAGCAGCGTTTCTGCAATGCGTTTAGCGAGTTCTTTCTTGTAGGCGACTGATGGGATTTTTGCCATCCGCTCTTCCAGTTTTTCAACTTCCTCAAGAATTTCATCATCGGATTTAAGTGAGTACCTTTCTGGATATTTGACCGTGGCTTCATTCTGGCCACCCTCATATTCAGCCCAGATTTTGGAAATCAAACGCTCAGCGTGTTCCAATTCTAGACCAATATAGGAGAGTCCAGCTTCAAGGCCACGGTCATCCATCTTCTTGGATTCAGCAGAAATCGACTTTACATCTGATAACGTGAGGTTAATCAGTTGTCGAATTTCATTCTTCATTTGCTCCTGTTTTTCCATAGAAGCCTGTAACGGCTCGGTTGGAGGAGCGATGAATCCGGGTTGATCTAGACCTTTACCATATCGACGACCATCCACGACACCTATACGAATAACATCATCGGTAGATTGTTCTTCGCTTAGGTAATCTTCTGGTTCATTCTCAGTATCTCCACCTCGCTTTAGGTGGTTGCCTGTTTTTCGTGGGTCTTCCTGTTCAACATAGAACGGAATGTTTCCCTTGAGAATGAAGTTCATATCCGAACTACAAATATTCAGAAGGCCAATTTGGTAATCAGCAATATCTCGCAGAAGCGAGTCAGTGAGTTCCAAAATCACAAACGGAATAATTGAGAGGTTCGATGGGATAGTTCGTAGCGGCTTGTCGTCTTCGTTGCGTTCCTCACAGACAACTAGACCATTTACAAACTTGAAGAACTTGTAAATGGTTTCTGAACCATTACGAAGGCCTGTTTCTTTATCTGCGACTTCTCGATAGTCACGAATCAGAAGTGTCTCTAATTCCCAAGGATGTCCTGCTTCTTTGTAGCTCCAGCTTAGAATGTCTTCGGCTGGATATTCTCGAAGGAAGGGCGGTGGTGACTTCTGGTTCTTCGTGGTCCCCACTCGCGAAGTTCGACCCACCATGATACCCACTTTGCCGATTGGCAGGAGTTCAGGAAGAATCTTACGACCAACGAAGGAACCCATTGTGCTACCACGAAGATCAACACCATGTCCGACACCCATTACTGCATCTTGGTAACTTACAGGACCGCCGGCTCGGGTGACATCTGAGATACGCTGAAAGATTGCATTCTTGACTTCATCTACTGCGGCCTTCGCAAAGGCCGGAACGTAAGAGATTAGACGACGATTTTTGAAATCATTATCACTCTCACGATTTGAGAACTTGACAAGATAACGATCGCGGAACTCAGGGCCAGCCTCGTAGACATCACGATACTTCACCCAATGAGCTTGCTTATTTTCGTATCTTGAATGTCGAAATCCAATCATGGTTAGCTCCTTAAGAGTTCTGATTTGAGGAATCAAACCAGAACCGACCCTTATGGTCGGATGGCATCTAGGTCATCCTTATCCTCTTGAATTGTTCGGTATAGGGCATCCAACTGATGTTGGTACAGTTGCTGCATAAGAGCCAATCTCTCATTCAGACTTTGCGTGTATTGATCATGGTCTGCTCGGGACCAGCCTCCATCTTGAAGTTGACTAATGTCCGCTTGAGCTACGCGGATTTGTTCGACCAATCGAGCAATAGTCTCAACCTGATTACGGTTATTGCGACTATGTTGATCAAGTATTTCCAAAAGTTGACTGTGTGCAGCTAGTCTTGTATTGATCGCGGATAGGTCTTCTACCGTTTGAGAGTGACCGTGATTAGCTTGGTGGGTTCCAAAGTCCTTTTCGTTTCGGTAGATATCCTCTTTTACCGGGGTCATTACTAGACCACCAATCGTTAGAGCTACTGCAATCATTGAAACCATGATAGCTAGTAGCGGTAATTGATTTCTCCAGCTTTGATCTTTCGTAGACTGTTGGATAAACGAACTCATCGTCTTATCCACCTTATCAACAGTAGTTACCAAAGTACTAAGTGTTGATTCGGTCTTAATTTGAGATTCAGCTAGGGTAGCGATTGATTGAGCATTTTTAGACGCAAGGTCTAAGGCAAGTTCGCTTTTTGTTTGATCGTCGGCCATACTTAATACCTTAAGATTTCAGCATCATTAGCTTTTAGTAAAGCTTCTGCTGTTTGACTGATTTCTTCGTGTGCCAAGACAAGGATTTTAACTTTGTCATCAACGGCTTTCACAAGATTCACGATTTCACCTCGTCCTTGTAAATCATAGTTGATAACTAAGAGATCGGGCTGTTCTACCCCAAGACAAAATGTTAATCCATCTGCCTTTACCAATTCCATCCTAAACTCCATCTTCATAGTGTTGAAGATCGCGTTCAAGATTTTACCGTAAAGTGTGTTAACCTCATCGACCAACCAGATTCGCAAAATCCGGTGTTCTGGTCGAGTGACGTAGTGGGTTGGAATTCCATTCTTGTTACAAAAATTGATCAAATCTTCGTAGCCTACTCTGCGGTCTTTACTACCGGGTATTCGCCACCCTTTTAATTCGCCGTTGTCGATCCATTTTGTCACGGTTCGTGGGGTGACACTTATTAACTTGGCTATCTGTCCGGTAGTGTAAACGCCTGTCGAGTTGCCTAGCTTTGAGGTCATCTTGGACTCTTTCTGAAATTTGAGACATTAAAAGTGAGACGTAAGACTCGGAAATACCCAAGTCTTGGCTGATGTCTTTCATCGTAACACCTAAACGTCTTTGTTGGAAGACATACAAGTCTCTACCATGTAGAGTTGATTCTATGAAATCAAGAGTATCTGTTGTCTCAAAGGCTTTCACACCCTCATCTTCAACTCCTAAGGATGTAGGAGTGAAATCTTTGAAATCATCCGGGACTGAAAGTGAAACCCTGTTTTTATTACCTCGGTCGTGTTTCTGATAGTAATTGTCACCATCTTTACCTCCACGACCTGTTAAATAACGCAGAAAATCAATAGCTTTGCGTTTAGCAGCCATGTACAAGACAGCGGCTTGCTTAAAAGGTAAGTCGTTCAAGAGTCGCATTAGGACTTCCTGAACAACGTCTTCAAAGTCAAATGCTTCTCTGCGAAAATTACAAATGACCTTGCTAACCGCGTCTTTGATGGTTCGCAGACTCTGGTCAAATGTTTGGTCTTCACAAAAAATCATGGCTCTGGTTCCTCGGTTGGGGCATCCAGTTGAACGCCCGATGCTTGAATGTCAGCGAGTGTAGACGGTCCAATACCGACTACTCGATTTTGCAAATCCGACCACGAAGTAAACGGCTGAAACGTGGGCGTATCTCTTGCAGAAATCAAGGTACCAGCTTTTACTGGACCGATGCCGGGGATTTCTAGAATCTGCTGATACGTAGCCGTATTGATGGCAATGGTCAGAGGGTTTTCTTCCTCAGCAACAGCATGAGCCGTTACTAGGTAATCAACCTTGCCTTCAATCGAAGTGAGTAGGTCATTCATTGCGGCTTGTCGGTCAAGCATGGCTTGATATTGAGCACTGGAGACAACAGACTGGACGCCGGTTTCAGTACCTTCGTCATTCCGAAAGACTAGGCTACCAGCCGGCTCCTGTGCTACGCTCAAGCCAAAAGCTAGACCGAAAACAATGAGAAACGCAAACAGTTTTGTGTACATGATTTTACCAAGTTGTGACTGTATAGTCGGGGTGTTTCATGAGAAATACATTAGGCAACCGCTCTAAAATAAACGGGTGAAACGGATATGACGACCTACCCCATCGTTTTCTCAACGTTCGAGGCAAAGGTCTGGAATATCGCGAATTTGCGTAGATTCTAGGATGTTGATTTATGATTTCACAAATCGGAAATAACAATTCACGAGCATAATGGTCCCAGAATTGCTCATTTGCTACAAAACAGTTGCAATGAATGGCAGATTCTAGTTCCCTTTTCTCAAGTTCAAACCCAATCTCATTTAGCAAATCAAAAAGGATGCTTTTGAAGCCGGGGTGACAGTATTCACCATATTCAATGGTGTCTGTGGGTGTTCCTTTGAGGAGATTTACCACATCTGATGTCTGATTTCTAATGAAATCTAGTAGCGACTCGTTATAAGGGGTTGCAGTAGGCCAACTTTGCAATTTGTGCTTGAATCGTGGCCCTATAACACCGAAATAACCACCTTTGCGGTGTGCTCCTTGATTTAGCAAATCCAAAATTACATGATTCTCAAAGAGTGGTGAACATTCTTTGTTCTCATAAGGCTTGAAGCCCGGAATTAACTGTCTTTGAGTTTCAAAATCATAATAGATTTGGTGAATCATAGGAAATCCTGAATGGTGCTGT
>Ga0136601_1000634_pt1 | contig 13963 bp, 26 predicted proteins | sample AntRauMFilla2699_FD_181020 | JGI IMG/M metagenome (GOLD analysis project Ga0136601, IMG submission 181020) | Saline lake microbial communities from Rauer Islands, Antarctica - Metagenome Filla 2 #699 | ecosystem: Environmental > Aquatic > Non-marine Saline and Alkaline > Saline | place... | reverse complement strand
TTCTTTCTCAATGACCAATCGTTCGGCCTCTTCTTTTTCTGCCTTTTGCTGGGCACGTCGTTCTTTGGCTTCATCTTGTTCAAGCTGCCATTCTGCTAAACGCTTTTCGTAATCTTCTTTGCTTTCTCGTGTCACATCGGAGATTCCGACATACTCAAGACCATCGTATCCGTATGTGGCATCAAGCTCAAAATCCAAATCGAACTGTTTCAAATAGTCGATTACACTACCGATTGTAGGTGGATTTTCTTTTATCTTTCCACGAGCATCATACACCGAGAAGATGTCAAGGTCGATGTCACCAACAATCTTGCGGGAAATTTCTGGAACTGGTTTCTGCGTAGGCATGTCTAAATACTCCCTTTGGTTGTATGTGATAAAAAGAACATGGTTGGTGTGATTGGATTTGAACCAATGACTTTCTTCGTGTCGGGAAGATACTCTACCAGACTGAGTTACACACCATTTGGTCGCGGTGATCAGATTTGAACTGATGATCTTTCGAATATGAGTCGAATGCTTTAGCCAACTAAGCTACACCGCATAAAAATAAGGAAGGGGATTTATCTGCTTCAACGCAAGTTGCTCCACATATAAATCTGCTGTTGCCCTCACAACCACTTACTCAAGTACGACCTTTTTGACAGGGGAGCGCCCCATTTCTCATCATTGTGGATGGTCCACAACTATCTGATTGCTAAATCAGAACGTTCTTAAAATGGCAAAGGGACTCGGAATTGAACCGAGACTAAGAGTTTTGGAGACTCTGGTGCGACCATTACGATATAAAACTTTGTAACACGAATCGGCATTTCCATCCAGCCATTCGATTCTCTCCACCATTCAGTTGGAGCCTTACCAGTATATGGCGACTGTGACGGGGTTCGAACCCGCTATCTCCGCCTCGACAGGGCGGCGAACTTCCACTAGTTCCTCACAGCCATAAAAAAAAATAGAGAAGCAAATATTACATAATAAATAGTATATGGACGTTCTTTTAAATAAATTCTATAATGATGTGAAAGCTACAGAATGGGATTATAAAGTTGAAAACATCAATGATATTTATAAACTCCCACTACATATTCGCGATGAAATGATCAATGATTTTAGTATGTATAATCGTTTGACAGAAATAGAGTCTATTGATTATTGGTCTTCTTCTATTAATTGGGTGTACGTTTACAATAATATATGCTTTATACCACTCGATAAATGCGCTTCTACATACTACAAAAAACTGTTTAGTGACCTTGGGTGGCATGAGATACCGTTAGGTGACGTTCCTGATGATTATTATATGATTTCTTGTATTATAAATCCGATGAAGAAATATATGAAGGGACTTACGGAATATATATACTATAACAACTTACATAACTCAGATTCATATAATATATTAATTAATACACTTTTAATTCCTGATCATCACACCATACCGTATACCAATACTCTTGGGTCATATGTTAAAAAGATTGACTTTATACCAATGGATATTATGTCGGATAATGAAGTAAAGATTTCACTAATGAAGCGATTCAAAAGCAGTGGATATAAAGCAACATTACCACTTGACGATCAGCGCATCCATGTTTCATCAAGTGAAAAGTTAGAAATATACAAAGATGTTATAAATAGTGTCACAAATGATAGAGAACGATTGGCCTTTATATACGCTATGTTCTGTAATGACTTAGCATTATACAGAAATGTTGTAGAAAATTGGAGCGGATAGGTAAGACTTACGGTTATTAGACTATCACAAACTTGTCTGTCAACAAGATAATATTTGGAGCGCCAGACAGGAATCGAACCTGCATTCTTCACCTTTGCAGGGTGACGGACTACCGTTCTCACCACTGGCGCATATATGTTCTTAGGGGTGACCGCTGGAACTCGAATCCAGTAACAACAGAACCACAATCTGTCGGCTCACCTGTTTGCCTTCGGCCACACCTAAGAACATACGAAATGGTGCCGCCCCTCGGAGTCGAACCAAGATTCTTCGGGCTTCAACCGAATGCCTTGCCATTAGACGAAGGCGGCAAAATTCTTATGTTATTTGGAGCGGATAGTCGGGTTCGAACCGACGACATTCACGTTGGCAACGTGATGCTCTACCAGACTGAGCTATATCCGCGTTTTTTGGATTTTAGACTACCTCTCCTGATCTACGTATTCGCTATGTAGCATAGTTCGATACTTAGATCAGAAAAGTGGAATGTACTCCCAACGGGACTCGAACCCGTGTTTCCGGCGTGAAAGGCCAGCGTCCTAGACCGCTAGACGATGGGAGCGTTGTTTGAATTAGTCTGTTAAATAAAATTGGTCCAGAAGAGAAGAATCGAACTTCTAAAGCATACGCGAGGGAGTTACAATCCCCGAGGCTCACCACCTGCCCAACTTCTGGTGTGGGTATTTACTGAATCGAACTAACTAAATATAAAACTCCAAATTTAACGGGAGTTTCTCGTGATCATTTATTTTCTGTCGCTGAAGGTTTTAAACATAACGTTGATCCAAAATTATTAGCTCATCCTGCAAATTGTCGGTTGGTTTTACATAATGGACCAAATGGGAATCGACGGAGAGATACACTTTACCCAAGAGGCATATCTTGGATAAGTCTCAAGCGAGTTTTCGCATCGGTCTGGGCTTACACCAGCAGATATATCACTTCGCTTTTCCGCCACGCGGTGCGTTCTTTATGATATACCCGAAGCTTAAACGCTCCTGACATCCACGATAATATTGGCTCCCACCGTTGGATTCGAACCAACCTTATTTTCGATTAACAGTCGAACGCGCTCTCCTAGAGTGCTAGATGGGAATAATAGTTTAATATGTATTTGGTCGGAACGGCAAGATTTGAACTTGCGATCTTTCGGTCCCAAACCGAACGACTTACCAGACTAGCCTACGCTCCGACAAAATACACATAATATCTTAGATTGGCAATCCACGGTCAAGCCGCTTCGAACCTCTGCTTTGTAAATCTAGTATCCTTACGGGCTATGATTTGCATTGCCAGCCTTCCCATATATCTGAACAACCCTTGTTGTTCGCCGGTCTTGACTGCTTGTATTCTAAACTAAACTAGATGCTTTCTTTTGTCAACATCTTTTTTCTCAAACTAAAAAACCCTCTAAACTTTTCGGTTCAGAGGGTTCAAAAAACTTTCGTTTCTTTTTGGAGTCGGTCGGCTAGTCTCTAGCTCCTTCTCCTTCAACCCTCGTTTGTGCACTTTTATCCATATTAAATCGCGGATACGCACACTTTGACTGTTCTTCTGATTGAATCGCACCCGGCAACTCATCGGAATGGATGCTGCCCCAACCTTTAGACACAGGAATATAATCCGATAATGTGCGTATGATTGGTCTGTAAGATAAAAGTGTTGAAGTCATGTGTTTTTCTCTTTTGTTTCTGTATATGCACCGAAGTTGTTCCGGTGTCTCATTCTATTTATCATTATACGCTCATCTTTTATATAAGTCAACTGTTTTTTTGCTTTTTTTCTTCAAAAACAAAAGATTTTGTTAGAATGTCAGACATAAGCCAATCAGACACTGTTCCTGTCGATCTAAACGTCTGAATATCTTCGAACCATCGTTTGTTAGTTTGACTCTCAATAAACGTTGGGTGAAAGTCCCTTGCCGCAGCAAAGTCAAAATCACCACAATCACTATTGTATAGTATGCCAGATATGGTGTCAATAAAATTGTCAGCAATCGTATCTTTTACGCATACATCATATACTGTGTTGTCTGGGATGCTCTTTGGTATGTGATAGTAGTCTGTTGTTACCTCGTGCGGTGCCTTCTCGTTGCGAAGCCTAAACCATTCATTCTGTCTATCAAGATGCCATTGAACCTCGCCGGTATTTACGGGTGGATTGTTCTTGATGTAATCCCGCCAGTTATCTCTAAGATATGCAACGGCGGCATCTTCGTCTGGGTCGTTATAGGGATTATATTCGTTATGCCATAACCCTTTTACGTCGAGATAGATTGACCACTTTTTTACCATATTGATTGCGGCAAACTTCCTTATATCATCGTCGTTGTTGTCGTGAATGTTGATGATAACTGGATCGGCATCAAAGCGTAAAATATTCTGAACGGCATATGCAGTCTTTGTCACATAATCAACATTGTCTTCAATCGTGTTGATTGGATACACCATACAATCTTGTGGTTTGTTATAAATCATCCACGTCATTGTCTTGTTGAAGTTTTGATGTGTCGGTATCCGAACGTGATGGTGTGTGTTCATTTCGCCAGTTACCGGTTGGTCAACTGTGTGAAGATCACGTTCACTGCGATGTATAATCCAGTTTATATAGTTACCAGTATACCCTGCTGGGTATGTCAGATAGATATTCTTTTTCAACATGTTTATTGTGGGTCGCTGTTTCTTGGGTCGAGCTTTATGTATTTGGTAAATAAATCTGGCACACATCGAACCCAATGGTTGGTCTTAGCATTGATAATGATATTATCGCGTGGGGTATCTGACCGGTTCTCGGTCGCGTGAATAACTTGGTCTGGGTCGAGGATGATAAACTGTCCTCGTTCAAGCCTGATGTTGATGTCGGATATACCATCGGTAAAACGATACCAGTTTTCTCCTTCGGAAAGCTGAATCCATATTCTTATCTGATGTTCATCTGGGTTGAAATCGTGACGTTGGTTATCCCAGTCGAAGTGTGGTTTCAGATATCCGTTTGGGGCAGCACGAGCCAGTCTGACTCGGGTTTTTTCGACAGGGAACCAATCAATGAGTGATTTCAAGATTGGGTTGTCGTGATAAAGTGATGTCCATTGAAAATCTTCTGGGACTTCGCCTTTCCCTGCAATCGCTGGTTTTGTCTCTGGGTTGCCATCGTGGCTCTTGAACGACAAGAAAGTAAGGTAGTCGTCAAAACCTCTGTCTTCTAGGCAAGCCCGGTTGAGGTGTTTGCCTTGAACGGTGTCGATGTTCGATAGTTCTTCTTCCCATGGGGCGTCAAGAACTACCGGTGAAATGTAAAATCCCTTTTTCGGATTCCATGCCATATTATAAATCTCCTAATGTATATTGTTTCGTTATTATACCACCATAGCGGTAACCTTTTAAAATACTATCCCAATCAGAGTTTTTGTAGGCTTCATAGCATTTTACTGGTGTGGGTTGAAAATGACACATCAAACAGGCAAGTAGGGTCTTGTATGTTGGGTTAGCTTCCCAATGCTTGTCGGTAGTTGGTCTCCACTCATCTGGAAACTTCTTGGGCCATTCATGCCCTGTCGCAAATAAGTCAAACTTATATTCTGGAACTAAGTCTCTGATGCCGCGAAAATGTTGATTTTCTAAGTTGAACTTTGTGATCTTTCGATCACTCTTATTTAGCTGTTCCGTCAGGGAATGTACGTAACTATGGGATATCTCGGGGAAGTTATCGGATGTCAAAAAGTTTTGTACTGTGGGGTGTAGCTCATGTGAAAACTGAGTGTCAGAATAGAAAAAACACCATCCACATCTATCATCCCAAAAGACATCTGGGTGCACACTTCCGGTGATGTCTATTCTATCAGGGACATCAACCAGTAAGTGACTGTTGTAGTTATAAACCTGTGGTGGTTCTATTCCAGTATTGAAATAATGAAGATTTATGGTGTCTTGCCATTTAGAATGTGAATACACATTGTAATACTCATCATCCCCATATTCGATTATGGAAATCTTCGTGTTTGGAATCTGATCTTTGATATGGTCGATATAGTTCCGCCCGATTGCGAGGATTTCTGCAAGTGCGCCAAAAATATATTGTCCGCCTAGAGGTTGGTTCAGTATGACTACGATTTCGTCTAACTCGATTCCATGCTTGATGGCACTGTCTAGAACTATTCGACTGTCTTTGCCGCCAGAGAACCAAAGGCGTAGATACTTCCCAGATTCCTTTAAGTTCTTTAGTCGTTCATAGATAGCATCTGCAAAAGGCATAGCTTTTCCAGTAAAATCATATGAGTCGAAGTCGTCTGAAATCTTGAACTTTACGTCCGTTGTCTCGTTGATATATTGGAGTTTGTTTTGTGTGGGATTATCACCATCGTAAAAATATTGCATAGTGTATTATAACAGGTATGTATCCTGTAAATCAATATATTTTTCGTTTATCGTTCCTTATCATCCAGTGATTTTCTGATAGATTCAATCTTCTTTTCGTTAGGCCAAGAACTATGCACCGAAGTTGTTCCGGTGTCTCTTATTCTATTTATCATTATACGCTCATCTTTTATATAAGTCAACTGTTTTTTGCATTTTTTTTATGTTTTTTACAATTTCGTGTCACTCATTAACGCCGCCCAACCATCGCGCCCAGTAACCATTTGAACCCAATGGATTGATCGATCCGGTTTGTGGTTGTGTGAATTTACGCACCCCAGTGCGACGATGCTCGTAAAAATCTTTAGACCCTTCGGAACCAACGTACCGCCAAGGAAACAAATATTTAATCATTGTTCAGTGCCTTTCTGATAGATTCAATCTTCTTTTCGTTAGGCCAAGAACTAAGATAATCATTATCTTTATCGAAAAGTTCAATAACTTCATCTTCTGTCATTTCAAAAGTGTCTAGGATATACTCACCCATATGCTCTTGTGAAAACTCTTCGCACTGTTCCATTGTTACGGTATCGTTAGCCCACTCAATCGGGTCAACTGGTTTTTCGGTGTTGAGTTTTTGTAAATCATCTTTATGCATAACATACCGCATACGATAAGACGAAACGCACGTAACCACAACATAATCTTTATCGCTCATAACGCACCCTTTCCTGTTCCGAAGTTTTCCCAACTGGCATACGACATCGTATGATTGCGGCAAACTTCCTTATCATTATACGCTCATCTTTTATATAAGTCAACTGTTTTTTTGCTTTTTTTCTTCAAAAAGCTCGACCCAAGAAACAGCGACCCCCCCAAGTTGAACCATATTGCTACTCATCCTGTTCTATCCTATTCAATCAAAAACATCAAACATCGTAACATTTATCGTGGTAATAGTCATTGATAATGGCCAGCGGCGTTTTATTATCACTGGTGACCCAAACTCTCTTTTTGTTCATATCGGTATGCCAGTATCTCATGACTCTTCCCAATCAACATCATCAAACGGACCAATCCGGTAAAGGATTTCAGTGGGCTGCTCACCATAGAAATGTTCTTCGTGGTGAAACAACACTTCGTTTTCTACATCGGTGTCGAGCGACTTCGCAATACTGGCGAAAACCTTTTGTGATGGCTTGTTCGACTTGGTAATGCTGGTGTGAATGAACTGCACGTCCTTACATTCTTCACGCATCACAATATCCATAATCATACGCTTGCCAAGGTTCTGGCCACGCCCACGCTCATGCACGGCCACTTGCCAGATGAATAGGGTGTCTGGCTCGTTCGGCACAATGTAACCGCTCACGAAACCAATAGCCTCACCATCGTCTTCGGTCAATGCACAGGTATCACGAAAGTGACTGCACTGTAACAGATTGCAATAGGCACTGTTCTCATCAAGGGGATGGCAGTCACCAATCAACTCGGTCACTGCGTATCCATCCTCGGGGTCAGGTTTTCTAATGATCATCATTTCTATCTTCTTCCCATTCGTGCAGTGAATACACTAATGTAATCATGAAAATGTATGCTGGATACAGCAACAGGCCCGTGAGACTGTTTAGGTAAACAGATAAAAGAATGGGGGCAAGCGATATGAAAACGGCAGCTACAAGTATAGCAACGAAAGCTAAAACTGAGAGCGTTGCTCGAATCACCATATCACCAAAATATTTGTAATAGGCGTCAAAGTCGGTTGGCGAATTACGAGTAGCGAGGTAATCGTAAATAGTCCAGAACGGCTTGAATATTTTTTCAACTTTAGTCATGACTTATTTTACCCTATGATGTTTTCAGAGTCAAGTTTTTAGATGTTGCCAGAAAAGCTGCTTGCGGATATCCTCGTTGAGATTGAACACAACGTGTTTGACTTTCCAACTACGACGCACCCTCTGGTATTCATATTCATTCTCGTCTATGTGTTTTTCAATCGAATCTTCGATATATTCTAACGCATCAAGCATTTCTTCCTCGTTGGAGAATCGGTTGATACCAGTAAAACTGAATCTTTCGGCGACAAGGTAACCAGTTAGCTGACGGTCAGGAGTCAAGTTGGCAATCGACAACCCAACTGTTTTCACCATGATGATATTATCTGTCTCGGTCATGATATACTGGTCTCCAAACAACGGCTTGAGAAAAAACCCAATGGCCTTGATTATATCACGATCCGCCATTTACATCACCCTGTTTAGTTTGTCCAAATCAACCAAGAAGCCACGCTCTTGAATATACATATCCGCCCGTAGGTCGAACATGGCCAACTCGGTGGCTTCTTCTTTTTGAAAGCCAAGCTGCATATACGCGTTGGTAAATGCGTCAAGATTCAGCGAGCTTTCGATAGTTTCCTCGGTGTCAGCGTTAGACGAATACGATGAGTAACTCATAACTTTGACTCCACACGGGTCAGCATACGGTCGTATAACATGCCCTTCATAATGAAGTGGAAGAACAACAGCCCAACAAAGATTAGGTTGCCGATAAAGAAGGATGCCATGAACAAGATGATAGCTTGTATGATGGTTTCAAGCGTGAATAGCCCCTTCATCGTTCCTACAATCATTTCTTCATCGCCCCGGTGTTCTTCCATAATTGTTTCGAACGGATCAATGGCTTCCTTTTGTTTGGAACCCATGTAGTTTCGCCACACAAAGTATGTGAGAATGGCATTGTAGATAACTGCAATGAGCATAGCAGTTACCCATTGCTCGGAACCGGGTTCAAAGGTGCTTGCGATAAAAATCACAATCGCCAGAACTATTGAACTAATCATTACCAGATTCCGAACCAGCTACCCCAACCGTGGAATACCCCGATTGGAAAGAAGATTGCACCGGCAATAAGGAAGCCCCAAGCCGCCGTGGTAAAGCATACATACAAGTGTGTAAACCACCCAGCAACTGCAAGGATTACGAATGCGAAAGAAGCAGTCAATCCTAAGAAAGCAAGTTCTCTGTGATAGTTGTCTCTCATTGTATCTCTCCATTTGTTGATGTTGTTGTTGATTGTGATAGATATGGTTCCACGTCAATCTTCTTCACGGAGTAACCGTAGGCAGCAATACACTGTGCTACTTCTTCCCGCTGACATTCGAAAGTCTCGACAGTTCGCCGAAGACCCCATTTCGTAGAGCGGTCGGTAATACGATTGCCATTTACGTAGATGGCACCGTTTTCTAAGATTTCAACTTCGACAAACAATGACATTAGAACTCCACGTCCATGAACGACATTTTTCCGCCCTTTGCTGAACCAGTATCCAAGAAGTGTGCTGTGCCACCCAAGGCACCAACTTCGGTCAATGGGACATCACCCACAACTTCGTGACCGACGAACACTGTGTGACCCTCTGGAATCGTATCGACCCAATCATGGATACGGTTGGGGTATCCGTCTTCCAAGAAACCATCGACTTGACCATACATAGCCAAGCTGATTACTTTGCCCCAGCCTTTTTTATCTTTGTATGCCAACTCATCAACGGTCAGCATCGAAGGGTGAAAGGCACCATGAACAAAGGTGTATTTATCGAAGGTGGCAAACAGTGGCATGTCGGGCATTGTGGTCTGCCATTCATTGACAAGACCTTCGCGGTCAGGATTAGCATCCAACTGCTCCAAGGTCAGTTCAAGCCCGTGATTGATTTTTACTTTGTTGCCGTTCAATGCTCTCCACAACTTGTCGTCGTGGTTGCCAAGGATGGTAGCACCCAAGCCGTTACGTGTCAGCCACAGAACATAAGCCATAACTTTGTCTGAGTCTGGCCCACGGTCGGTGAAGTCACCAAGGCCGATAGGAAACAGGTTTTCGTCAAACGCACCTTTGACAACTTCGAGAAGATTCTCGAACTCGCCATGAACGTCACCGAAGACTCGGAAGCCTTTGAACCCTGTGTTTGGAATGTCTGTAAATCTAATCATAAGAACATTATACACCATTCGTTTAGAGAGTCAATAGCTTTTTTTACGCAGCTTCAAACTGCAAGCCATATTCTTTGTTGAGTGCATTGAGGCGGGCGATGAGCCTATCAGCTTCCACCGCATCACCGTTGAAATCATAAACAAAGTTGCCTTCAACAAAGTCTTTTGATTCTCGTAACCCAAGACCAGTGGCCCCACGGATTTCCTTGATGGCTTTGATTTTCATCGAACCGGGATTTGTGATTCGAACCCGTTCATAAACACCACCACCGAGTTGTGCAAAGAAAATAGCCCCGGCAATATTTTCGCCGAACTCTTTACGCATTGTATCCCATGCTGCCATACCACGGTCAACGCCGTATGCTTGGGTAAGAGCGTTGAGAAAACGCATACCGTTATAAACCACTTGGCGGTCTACGCCATATACTTCGTTGTTGCTACTCATGTGTCACATTATCCTTTTTAGGGTCAAGTCATTTAGCTCGAAAACGTCTCGGAAACTATAAAACATCTGATTATGGTTTCCGGTGTCTCCATTCAAAAACTGATAGGCATGAACCATTTCGTGTGCTAGGACAGATTGATATGTTTGCCTGTCGGGATACTTGTTTGTAATCTCTATTATGACAGAAACATTCCCATTGTCAACCTCAATAAGTTTATGACACCATCCCCAGACTTTATGTAGTCTTCGGACTGTAACAACAGAAGGCGTGGGCGGTAATACGTTGCAAAATATAAGTCTATTGAACTTCGTGTAATCTCGTCGTGCTTGTCGCTGAGAAATCTCAAATATTTTATTGCTCACTCATTCCCTTTCTATTATCGAACTCGTTTTCCATCCCACTCCCACCAATCTTCTGTTCTATTGAGAGCGGGGGTCTGCTCAGGCCCTTCGGTGAAATCAAGAATCTTACACACTGAACCTTTTCTTAGGTTGCCACAAAAACTTGGCATATCGCGAATAGTCGTGTGTTTGCAGTTGTAACAAGACCTGTTCTTTTCTGTCGGTCCCGCAAATGCCGCCCAGAAATCTTCTTTATCGGTATCATCCATGATATGTCTCGCCATCCCAACGCCACAAAATGAGTTTCGGGAAGTGTTCCATACACCCATTGCATGGTGCTTTCCACCCGGCTCGTTGGTTTTTATATTTGCAGTTGAAGCATGTATGCTTAGTCGGTTGGCTAAGCTGGTTCCAAAAGTCGTTCTTTTCTTTGTTAGTTGCCATGATAAGTTTTTCCATTCCATTCCCAGTTTGCCCATGGGCCTCTAGGTTTGCCACCGCCCGCATCATCCATGCATTCCAGCGAACGCCTATTACGTGATATTGCCATTTCGCTCGGGTGGATACATACGGTCTTGTTTAGGTCATCTGTTGTCAGATACTTGCATGTCCGGCATGTCTTGCTGATATCGTGAGGCATCCGCAGCGACTGCCAGAACTTTTCTTCATCATTCATCATCGGGATTTACCATTCCACTCCCATAATAGAAAATCTTTCCATATACACTCAATGTACAGGTTTCCATCATAACCTAGTGCGGTACAGGTTCTGACCTGCACTTCTTCTGTTGGTGTGATGGTGTTTGCAGTTCAGACAGTTATGTTCGCTAGGCATACGCAACGCATCCCAGAACTCTTGTTTCTTATTGGTCAAGCCCCTTACCCTTATGCTTGGGTTTGCGAGTGTAGCTTGCCTTACCAGTTTTCTTGGACTCGACACGCTTGCGGAACATAGGCGAACCAAGGTCGATACCGCTACGTAGTGTAGGGATTTCGTCTTTGGGAACGTATTTGATTGTTTTCTTAGCCATGCTTCGTCTCCGCGAGTTATATGATATTTACAACATATCACATAATAACGCGGATAGTCAAGTCTTTTCGTTGTATATGTCTATCATCATCCAGCTTGCGAGGGCGGCTGACGTGAAGGATTCCAACAACTTCACCATCGGCCAACCAGCCGCCACTTCTGCTACCATGGGAGTCCCATGCGGTAATCACTCCACCGTTGTAATGAATAACAATCTGAGTGAACTTGGTGTAAGTAATGTCGGTGACCCCAAGTTCGATTGCTTTTGTGAAGTATGCATTCACTCGGTTATGGACTGGGTGCCACTCGTCATAACGCCACCATGCAATGATTAGGTCAATTAGGTAATTCATATTTTAGTCTCTTCATTCATTTTGTCAATCTCCACCAAAACTGGTCTTTTGGGTCAGTAAAAACATCTTCCATTGCAACTTCTTTGTCATTCAAATACCAACGTTTGGTGCCATTTATACGTTCAACAGCAGGGCCATCAGTTCTATGTAGTTTGCCATTCAAATACCAACGTTTGGTGCCATCTGCGTATTCAACAGCAGGGCCATCAGTTCTGTGACGTTCGTTATTCAACCACCAATGTTTGTCGCCACCTGCAAGTTCAACAGCAGGGCCATCAGTGCGGTGGCGTTTGTTATTCAAAAACCAAACTTTGGTGCCATCTGCGTATTCAACAGCAGGACCATCAGTGCGGTGACGTTCGTTATTCAAATACCAAAATTTGTCGCCATTGCCATTTGTTTTGCAAGTCGGTTTAGTCATGATTTCATTCTCCACCAGAACTGGTCTTTTGGGTCAGTAAGCACATCCTCCATACTAACATATTTGCCATTCAAATACCAATGTTTGTCGCCATTTATAAGTTCAAGAGCGGGTCCATCAGTGCGGTGGAGTTTGCCATTCAAATACCAATATTTGTCGCCATTACCATTTGTTTTGCAAATAGGTTCATGCGTTGTCATGATTTAATTCTCCACCAAAATTGGTCTTTTGGGTCAGGAAGAACATCTTCCATTTCAACTAGTTCGTTATTCAAATACCAAGCTTTGGTGCCTTCTGGGCGTTCAACAGCAGGGCCATCAGTTCTGTGACGTTCGTTATTCAACCACCAATGTTTGGTGCCATCTGCAAGTTCAACAGCAGGGCCATCAGTGCGGTGACGTTTGCCATTCAAAAACCAAGCTTTGCTGCCATCTATCCATTCAATAGCAGGGCCACCATCAGTGCGATGTGGTTTGCCATTCAAATACCAATATTTGTTGCCATCTACATCTTCAACAGCAGGGCCATCACTTCGATGACGGTTGCCATTCAACCACCAATGTTTGGTGCCATTGGCATATGTTTTGCAAGTCGGTTTAGTCATTTTTTAAACACCACTTCATCTTCTACGATTCCTCATACGGTGTTGAAAATCTTCAAGCGATTCCCACGCGGCGTAGATTTCTTTGTCGCGTTGCTCAATGATGTATCCGAGACTTTCCAAGTAGTCAGCGGCCATGTTGATGTCTTCTTGGATGGACGGGCGAAAACTCTCGGCAGTAAGGTCAGAGAGACCATAGAACCGAGTGAGATTTATCATTCGAACCTCTGAGTCAAACGAATACGCCCTGATTTTATCTTCAAGGGCATTGGCTCGTGGAATATCAATCGGGCGATTTGCCCTTGCTTCTGATGCTTTTATCATTTGTCTTCTTTTTCCTTTCTGAACGACATCTTATCGAAGCCGTGCTTCGCGATACGCATATCATCATCAAGCTGCACCATCTTAGGCGAGTTTCCACCCATGACGCCAGAGATAAACATCGACAACTCTTGAAAAGCGGTAAAGGCATCAACGGCCTTGTAAAACCCAATGTCTTTCAAAACAGGATTGAAGATGATTTTATTGTCACGGAAATCACGCATGATGATTGGAATACCAGTTTCGTGATGAAGCTCAACCAATCTGGTGTTGTCACGCTTCTCCCATTGGTCGAATACCTTTACCATGCGACTACGGTTTAGCAACGACTTGACAGGGAGTGTTTTGATACCATGGTGAAACGTTGTCAAACTAAGT
>Ga0136601_1000632_pt1 | contig 13991 bp, 12 predicted proteins | sample AntRauMFilla2699_FD_181020 | JGI IMG/M metagenome (GOLD analysis project Ga0136601, IMG submission 181020) | Saline lake microbial communities from Rauer Islands, Antarctica - Metagenome Filla 2 #699 | ecosystem: Environmental > Aquatic > Non-marine Saline and Alkaline > Saline | place... | reverse complement strand
TGATACCTCAGAGATCATTCCATCAATCTGAGAAATAGTAGCTGGCGACTTTAGGTTTGAACGTTTTTCAAAAATTTCTTCAATACGAGGAAGACCTGTAGTAATATCTTGCCCCGTAACTCCTCCCGCGTGGAAGGTACGTAGTGTTAGCTGTGTTCCTGGTTCTCCAATTGACTGTGAGGCGATGGTTCCAACCGCTTCTCCAACCTTAACAAGAGCATTACGTCCTAGGTCAAGCCCGTAACATTTCTGACAAATACCGTGAATATTTTCACAAGTAAGCGGTGTTCGTACCTTTACCTCTTCAATACCTAGTTCTGCAACTTTTTGCGCGTCTTGTTTTGACACAAGATCATTTCTTCGAAGAATAATATTCCCATCTTTATCCTTAACGGTATCAGCAACAACGCGTCCAGCAAGACTTTCATGTAGTGGTTTGATAACCCCATCGAAGTTTTGATCTTTAGCGATAAGGTGGTTCTTTGTTTCACAATCAGCAGTGGTTACGACAACATCTTGAGCAACATCATGAAGACGTCGTGTTAGGTAACCAGCTGACGCTGTTTTCAACGCCGTATCGGTCAGTCCCTTTCGAGATCCGTGCGTGGTAATAAAGTACTCAATAGGTGTTAACCCTTCCTTATATGAATGCAAGATCGGGAAGTCAATCGCTCGTCCTACAGCGTTAACAATAACCCCTTTCATTCCTGACATTTGCAGCATGTTTGAAGTTGTTCCACGCGCTCCTGAAACGACCATATCATGAATTGATTCTGAAGAACCAAGATTTGCTGCGATCACCTCTTGAACATCTACTTTTACCCCCTCCCAGAGTTCAATAGTTTTTCGATATCGCTCTTGTTCAGAGATAAGCCCTTCGTCAAATTGATCTTGAATTTCTAGTGCTCTGACCTTTCCTTCTTCAATAATAATGATTTTTTGTTCTGGAACTTGGGCATCAGTATATCCAAAGGTTGAACCTGAATAGGTTACATACTTAAATCCAAAGTTCTTAATCTTATCTAATACTACTGGAGTAGCATCCATTCCATATCGATCGATAATGTCACTAATGATTCGTGATAAGTCTTTCTTCTTAATTTCTTGGTTAAGATACCCATAATCTTTTGGAAGCACGTTGTTAAACAACAAGCGTCCTACTGTTGTTTCAAAAGGTTTTCCTTCAAATTCGTTGTATCGTTCTGAATCAGTACCTAGTACTCTAATTTTTGCTCGAAAGTCTACCTTCCCAAAATCATACGTAGTGATAGCTTCATTAGGTGATGAGAAAATCTTCCCTTCTCCTTTTGCTCCTTCAATAGCCCGAGTCATCCAAAAGACTCCAAGTACCATGTCTTGAGAGGGTGAAACGATAGGGGTTCCTGATGAAGGTTTTAGTAAGTTTTTATTTGATGCAATAAGTTCTTTTGCCTCAAACTGTGCTTCATCTGATAGGGGTACGTGTACTGCCATTTGATCCCCATCGAAGTCAGCGTTAAATGCTCCACATACTAGTGGGTGCAACTGAATAGCCTTTCCTTCAATTAAAATAGGTCGAAACGCTTGAATTGACATTCTGTGCAACGTTGGTGCACGGTTCAAAAGAACGTACTTTCCATCGATAACTTCCTCAAGAATACTCCATACTTCATCTGTTGGATTTTCCAGGAATTTTCCTCCTCCACGAACGTTAAACGCAAGTTCTCGTTCGATAATTTTTGAAATAACAAAAGGGCGGAAGAGTTCAAGAGCCATGTTCTTTGGAATTCCACATTGATCAAGAGATAGTTTTGGACCAACCACAATTACTGAACGTCCTGAGTAGTCAACACGTTTTCCGAGCAAGTTTTGTCGGAACAACCCTTGTTTTCCTTTAAGATTATCTGAAAGAGACTTTAATGGTCGTCGTTGTGATTGTGACATTGCTACCGTTCCTGAGTGCTTTCGAATTGTATTATCAATCATTGAATCTACCGCCTCTTGAAGAATACGTTTTTCATTTCGAAGAATAACCTCAGGAGCTCCAATAGTCATCAATTTCTTAAGACGATTATTTCGGTTAATAACACGTCGGTAAAGATCGTTAATATCTGATGTTGCAAATCGCCCACCTTCAAGTGCCACCATTGGTCGCAAGGCAGGAGGAATAACCGGAATAACATGAAGGAACATCCATTCAGGGCGCAGTTTTTCACGCAAAAGAGAACGTGTGATTGAAAGTCGTTTCTCAAACTTTGTTCGTTTCGCTACTGAGCGTGTTGATTCAATATTTTTAGTGAGTTCTTTTTCAAGAGCGTCAAGATCAATATCTTTGAAAATATGGTGGATAGCTTCCGCTCCAATTTCTGCCTCAAACATTGAACCGAATTTCAATGAATAAATATTAAATTCATTTTCGGTGATAACACGGTGCTTCTCAATACTTTCAATATCTTTTTGGGTTTTAGTGAAAAGTTCTTTAAGGCGATCTTTATCCTCATCTTTTTCAAGTGTTTTAAGTTTTGACTTATACTCCTTCTTAAGATCTTTAAGAATATTTTCTTTTGCATCCTCATCGACATTAATAATGATAAAGTTTGCAAAGTACACTACTTTTTCTAGTTGTGAAACAGGAATATCTAACAGTAATCCCATTCGTGATGGAATTCCTCGTAGGAACCAAATATGAGCAACAGGGGTTGCTAATTCAATATGACCCATTCGACTTCTTCGGACCACTGACCGAGTAACTTGTACTCCACATTTTTCACAAACAATATCCTTGTATCTAATTCCCTTATATTTTCCACAATAACATTCGTAATCTTTTTCTGGACCAAAGATACGTTCATCGAAAAGCCCGTTACGCTCTGAGCGTCCGGTTCGATAGTTAATTGTTTCTGGTTTTACGACTTCTCCATGTGACCACGAACGAACGGTATCAGGAGCGGCAAGACGAATTGACGCAACCTCTCCATGTTCTATATCTCGTTCGATTGTTTTGATGTTGGTAGACATATTATGCTTCTTGGTTAGGTTCTTCTGATGAAGGTGTTTCATCATCGGTTAATACAGTCTCTTTGGTATCTCGAGATTGTGATGTCAGACCTAAGTCATCGTCATCAAGTACATCTACGTCAGTAAACGAACGTTCTCCGAGAGATACATCAAGTGATAATCCTCGTAGGTAATTTACCAATACGTTGAATGAAGCAGGGGTATTACTTTGGTCAATATTTTTTCCTTTAATAATTGCATCAAAGGCTGCTGAACGACCAGTAACATCATCAGATTTAATGGTAAGCATTTCACGTAATGTATGTGCAGCACCATATCCTTCAAGTGCCCACACCTCCATTTCTCCAAATCGCTGCCCTCCTGATTGAGCCTTTCCTCCAAGAGGCTGCTGAGTAATTAAACTGTAAGGTCCAATTGACCGAGCATGCATCTTGTCATCAATCATGTGGTGAAGTTTCAGAATATACATATATCCAACGGCAACGTCTTGATCAAATTTTTCTCCCGTACGCCCATCATAAAGTGAAACTTTTCCTGTTCCTGAGAATCCAGCTTTTTCAAGTTCTTCTTTGATCTCATCAGCGGTTGCACCTGCAAATGGTGGAACAATTGCTTGGTAGCCAAGGGTGTCTGCTGCTAACCCAAGGTGCATTTCAAGAATTTGTCCAAGGTTCATACGAGAAGGAATTCCAAGTGGGGTAAGAATTACCTCTACTGAAGTTCCATCTTCCATATACGGCATGTCTTCCTCTGGAAGAATCACTGAGATTACCCCCTTATTACCATGACGACCCGCCAACTTATCTCCCATCTTAATGTTTCGCAGCTGTGCTACTTCAATATATATTTTTTTAAGAACTCCTGATTCTAGCTTATGCCCTTGCTCTCGTGAGAATACTTTTACTCCAATAATACGTCCTTTTTTTCCGTATCCGAGTCGTAGTGAAGTATCTTTAACATCACGTGATTTCTCTCCGAAGATTGATCGTAATAGTTTTTCTTCAGGAGTGAGCTCTGTTTCTCCTTTTGGTGAAACTTTTCCAACAAGAATATCATTTTCTCCAACCTGTGCTCCTACGCGGATTACTCCATCTTCATCGAGATTAGTTAATCGTGATTCTCCAACATTAGGAATATCAATCGTTGTTTGTTCTTCTCCGAGCTTGGTATCTCGAACAACACATTCGTATTCATCGATACGAATTGATGTGAAGATTGAATCTTTAACGAGTTTTTCTGAGAGAATGATCGCATCCTCGTAGTTCTGACCGTTCCAACACATAAATGCTACAAGAACATTTTGTCCAATAGCAAGTTGCCCACGTTCTGTTGTTGAAGTATCAGCAAGTACGTCTCCTTTTTTAACCTTATCTCCAACCGTAGCGTTGAGTCGTTGGTGGAAGAATGAGTTTGAGTTCGTTCGAATAAAGTTAATCAGTTTATAGTGTTCCTTATTACCCTTTGAGTCCTGAACCACAATATGTTTTCCGTCAGCTTCAATAACCGTACCTGTGGTTCGTGAGATGATAACTCGTCCAGTATCAAGAGCTGCCTTTTCTTCCATTCCTGTTCCCACAATAGGGGCTTGAGGAATAATACATGGCACCGCTTGCTTCATCATGTTTGATCCCATCAGTGAACGGTTTGCATCATCGGCCTCTAGGAAAGGAATCAATGAAGTTGCAACAGAAAATGCTGCGTTGGTAGCAACGTCAATGTAGTTTACTTCTTTTTTATTAACAATTCCTGGTTTAGTCCGAATACGTGCTTCAACAATTTCGTTTGCAAAAACTCCCTTGTCATCATACGCATTTGAAGCATGGGCGATGATCGCCTTCTCTTCATCCATAGCGTTAAGATACTCAATTTCACCAGTAACCTTTCCGTTTACTACTTTTGCATACGGCGCTTCAATCATTCCGAAGTGATTGATACGTGAGTACACAGCCATACGTAGAATCAATCCGATATTCTGTCCTTCAGGAGTGTGAATTGGACACACACGTCCGTAGTGAGATGGGTGAACGTCACGAACTTCAAAACCAGCTCGTTCACGAGTAAGCCCTCCCTTTCCAAGTGCTGAAAGTGTTCTCAGGTGAGAAATCTCTGACAGTGCATTCTCTTGATCCATATACTGTGACAGCTGGTTTGTTGCGAAGAACTCCTTCATTCGAGCTTGGAATGGACGAGGGTTAATTAAGTTAACCGCTGTTACGTTATCACTATCAATAGTAGACATTCGGTCTTTAATGTTTCGCTTCATTTGAGACATTGCTTGTCGAACTTTTTGTTCAAGCAGCTCCCCTACGAATCGTACACGACGTGAACCTAAGTGATCAATATCATCGGCTCGTGCCTCAGGGTCGGCATTAAGATGAGCAATTTTAGTGATAATAATGACAATATCTTCTGTAGTGAGTGTTTGTTCGTATGAACCTCCTTTTTTAGGAAGTTTAAGGTCAAATCGCTTGTTGAAATGATATCGTCCTACTTCTGATAGGTCATACAGAGTATCGCCAAAAATAGCAGTAAAGTACTCAACAAGAGCGTCAGGTGATGCTACTTCACCATCTCTAATTCGTCGGTATACACTTGCGTACGCCTCTTGAATATCTGTTGTCTTGTCAACAGCGAGTGTTCCTGATATTTGCTTTGCAACAACTTCATCAAAGGCGAATTTCTTAGTAATTTCTTCGTTGGTTTCAAGGCCAAAAATTCGTAGTAGTGATGTTACTGGGAACTTACGTTTCTTATCAATACGCACATACATAGCTCCGTCCTTATTCGTCTCAAATTCAATCCAAGCTCCTCGAGCAGGAATAATTTTTGCACCATAAAATGTTCCTTTTGATGTTTCGTCATCAGTAAAAAATACTCCGTAGCTTCGAGCTAACTGAGGAACAATAACTCTTTCAATACCATTAATAATAAAAGTCCCATGGGGCGTCATGTATGGAAGTTCAGAAATAAAAATTTCTTCTTTCTTTGTTGAATCCAGTGACTTATTGTGAAGTTTTACCTTTGCGGTAAGACGTCCTTGGTAGCTCAACTTATTTTCTCGAGCATAGTACTCGTCAAATTCAGGTTCTTGAAGAACAAAATCTTCGAAACTTAAATCGAATTTTTTTTCTGAATAATCTTCAATAGGTGAAAATTCAAGGATTGACTCTTTTAATCCTTTTTTTAGGAAGTCTTCGTATGAATTTAATTGATTCTCAACCAAATCTGGAATCTCAATCAACGGCTTCTTGTACTTTGAAAAGTACTTTTTCTCTCGTGTTTTCATAACAGAATAGAACCAGAGTAGCGAACTCTGGTAGATAATATATATTAATGTGCTATTTAAATACCATTTTTTAGCGAAAAAAGGTATTCCCCTGATAATAACAACCAAAATGCAGCAAGAACTCAATCGTTTTAGTTATACCCCATCTTAAGTATTTTTTAATGATGGTCAAGAAAAAGCCTTCTCTATTCTTATAAAGAAGGCTTAATTATACAAAAAAGATAGTTAACAGTGATATTTTCTGAAGAATCGAGAATATCTCTCCCGACCAGACAATGATTTGATTTTAATATCAACTAATCTTTTGTGTGCTCTTTGAAAGAGAGCAATATCAAAACTATTCATAATTATGTATATTTGTTTACACGACTATATCATATTATTAATGCTCACCAACATTACCTTCCTTGTTTCCATTTTTCAATCTCAGAATGATTTCCGGAACTTAGTACTGCAGGGACCTTATAGTTTTTTCCCTTATATTCATAGACTTCAGGTCGAGTATACATTTCGTGAGACGACACTCGTGTCTCTTCAAGTGAACTCTTATTACCCAGTACCCCATCAACCTGCCTACTGATTGAATCAATTAGTACCATACTTGCTAATTCTCCCCCCGTAAGGACATATTGACCAATTGAAATCTCTTGTGCTTTTAGAATCTTCTTTACACGACTATCAATTCCTTCGTACCGTCCGCAGATGATAATAATGTCAGTATACGTTTGTGATGCTTTATGTGCATATTCAGTCGTAAACGGTTCTCCTCCAGGAGAAAGAATAATTGTTTTGAATTTTTTCTTTTCACTACGTCCTCGTGCTTTTTTATATGCTCGAATAATCGGATCAACTGTCATTACCATTCCTGGACCACCTCCATATGGCGTATCATCAACTTTTTTATGTTTGTTTTTGGTAAAATCTCTTGGGTTATACAATTTAACGGTAATTTTCTTGCTATCGATAGCTCGTTTAATAATTGAATCAGAAAGATATGGATCAAAGAGTCCTGGAAAAATAGTGATAATATGAAAGGTCATGTAAAAAGTGTAATGGTATTAGCAGAAAGTTACAAGACCTCTTGCATATTTCCCGTTCTTCCCTAAAGTTAATACGTTTGTACTAGACAATCGCGCCGTTACTTCGGTAACAGTGAGGAAAGTCCGGACATACCCTTGAATTTCAAGGAGGATGGTAGTGGGTAACCCCCATCGCTGGTAACAGTAGAGGTGCGAGCAGAGACGTCCCACGCGAAAGCAACGGAGTTCCTTTAGGAATAGTCACTATAGCAATATAGTGAGTGAAACGGCTAAATCCTTACCTGTATGCAAGGCCGTGTTTCATAGCAATATGATTCGTGCCGCAAAGAGGTTGCTGGTAACAGTAACGCAAGATAAATGATTGTCCTCGACAGAATCCGGCTTATCGGTACAAACATATAAAAAGCAATAGGTAATCCCTATTGCTTTTTGCTTACCTTATTCAAAAAAAGAGGAGCTTCTGTGGGTGATAGAAAAATGATTCTCATAAACAATTATTAGAAAAAGAAAAAGTGAGTTGAACCATACCTATTCTTTAAAAAGTCTACCAATAAAGCTTCTGTCCTAAGGCGATATTATATTTATCAGTAAATCCATCTACTACCTCAAGAACATACAAGGCTTCTGTTTGAGGATTATATGAATCCGGATACTCTTCTGGTTGAGCTGATTCCCTGATAAATACAATCTCTTTATCTGCGTTGAGCCAGATAATATCAATTGGAAATTTCATGTCCTTCATCCAAAAAGGATAGATTCCGAGCGTATCAAAAACAAAGAGCATTGCCTGACTCTCATCTAAAGAGTCAACAACAGAAAGTCCTCTAGAACGACCAAGAGGAGTATCTACTACCCAGGCCTCTACATCACCAGCAACACTGTCAGGAAATGAAACGTTTACAACGCTTATGTCAGGGTCTTTTACGGTTTCTGAAGACGGTTGACCGGTCTCACCTTTAAATCCTACAACCGTGAAAAAAAATAGTACTGTGGCACTTATAATTAAGGTTAGTATACTAATTTTTACTATTCTTTTGGTAGTGTTATCCACAGCCATATGATAAGATTATATCATGAATAATGATACTAACTCATCAACAGAAACCGTTCAAAAAAGGAGTAAGAGAAGTGAATTTCTTGAGCTTGTTCGGTTTACCGTTATCACCCTTTTAATTGTCATTCCTATACGAATATTTATTGCTCAACCGTTCATCGTAAACGGTGAATCAATGCTTCCTACTTTTCATAATGGAGACTATTTAATTATCGACGAGGTTACCTATCGAACAAACGAACCTAAACGAGGTGAGGTTATTGTTTTTAGATTTGAAAACAAACGTTTTCTTATCAAAAGAATCATCGGGCTTCCAGGTGAAGAGCTAAATATTAGCGGTGATCGTATTGTTATCACAGAAGCTGATGGAACAAAGGTCGAACTTAAGGAAGAATATATTAACGAAGACTTCTCTAGTTACGGTACATGGAATCTTAAAGAAGAAGAATATTTCGTTATGGGAGACAATAGAAACGCAAGTTCTGATTCGCGAACATGGGGAATTCTTAATAAAAAAGAGATTGTTGGAAAAACGTTTTTACGGCTCTTCCCTCTTTCTGGTATTGATTTCCAACCAGGGGAAATTGAGGATTCAATGATTGAACAATCTCAACAATAGTATTATGTCATCTATCAAAAAAACAAAAAAATCTAATAAGGACATTCTTCAAGCTCCTAAGGGAACAAGGGATATTCGTGATGATTTTTTTTATCAACTTCAAGGATTCTACGAAAAAGCTCAGGAAGTTGCCGTATACTATGGTTTTTCTGGTATCAGTACCCCCATCATGGAACACACTGAACTATTCCTTAAGGGACTAGACGCAGACGACGATGCGGTTAAGGAAATGTACAGCTTGACGACAAAGGGGGGTGATAATTTAGCCTTACGTCCTGAAGGAACGGCTCCCGTAATGCGTTCATATATTGAAAACGGAATGGGTTCACTTCCTCAGCCAATTTTTTTGTACTATCATGGACCCTACTTTAGACATGAAAAGCCTCAGAAAGGGCGCTATCGCCAACTCCACCAGTTTGGTCTTGAGGTTATTGGTTCCCCTAAAGCTGTCCTTGATGCTATTATTATTCAAACTGGGTACCAAATTCTTAAAGAAAGCGGACGAGAAATTACGGTTAAGCTCAATACCCTTGGTGATCCAGAGAATAGGAAAGAATATGTTACCGAACTAAAGAAGTACTATAAAAAACATATTCAGGAGTTAGGAGCTCAGGACCAAAAGAGACTTGAAACGAATCCGCTAAGAATTCTTGACTCAAAAGATCCTCAAACTATTAAAGTGAATCATGAAGCACCTACCTTGATTTCTCATCTCAATGCTGAAAGTAAAAAACATTTCAAAAAGGTATTGGAATATCTTGACGCAGGAGAAGTTCCGTATGAGTTAGACCACACACTAGTGCGAGGACTTGATTACTACACCCATACCGTATTTGAATATGCAACAGTTCTGGATAAAGGTGAAGGAAAACCTTTAGCACTTGGAGGTGGTGGACGATATGACGGTCTTGCAAAAGCAATGGGTCACAACAAAGATGTTCCTGCTGTTGGGCTTGCCTTGGGAGTCGATAGAGTATTGGAAATTGCAAAAAAAGGAGCCTACTCCCCAAAGATCCAGAGGAAACCTAAGTTCTATTTTATTCAGTTAGGGTTTGAGGCGAAAGCTCAAGCATTTGGAATTATAGAAACCCTTCGTGAGCGAAAGATTCCTATTAAGCATTCTCTTTCCAAAGATGGGCTGGCAGCCCAACTAGCTAATGCTGAGAAGCTTAATATTCCTTATACTCTTATCTTTGGTCAAAAAGAAGCTATTGATAAGACGGTTATTGTGAGAAACATGGAAACACGTAAACAAGACACGATAGCCATAGAAGATCTCAGAGACTATATTAAGAAATTAAAATAACAACCCGTACAGGTTGTTATTTTACTTGCCTCATGGCCTTCAGACTTATACACTACTAAACATGAAACCTATCGTACAACAAGGAAATCCCGTACTACGTGCGCTTGCAGAATACGTGGAACCTCAATCAATCACGACACCTGCCATGCAAGCACTTATTGCAGATATGCATGCTTCGCTTGCTACACAGAAAGATGGAGTTGCTTTAGCTGCGCCACAAATTGGTGAATCATTTCAAGTATTTGTTGTATCGCCTCTTATCTTTAAACACGGTCACAGACACCAGCTGGTATATATTAATCCTGAAATTATTCACCTATCTTCAGACACACAGTGGCTCGAAGAAGGATGTCTTTCGTGTCGTTGGAAAATTGGTGAAGTAAAACGATCATTAACAGCAACGATTCGTGCTTATGATGAACACGGCGTTGAGTTTGAAGAACGTGCTGATGGGTTGCTTGCTCATATTTTTCAACATGAAACAGATCACTTACATGGAACTCTGTTTATAGACAAGGCACGTAAGTTACGTGAAATGACAGAAGCAGAAATACAAGAAACAATGAATTAATATCCCATTATGAAACACACTCCAACACAACCACCTATTGTATTTTTTGGGACTCCTGATTTTTCAGTGGTTATTCTAGAACAGTTATATAAAGCAGGGTACCTTCCAAAACTTATTGTGACAGCTCCTGACAAAAAAGTAGGACGTAAGCAGCTTCTTACAGCTCCTGCTGTTGCTCAGTGGGCACATAAGCATGATGTAGCTGTTGTTCAACCAACTAACCCTCGTGACATCGTACAGGGGCTTTCAGTACACTCAGATGCAATTTTTATCGTAGCTGCGTATGGGTATATTATCTCTCAAGAAATTCTTGATATTCCACGTTACGGAACATTGAATGTGCATACCTCTCTCTTACCTCAATATCGTGGTGCCTGCCCTATTGAATCAGCCATTCTCAACGCTGACCCAATAACAGGGTCAACAATTATGCTAATGGATAAAAAAATGGATCATGGACCTATTATCGCACAAGAAACTATTGACCTCGATGAGCACACTCAACGACCAGAACTCTTTGAAACATTAGCTGAACATGGTGGTGCATTACTAGCGCGAACATTACCGCTATGGACAACAGGAGCTCTTTCACCTCAGGAACAAAATCACGAAGAAGCAACGTTTTGTTACAAGATTTCAAAATCAGATGGAGATATTACTGATGATGATGATTACACTCGGTACAGAAAGTATCTTGCATATTACGGATGGCCAGGTGTATTTTTCTTTGATGCTGATAAAAAAAGAATAAAAGTTTCTCAAGCTCACTACGTAAACGGAAGTTTTGTAATAACTCGTGTTATCCCAGAAGGAAAAAGTGAACAAGATTATGCATAAAAAATACCTTAGTACTACTAAGGTATTTTTTAAAATCTAAGAATTCCTGATTGTTCATCTTTGCAATTTTTCATCACTTCATTGTGAATATCATGCTCTACCTCAAAACCTTCTTTGAGGGTGTCAAAGCTCATTTTTTTAAATTCATCAAGAGGTCCCATATGTACCTCATTATGATGCAATCAATTTAAAACTCAAGTACCTACTATTCGTTAGCGTCGGGGTTTTTTAAATTATTAATTTTTTCAGTTAATTCCTTCTCAATCTCTTCAGCAGAACGTGACGTAAGGGCGTTAAAATTTTCGAGGTCCATACTATATATTAGTTAATGATTTCAATATTAGTAATTTCTACATGTTCAACAGGTCTGTCATTTGGGAATGTTTCTACTGATTCAATCTCAGCAATAACATCCATACCACTTACGACTTTTCCAAAGACCGTATGCTTAGCATCTAAGAAGTCATTTTCGGCGGTATTAACAAAGAATTGTGAACCGTTTGTATTTGGTCCTGCATTTGCCATTGCAATCGTTCCAACTCTGTTGTTGTTCTCTTCGTGGATTTCATCTTCAAATTGATATCCCGGTCCTCCTGTTCCCCACATATCGACACTGTCTTCGTCTTTTGATAGCGGATCCCCTGATTGAACCATAAATCCTTTAATAACTCGGTGGAATTTTACATTGTTGTAAAATCCCTCATTAGATAACTTAACAAAGTTTTCAACAGTTTTGGGAGCCTGTTGATTGAATAGTTCTAATTCAACAACTCCTTTAGTAGTGGTAATAATTGCTTTCATATTTTGTGTTTCGGTATTAGTTTCTGGTAACGTGACGATGTCTTGCTGCGTTGAGTTTCTCGAAATAACCCATAGCGCTCCTATGGCTATCATAGCAAGAATAATAATGGTTGTAACGGTTTTCATAATTATCTTTTTTTTCTAAATAAATTTTTAATACGACTTCCTGCTCTGCGAGCTAAATTACGCTCTTTCCTTTTATCATTTCTCACAATCCTAACCATCTCTTCATACGCATTATCAAATGTTTTTCTAATATTTTGCTGATATTCTTCTGTATAGTAGCGGTACTGAGCATCGCTAATACTTAAAGAAATAAAATACAAGTCATTTCCATTATGACTCGCTCTTGTTTTTTCTGCGTTTACAAAAATCTGTGAGTCTTTCGAAATAAATTTTTGCAATCCATAGAGTCGGCTAGCCATAAAATCTTTCATAGCTTGATCAATTTCTATGTGCTGTGTTTGGAAAAATATATTCATGTACAGTCAATGGTTATTACTGATAATACCCATATTATACCATGATACGATTACACCCCATCAGGTAATCTAAAAGCGTGCTGATCTTCATGTACTCCTATTTTTACCCTATACAGACCCTTAAGAGTTGCTGGGTATCCTAATCGCTTTCCAAGCTCTTCTCCTAGTGTTCGTATGTATGTTCCTGAACTCACCTCAATGCGGATTTTAATAACATAGTATTTCCCTGAAACATAGTTATCTAAAAGCATAATACTGGTAACATTCATCTCTTTAACGGGAATAAAGGGTGGTGTTTGGTTGTTGCGAGCATACCAATACAGCGGCTTCCCTTCTACCTTCAGAGCGCTGTACAATGGGGCCTGCAGCTGATGCTCTCCTACCATACTGTCTAACGCCTCTTGTATGTGTTTTTCTTTGAAATCAACAGTAACAATACTTTTTTCTTCGATAGTTTCCCCTTCTAAGTCACCAGTAGCTGTGGACATCCCGCACAATACTTCAGCTGTGTATGTTTTAGGAAGTTTCAGATACTGCTGCATTTTTTTAGTTCCTGACTGTATTCCTACAATCATTAATCCATGAGCTAACGGATCAAGGGTTCCTGCGTGCCCTATTTTTCTAATAGTTAATACTCTTCTGAGTTTTCTAATAACATCAAAAGAGGTTATTCCTTTTGGCTTATGGACCAACAAAATATCTGGTTCGATATAATTATCTTCTGTAGGTAGAGTCGTCATAGCTATACCGTATCATATTTGTGATTTGACTCTATAGTATTCAGACGTATAATATGGTTAAACAAAAAACTTACGCTATGGAAGAAGTTTTAAAAGTGTTGAAAAAATTTTCTGGCGCTCTTTCCCCTCTTTGTAAAAGTATATGCCTCAAAAAAATTAAACATTTGGGACATTGGGTAGATTTTGCACAACAAGGTGATGCACATAGTTATTACTGGTTAGCAATACGAACTCACAAGTATGGGGAAATTTTAAAAA
>Ga0136601_1000631_pt1 | contig 13996 bp, 11 predicted proteins | sample AntRauMFilla2699_FD_181020 | JGI IMG/M metagenome (GOLD analysis project Ga0136601, IMG submission 181020) | Saline lake microbial communities from Rauer Islands, Antarctica - Metagenome Filla 2 #699 | ecosystem: Environmental > Aquatic > Non-marine Saline and Alkaline > Saline | place... | reverse complement strand
CAGGTAATTCACCTACATTATCTAACGTTATCGTTGTGAAACCATTCACAACACCTAGAACCTGTTTCACAACCCTGCTATACTATACCCATGCCAAACGAACCAGAAAACAACACTCCTGATGAGCAACCAAAAGCCGATGACCTGCAGCGCGAGCTTGAGCGTGAGCTTGCCGAAAATATTGACGAGTCTAAACTGCAAAAGGAACAAAAACAAGAAGCTCAAAGAGAAGCAACTGAATTACACGAAGAGGAAGAAGACGTCACCGCAGAACTTGCACATGATTTAAATCCTGATGAACTAACCGTGAAAGAAAAAGAAGCAGAGGAGGAAATTCAACCAAAATATACCGGACCAGAATTTCGTACGTATCACGGAGACGTAGCACATCTAACTAACGAAGAAGGCACCAAAGCCACCGCTGCCATGTTACGTGAAACTCATGAAGATGAGGAGGAGGAAGAGGAAGAGTCAAATTTGAAAACCGCCACCATGGTGCTTGGTATCATCGGTGCCTTGTTAATCCTAGGTGCTATTGTTGTTCTGTATTTTCTAGGGCGACCTCAACAAATAGACAGAGACGCCGTCGACCGATTAAACTACACATCTCTTATCCGTAGTGAAGAAACCAGTTCAATTAACGTCACCGATACACAGACTTTCCAAATAACGCGCATGATTGAAAATGAAATTTACCAGAATACTTCAGATGATACCATTCGTACTATATATTTTGGTATCGTTGGAAATGACGGGCAGGGTCGTGTTTTATCAATCAACCAGCTCGACCAAGCTCTAGATTTAGATATGCCAGCCACTCTGCGAGATGCATCAATGAACACCTATATGTTGGGTAGTTATTATGATAATGATGATGCATACCCATTTTTAATTATCCCTATCGCCTCATATCAACGAGCCTTCGATGGAATGCGTGCATGGGAAGAAGATATGTTGCTTGATTTTGAAAAACTTTTTGCTTTACCTGATGAGTTAACTCCGCCCGAAGCACGTAGTGCCAAATTTACAAGCGCCGTGGCATTTAATAAAACTCTTCGTACATTAACCATACCACTCGTGGAGGAACAGCAACGCGAAGTGACTATCGAAGAAGCAGTACTCGAAGACGAGGATGAGGAAGCAACATCACGCCAAGATATCATTACCAATATTGAACGCCCCAAACTTGTCGATGAGACTACGGAAGAATTAGCCGAAGAATTGCTCACTATATTCGAGGAGAACCCAACATCGTATGAAAATCGCTTTCTCTCAAATGATGCTCTCTTAGTCATGTACTTAGAAAATAATCAACCTGACATCTACACATGGCTCATCGAAACGAATCGCTACACACCACCGGAACCCATTCAATATGCAACCGTTACCGAGCGTGTCGTAATAGGTGAACAGCAAATTCTGGCATACTCATTCATCAATGAAAATACGTTGGTCATCACAACCGACCCATTAGTCTTGCCAGAAATAATTGCTCGATATAGTAGTCGAATATTGTTTCAGTAGAACGTACGCTATACGTTATACGTTGTAGGAAAAAAATCAAACTGCTTTTGTGAAGCGTGTAGTGTTAAAATTTATCACGTCATTACGAGGAGAGACGACGTGGCAATCTCGTAAAGGTATAACCACGGGATTGCTTCGCTACGCTCGCAATGACATGACCGGATTAAACGATGTGCGCACGCATTGTCTTTACAAATTATAACGTGATGCTCGTTACTCGTTACTTATTACTTATTGCTTGTTGCTTACTACATGTCATGCTATCCTATTTCTATATGACATTAGATACACAACACATCGAAAACTTTAAAAATAAATTAGAAGAAGAAATAATAAAGCTCGAGGGCGAGCTTGGACAAATTGGCCGCAAGATTAGCGAAGAAGACTGGATGGCTATTCCCGAAGAACAACAAGGTCCGGCAGGGAATGATGATGCCGACGCTAACGTACAGGCAAACTATACGGAAGATTTCGAAGAGCGCATCGGAACACTTTCAGCAATTGAGCAACGATATGCATACGTATTACGCGCATTAAAGAAAATTGATGCCGGAACCTATGGTACGTGTGAAGTTTCAGGAGAAGTAATTGAGCTTGATCGTCTAGAAGCAAATCCAGCAGCGCGTACGAACAAAGCGCATATGAATGACAACGTCACTGAATAGAATTATTCAATCCTAGTAAAAACCGCCCGTGGGGCGGTTTTTTATATTCACAATACAGTCTTACTCTATTTCAATACGCGGTAGTTGTGGCTTTGATGCTATACCAACCCCAAATACAATCACTCCAAGTAAGGCGATCCAAATTCCCACAGGAATTGGTGAGCGTCGCTCAAACGCTTTCCAGACTGAAATCTGTCTGATAGTTATAGTTGCATCAACTGTGCGCACGTCACTGATTAGTTCAGTTTCACGCTGTTGGTTGTCTTCAAGTCGTTCCTTATATCCTTCAATCTCTCGCTGTAGTGCTACAATTTTATTATCGTATGCTGATGCGGTATCATATCGAGCACTGGTGATATCAAACATAAGTGATTCAATAGCAATAGCCTGGAGCACTAACCAGGTCAATACCTCTTCTTCATCTTCGGGTGTTGCCTCTATTTCTGCATACACCATGTTTAATTCATTTTCCAGCTCATTATATATCCCTATCAACTGTGCACTGACTTCTGATTTTTCCATAGCTTGTCGTTGTCGACGATCCCGAATTTCATCAAGCTCCTGAGACAGTTGGTCATACTCACGTTCAAGTGCTTGTTTTTCCGGAAGTTTGTTAATCTCAACCTCACGTTCTTCCAGAAATTTTTCTGGAATAGTATCCTTTAGGTCATCACGAAGGTCGTCATAGTCATGTTTACTGATAGCAAATGCAAAATATGCATAATCATTACGAACATTTTTCTGGTCGATCCGACCATCGTTATCATCAATAATATCTTCAACGTCATCAGCGCGGTCTTCTACGTTACGTGTATGCACATCAGCATCATAGGTAACCTTCATAAACTCTCGTGAATCATCAATTGAGGCACGTTGTTCATTTGTCTTATATCTATTCTGACGACCCGATGAAAAACCATTACGTGATGAAGACGAGGTCTGCGCAATCATTCCTCCTCCGCCTATACCAGCACTTGGTAGTGATCCACCGTCGAGTGTTCCGCCGACCCCAATCCCAAATGTTGATGTTACCAACAATATGAAAAATACAATAAAACTAGTCACAAGGTTAATAATAGCCGATGCTAATGCCTTTGAGCGCTTTCTCTTATTTTCCTCAACAGCAAGCACGCGTCGAACAATTGTTGTAATGAGGTATATCACTGCAACTACAAACCAGATAGCTGCAATATGCTTCATAATCGAAGGTGGTCCCCAAGACGTGAAACTGACAAATGAAATAATAAGAATAACTAATGGCACAAATAACCACAGAAACACATTAATCATCCAACGACGAATACGAATAACCGGTCGTCCAGATTGTTGTTTTTTTCTTCCATATATAATTCAAAATAATTACTAATAGCTGTAACCAGTATATCACGTAAAAACCGCCAAAGGCGGTTTTTACGTTACATTATTTCTTTTTGATATCCTTCCTCAGACAAAATAGCGTGGGGGTCATCTGGTGGATAGTTTGTAGTGACTTCTACACCATCAGCTGTAGTGCGTGTATACGATTTCATACCATTCATTTTTTCAAATCGCGATAGGAAGCGTTGCTCTGGATATAATCGTGGTAATGGTAAATTCATGCTACGCAGGAAATCAAGCTCTGATTGTATTACACGATATGCTCGACCCGTTTCCTTACAGCCAAGTACCCCAGACAAAATTGAGTCTTCCACATCCTTAATGTCGTCTGGCAATTCATCTGCCTGCAGACTTGGGGCGTGAGGACTTTTCTCTGGTACGCGCCACCTCCAACCATTCTCGTTAACCTCTTCTGGTGTTAACGGGTGATGCTCATGTGCGGTAGTCTCATTGTAGGCAAACATTGCGATATCTCCAGGGAAGAATTCTCCGTAGGTGTATGTGCGACCCGCATTATCTACATAAGGCATGTCATCCATCTGTTTCTTTATTCTAGCTACGCGCTCTTCATACTCTTCCTTCGTAAACTGCTGGTTAAAGATACAGTATTGTTTTTTACGTAACCCACTACAGCCAAAACAATCGGTACACCCACGACAGTTGATGCTGTATTCGAGATTCTCTGACCCACTTGTACAGTGAATACAAAACTTTAGATTTCTAATTTTATCACCACAGTTAAGCGACTCATAAATCAATTCAGCACCATCCCCGTATTCAGAGTAGTCATAACAATCATTTGCACTAGGAACAACCAGCAACCAGCAATATCGACAGTCACGCGAGCTATACACCATATATGAATCCTGAACATTTTTACTGTTATAAATATAATCACCACTTACATTATCATTCTGATATCCATGGATATATTTCACGGGGAAGTCTTTTTCAAATTCTGCGAATCTCATTTGTACCTCTTGAACGTTTTGATATGAACCTGTATTAATCTCCTTAATCTTCTGTGCATATTCTTCTTTCGTATATTGTTTATTGAATATACAGTAGCTTTGCTTTCGCAGGTTTACACATCCGAAACAATTAGTACATCCTGCGCAATTTTTAGAGAACCACACGTCTACACAATCAGTACAATCAAGTGAATAGGCACATTTGTTGCACTTCTGACAATTCACACACTCGTAACACAATTCACACCCATCAATCATTTTACAATCAAAACACATCGTACATTCCTGATTCTCGGTACCGTAAAAACAATCGCGGTTATAGTCGGAGTTAAACAGTAAATAACAATTCTTTAAATTACTAATTTGATTCACGAACGGACTATCAATAACACGTGATGCCTGCGTCCAAAAAAGCGCACGTTGTGGCACGGCTTTGTTTAATTCATGGAATTGCTCAAAGAATGGTCGATCAAAATCATAATCACGCCCATAATCAAGTGCCTCCCATTCATCAGATGCCCAGTATTCTGGTTCATAGTACGTATAGTCGCTGTCAGGAGAGAACATCGTAAAAATACCTTTGCCTGTTGCGCCACAGGTGCCTTTGTATAGCGTGCGCTCATTACGCCACATATAACGTCGTTGAGATCGACATGAGGGACACCACGTAGGTGAAGGCACGTGTATCTTCCCATAATATCCCTGATCCTGTTCATCGATAGGGAATTCCGTATTACATTTTTGACATTCTTGTTGCATAATTTAACTATTCTTATTATTGTATAAAAACCAATGTGCCTTGCGTTTCCATCGTATATTATACAATGATAACGCCGTTATCACTATAAATAGAGCTGTGAAACCAATGGCTATTCCTTTTAGGATAAACATATATCTGGTGACTAAAAATTAATAATGCTATAATCATACTGTTTTGTCAATAAATGTCATGTGTCGTTTACATTTTAAAAGACTACTTCTCTATGTAATAAAAAAACTATTAAATTTAAAATTATATTTTCGTCATAAAACTTGACATAATATAGGTACTAATTATACTAATATTAATGACAAACCTTACGCACATCATCGAACAACTCGGACTTTCGGATAACGAAGCCAACGTTTACCTTGCCTCATTGCAATTAGGTGAAACGCATATGACGACTCTCGCTAAAAAAGCTCATCTAAAACGCCCTACGACATATCTAGCCGTCGATAGACTCGAGATGCTGGGACTTGTTTCTCGAACTAAAAAAGGGAAGCGCAATGTCATTTCACCGGTGCACCCTCGACGACTTGTACAAATCGCACAACTACGTCATAAACAAATTGAAGAATCTTTACCTCAGCTCCTTGGTCTATATAATGATAATAATAAAAAACCTAAAGTTCAAATGCTTGAAGGGCTAGAAGCAGTTGAACGCGTCTACCAAGAAGCTTTCGAAAGCATGCGCAATAAGAAAGAATTTATGTTTTTTACCAACATTGCATCTATTACCGGAACATTTCTCACTGTTGCGGAAATATTTCCACGCTTATTGTATAAACACCCTACGATAAAAGTACGCGAGCTTGTATACAATAACGAGGGTGGGCGTGACTGGGTCTCAGAAAATAAGCTTTCAAAAAATAAAGGTTGGGAGGCACGCTTATCCGAGAAAGATTCACATCCATTTGGTGATAACGAGATAATGATCACCGAAAACACGGTGGCGTATTTATCTGCAGGTAGTGATATTTTTGTAATATTCATTGAAAGTGAAGACTTGGCTAAAACACAAAAGGCTATGTTCGAAATGGCGTGGACCAAAGCCGGTAAAATTTAAAACTCCTTAATCTCTCATATGCTACGCTCAGCATATGAGTTCTACTTTTTCACGATTATACGCAGCACAGCCACATCACTTAACAGGGAAAATTATTACCGTTGAAATTGATATTACGCGAGGTCTGCATTCTTTTAATATTGTTGGACTGCCTGACAAAGCCGTCGAGGAGGCACGCGATCGTGTTGGCTCAGCCATAAAAAACTCTGGATTTAAATCTCCTAAACAGAAAAATGAAAAATTAATTGTATCCCTGGCACCAGCTGAAGTTAAAAAAGAAGGTGCCTATTTTGACCTAGCTATTGCGCTGGGTTATTTATTATCAACACACGATATTGCATTCGACCCTGCAAAAAAATTATTCGTAGGTGAACTCTCATTAAACGGAGACGTATTGCCCGTTCGTGGCATGCTACCTATCGCACAAGCTGCGCGTGATGCAGGATATAGTGAATTATTTGTTCCACAGAAAAATGCATCGGAAGCTGCGCTGATACCAGAGCTGACTATCTATCCGGTGAAAACACTTCACGACGTAGTGCAACACCTAGACGACAACCTTATTGATACGGACCCAGAAACAGGAGCGGCTATTCGTGGTGAACAAATTACTCCACAGCCACCAACAAAAATATCTGTAGAGAAAGAAACATCCTTTGCAGATTTCTCTGATGTAAAAGGACAAGAGTCGGCAAAACGAGGATTAGAAATTGCGGCTGCGGGTCGCCATAATGTGGCGATGTATGGACCACCAGGTACAGGAAAAACTATGTTAGCCCGTGCCTTTTCTGGCATTCTCCCGGCACTACATAGTGACGCTATGTTAGATGTAACGAGTATTCACTCTATTGCTGGCACATCAAACAGAATGATAATTACACAGCCAACCTTTCGCTCGCCACATCACACCAGTAGTTATGTATCTGTCATCGGTGGCGGAGCCCATCCAAAACCTGGCGAGGTTACATTAGCACATCATGGCATACTCTTCTTGGATGAATTCCCAGAATTTGATAAGCGTGTTATCGAATCATTACGCCAACCGCTAGAAGATCGCATTGTACAAATTTCTCGCGCCAGCGGCACAGCGCAATTTCCAGCTGATTTCATTTTAATAGCCGCTATGAATCCATGCCCATGCGGATATCGTGGCAGTCGTACTAAACGATGCCAGTGTACACCAGGTGCTATTGAACGCTACAAACGAAAAATGTCTGGACCTATTATGGACCGGATTGATATTTGGCTCGAGGTCGAGCACATTGAGTATGAAAAACTCTCTGATAAAGATTTCCCCAAAGGAGAGCCCAGTGAGCATATTAATGAACGAGTAATAGATGCACGTTCAACCCAATGGAATCGCCAAGGGAAACATAATGCACAATTATCCGCAAAAGATATGGAATCGATTCAACTATCAGATGAGGTACAGAATATTTTAAACCAAAGTGCGAAAAAACTCGCCTTATCTCCGCGAGCCTATCATCGTGTTATTAAACTAGCGCGTACTATTGCTGATCTGGATCATGCATCAACTATTGCCGAAAACCATATTTTAGAGGCATTACAGTATCGGCCGAAGATTAACTGATTACCATCCTTTCGTCCCTGCAAATGTTTCATAAAATGGATTATCTGATGTCTTGCGTAATTCCAAGTGAACATGAGGACCAGTTACACGCCCAGTAGTTCCCATTGAGGCAATAATTTGCCCCTGTTCTACACGCTGACCTACGGCTACGGCATTACTGTCATTATGAGCATAGAGACTTTCAGATCCGCTATCGTGCTTAATTACAATATAGTTACCATATCCGCCGTTATATCCCGTTTTTACTTTAGTTACTTTACCTGCTGCGACAGCAACAATTGGTGTACCTGTTCCTATGCTTGAGCTGAAGTCAACGCCGTCATGATGATCTTGATCATAATAACCACTACGACGAGCAAACGCGCTTGTCCCATGCCCTTGTGTCACAATACAATCACAGGGATATATATACTCTCCGATATCATATGATTCTGCACGCTGTTGTGGTGTGCTATTTTTTCCGGCACGCTCATCATGGTGTGTCCCTTGGCCGTCATACTCGCGAGGAATAATAACCGTTTCTCCTACAACTAATGCTGTACGCATGTTGTTATATTGACGAATATGTTCCGCCTCTACAGTATATTTTTTAGCCAATGCATCGATAGTATCATTCTCATAAACCGTATGTGCTACACCATCGACAGGTAGTATTTCAATAATATCACCAGCTCGAATGACGCCCGATATATTATTGTGTTCGCGAATAGTACGGGATGAAACATCATACATCTCTGCAATGTGATTCACTGTATCACCTGGACGAACTAAATATTTAGCAATTTGTCCTTGTGTATGCACCCACACAGAACCATCTGCATCACCCAATGGGCTCGTGGTAGAACGAAGCGCAATGCCGTCTACCACATCAATAGAACCGCCTCCAGCTGCAACCAGCGGAATAGGCGATTGCATTGGATCAATCAATGCAAGTGGACTAGACACTGTATCGGCACCACTAACAACAGATGTCGTAGACACAGATACCAAGGTAACTATCGCAACAACAATCGCTAAAACAGCGCCTATCCATACTATAGGTGTTCGTACTAATCGTGCTGCATTCGTTGGATATTTCCGATGACGCTTCATGGGTGAAGGGTCGTCGTCTTGTGTTTGAATATAAATAAGCCGTGTATGTATTTCATCATCTACCTATATGCAACCACGGTAATCACGCATATACATATATGATGGAAATCTAGACTAGTACTGGTATACTAGAAACATCACGCATGGTAGCAGTATCACTGGTGTGGTCAATAGAAATAACATTCAATGCAACATTTGCAATTTATTGTCAAATAAGGTATTCTATCTACAATGTCAGAATCAATAAACAACATTTTGCGTCGAAATTTGGAAAGCGAAAATACGTATTCTGAAAAGAATCCGTCGACTGATCTAAAAAACTATCCATCATACCCTGATGGAGTAGCTCATCGGTATGCATCTAGAGAGGACAAGAATGTTCTTGAAAACTATAAAAAAGAGCGTCGATATGTTAGTGATGAATACACAGACGAGTCCTACGATAACTATACCCAAAAAAAAGAGCTCGCGTTACAGACCGAAGATCTTTCAAATAACCTAGGAAACCATCCTGATTTAAAAAAAATTCGAGAAAACCACCCCTATGTTCAAGAGATGCTCGGCACTATGACAGTCGGCACCGAAGATTTATCACCAGAAGCACTTTTTGGTAACACAAACAACCAAAATACAAAAACTGAAACCCCAGACTTATCTCCGGAATCATTATTTGATACACAACCAGAACAATCGCCTACAAAAAATGAGAAGTTTGGTGATCTATCATCTGATGCGCTTTTTGAAAAAAAGCCAGAGAAAAAACCTACTGACGAGAGGAAAAATAAGTATGACGACCTATCGCCTGGTGCACTTTTCAATTAATATTAACCTACACACAACATAGCTCTTATGCTATGATGTCAAGTATATACGCTTAGCCCACATATAATATGAGTACTGAAAAACCAGAATTATCTAACGCACTACCAAACCTCGATGCAAATCTTCCTGAGGAAGTTACTGAGGTGTTGAAATCAATGCACTACGGAATAACTAGAGAATTACTCTCAGAGGATTATATAAAACAATATAAAGAAAACCCTACACAGAAAACCCTGATGCGCATCGCGCTTGGGCACCTTAACGATCGAGAACAAGGTAAAGGACTGACGGATGAACAAAAACTAGCCCGTAATAAAGTATCTGCATTGTTACATACTCCAACCAGCGAACCAGCGACGAACGAATTAATCAAACCTAAAACCGAAAAACAGAGCGAGGATCTTGAGTCAGTAATGGTTGACGGCATAGAACTCAAAAAGGGAAGCACTCTATCCGAGGAAACCCTTAAAAAACTAACAGACCGTAAACATCCAGTATACCCACAGGGTTCTGCAACCATAAAATCTATTTACCGTATAGAAAATGGAGATATATTAATTGACATACGTGATGAAAAAGATGATAAATTTGTTACATCAAAGAAAGAATTAGAAAAGAAAGAAACGCAATCAGAAACATGGAGTTTTCGTGGTGAATCCTTACAATCGGGTAATGCGGTGCCTCCGTTACTTGCAGGATTTCTTGCAGAATATCTAAAATCAAACGATGTTGTCAAAAAAGCAGTTGGGGATAATCCAGACAATGGAGTATCCCTATTCATGAATGCAACCGTTGCTGATATTCTACCAAAACGAAAAGGTGAGGATCAGAAACTGCTTATAAAGGTACCCGAATTAGGTAATTTCACAGTACCTACAGATACGCTCGATAATATGCTTGGTCGCACTGAAAAATCACTCAAGCGAAATGAGAAGAAAGATACTGAACGAGCTGAAAACAGAGAATGGGCTGAAGGAAAAAGAAAAATGGCTGAAAAAAATAAAGAATTCGGCGAAGCTCCATACAACCTTGAGGGCAAAAATCAATACGAATACATAGACAACAAGAAAATTAGGGAAGCAGAAGAGATGCTATACACTATCGATAAAGAAGAAGAAGCCCTAAAAACACTCTCAGAAAAACTTGATGAAACCCACGTACCCGATCCAGCAAGGATGAAGGAAGCGGATAGGCTGCGACAAATACTTGCAGAGTATAGCGAATTAGTCGCAGAAGTTCCTGCAGAGCAAGTATACACAGGCGAACTTCCTGAAGAAACAACAACACCTACGGAAGAGACATCTCCTGAAGAAAATACTAAAGATGGCACAAACTCACAAGAGGATTCAGCTGATGATATCGAAGAACCTAGGGAAAATGACCAAAAAACAGCTTCACGAGAAGAAAGCGGGGGCGATCTCGAGGCGATACAAGATATCAAAACTGACCCACTCTTCCAAATAATGAAGCCTCATTCTGGAGAAAAACCGTCTCAAAAATCTATTGAAAGCCTCTTTGCATTCAAAAAACGAAATCCTAAGACATATAATACAATGCAAGAGCTTCAAGATCCAAAACTTAGTCGTGACAGATTACATAAAATAGCTGATATGATAAATCAAGAATCTGACAACCCAGAAAAAGCAGGAACATATAGTACGTATGCAATTCCTACTGAGATTGACGGCCGACGCATAACTCTCAAGGTATTTGATAATAAACGTGTAACACTAAGTGTTTCATTTGAATCGACAGATACTACTAATAATGAAGAACCGTCATCTAGTACAGAAAATAAACAAGAAGACGTAAACCAAGATAATGTAAAGATGTTAACAGAGGAGCTGAGAAAAATTAAGGAAGAAAGTGCAGATTCAAAAGAAAATCTAAGAAAAGCTAAAGAATTGCTAAAGAAGCGAAAAAAATAACCTACTATACATATGTCTACATGGGAGATACCACAACAAAAAGATCATACTCCTCATCTTGATTCTATGACTAATGATGAATTAGAAGCATTTATAAAACAAGAAGAAGAACGCATACATGCCCAAGACGAACGTCTTGATGAGCTTACCGAGATGGTGAACATGTTACTCGTAGACCAGCAAATTAATAAATTGAGAGAGGACTTTCCTGATGTTGATCTTCGTGAAAGATTGTCTGCAGAAAATGTTCATAGCAACCAAGAAATAATTGATGGGCTATTGAACAAACACGACAAATCCGCGCTTGCACGCGCATGTGGCGAACGTAGCTATACAAAAAAATTACAGCCCGTGCTTGCCAAACTTGCATGGCTGAAAGACAAGGGGTCACATGTGCTAGAAGACGACATACAGCCAGCCATAGCTCATCTACGTAAAAACTTCTGGGCGTATGCTACTGCCGGTGCTGTGTCTGTTGGTATTGACGGATTCCAAAAAAGTAAATCCGGTACGACCACCTATGACTATAGCAGTTCTTTGTCTTCACAAACAGAGCGGTCAGTCACAGAGAAAGAAGACATTACAGCTCGACCTGACACCGTGAATATCAAAGACTATATTGACGAAAAGACGGTCGACCCAGAAAGCCAGATAGAGTATACTGAGGAGCAACAAAAGGAAGATGTAATTCTTGAAGAAACGCAAACAGTATATGGGGGGATAGCAAAAGGTATTCGCAACACACTCTACAACGTAGCCCCTGCATCTATTGCTGGTATAACATCTGACATAATACTAAAAAATATCTTACGAATTCCTGTGTCAGAGAGAGATATAACCGAGGAACAACTTAGCTCTGACGAATTGGCTGTTCTAAAGAAAACAGTTAAAAATGCTCTACAGAGAAAATCGCAAGCTACGTCATACACTGACTATCCTGAAAATGCTCGAGGGATTAGCGCGCTGCAAATTGTAAATTTTGATGAAAATAATACCTACCCCCGCACACTTGAGGGGTTAAAGAAAATAACGCACGATGTCATTAATGACCCAGTAACCAACACAGTACTAGCATTTGGTAAATCTAGTCTTCATATCGATGAGAACAATCATATCATCTTAACCGATAATTATGACGTAACGGTTCTCAAAAATAGCACAGGAAATACAGGTGTATATAACGATTTTCGTATGTATGCCCAACCACTATTTAGTCAAGAGAGTCCCGATGGTGAGCCTGTCGAAAAACCTATGCACTATGTTGTTAACCTCGGACCTGCATCTGAGCTTGTTGATAATGCAGATGATTTAGACTTTCTGCCTACATACCGCAACTAGCTATTGACAAAATACTATTTTTTGTTATAATTGTATAAATTTTCGAACAAAAACCAAATAAACCATGAAAAAGTTACTTATTATTTCCGTAATTGCAATTCTTTTTTTAACGGGAACCTATGCCGTTTTGGCAAGTTCGTCTAAAACATTAATCTACACGGTCGCTGTCGGTGATGACCTTTGGTCTATCGCTGAAAAAGAATGGAGTGTGAAACTCACTCGGAAGGTAGTGGATTCACTAATTTTAATGAATCCAACACTTTTCCCGGGGGGATTACAGGATAGTAAAATATCCTACAGGCAGGCGCAATGGATTACTGCCAATGGTGTATTGCACACCGATAGCTCAAAAAATTGGCGATACGCGCACATACAGCCGGGGGATAAGGTGATAATTGGTTACACCAACAACCTTGCAACAAAAGCAGGCTTGTTAATAACCAATTTTCTGAATGGTATAAAGAATCTTCTTTATACCATCCCGCCAGCAGTATATGGCATACTATTAATCTTAGTAGCGATGGCAGCTGCGGGAACGTACTTTTTCAAACGAAGAAGGCAATCCGTGGCAACCGCATAAAGGTTGCCAAAATCAAATACAGAGTCCTGCATAAAACATGCAGGACTTTTTTATGTATACACACCACGAAACATTATAGACACTTGTCAAGTAACATGATTTTATGGTATGATTTCTACAACTACAATTATTCAACATTAGTAACAATCCAACTATATGAATCCATCAGAAAAACCAAATAATCTTCTTGACTTCTCACTCGAGAGAGCAAAGACTATTGGCGATATCGGCGAACTTGGATTACAAGGCGTCGCTATTATTGATGGTAAAACTATTGAA
>Ga0136601_1000630_pt1 | contig 14006 bp, 15 predicted proteins | sample AntRauMFilla2699_FD_181020 | JGI IMG/M metagenome (GOLD analysis project Ga0136601, IMG submission 181020) | Saline lake microbial communities from Rauer Islands, Antarctica - Metagenome Filla 2 #699 | ecosystem: Environmental > Aquatic > Non-marine Saline and Alkaline > Saline | place... | reverse complement strand
GATGGTGTAAATATAGTACTCTTCGTCAGCCATCATCTCACTGGGGTCAACCCACTCCGACATGATAGACACCACGTCTTCAAGCGCAAACGTTTCCACCGTTGTTGGTACGGTGACTTCTTCGGTATAGGTTTCACCACCAACGTCTACCGTCACGTCGAACACACCTTCAGTTTCATACTCATGAGTTACGGTGACGTCGTCAATCACCTGGATACAGATACCATCCGAACCTTCTTCGGTGGTTTCAGCTCCATCTCCCCACGTAACGCTGTACGGTGCACACGGAGTACTGCGAGCAAAGCTGGCAATAGCGGACATATCTCGTACCTCAACCCTTACGGTATCAGTCGTCTGAGCTGAAGCAATACCCGTCATGCTAAACAGACACCAAGCAGCTACGGCCACTACACTACTCATTACAGCTACAGTGCGTGGAGCAACCGTTGGAATTGTGATTGTTTTTGTCATATTGTGTGAAGACGTACGAACGTTCTGGTACTTACCTTGCCAACCTGTTATCTGCGTTTTGTGATAATGTACTACCTATGAAAAAGTTTTGTATCCTTCAATTTCGTCCCGAAGACGAAACCTCAGACAACGAGTACGAGGCTATTTGTACGTTTGGTGATCTGGCTCCCGAGGAGACAGAACGGATCCGGATTGAACGCAGCAGCATCCCCACTCTTGATCTTTCGCAGTATGCAGCCATTATTGTCGGTGGTAGTCCATTTGATATTTCTACTCCCGAGGACGAGAAGAGCGCTGTCCAAAAACAGATAGAGTCGGACTTTAAGAAACTATTCGATACGGTTGTAAAAGACGATGTTCCATTTCTGGGTGCTTGTTCCGGCAACGGTCTCTTGGGAGACCACCTCGGCACTCCGATCACCAAAACGTACGGAGAAGCGGTGGGCGGAGTCGATATGCACTTGACTCCCGAGGGCAAGCTCGACCCGCTACTGGCTGATTTTCCGGACACGATACGGGTCTTGGTGGGACACAAGGAAGCGTGTGACAGCACGCCGCCAGGGGCGACTCTCTTGGGCTACAGCGACACCTGTCCGGTCGAGATGTTTCGTGTTGGACAACATGTCTATGCCACGCAATTCCATCCCGAAGGTGACCCTAAAGGCTTTACCGTGCGCATCAATATCTATAAACACCACGGTTACTTCCCTCCTGAGACTGCGGAAGATTTGATCGCTACTATCGCTACTGAAGAGACTCCGTTTGCACATGAGCTGTTGCGTCGATTTGTCGCTCGCTACCGGGACGTCTAACTCGCTTCAGCTTGAGCAACCACTTCGTAGTCATACTGCGTCGGATCAAACACGTCCGCGAACCGATCGGCTGGCACGAGCGAACGCTCACGGTAGCGCACACGAGTCATTTCGTACGTCTTCCCTTCATCGTCAGTGACGTAGATCACTTCTTCGACCACTAACTTAGTGTCACGATCGACGTAGCTGTCGATCCGAATAGATTCGCTCAGCTCAGTACTAAAGATGGCCTGATTGTTCGCGTCAGCCAGTCGTACAAAGTTGGCTTCCTCTGGTACGAGCGGGAGCGATGGACGTTCCAAAGAAGTGTACGTATCGTAGAGCGATGCTACGTCGTGTGCGGCATCATAGCTACTACGAACCGGGGCTACCTCATTTGTCTTGGGACCGTAGTGATGCAAGCTCAGTCCTCCGTCTTCGTGCACCCGGGAGAGAAATACTTCTAGTGGACGCCCCGTCTCATTCGATGTAATACGTGCGAGGGCTGTTTCATTATGCTGAAATGTCTCCACCACATCTACTCGTTTGGGTGCCGAGTCGGTGACGCCAAGCTTGTTTGCTACGTACGCTGGTTTATCTGCACCCTCTTCAATCTCACGTACTACGTGATAAATCCCTGCTTCCGCTCTCGCTTCCTCTGCAATTTGCGCGGCCGCAACTTCTGCAACGAACTGAGTGGCGTTAAACTCTGTTACGGGCGCAGTCAACATAAGTACCCAAGCAGCCATCACAGGCACCACTAACCCTACCGAAAACGCCGTGGGCAGCCTACAACGCTCCCACAAAAGTCGGAGACGAATTCGTATGTCAGTGCCGCGCGGCATGGGTTGTATAAGTGGATGTTTCATACTGGAAGTACTGAGCTTGATGTACCGACCAAGAGTACGAACTGTAATAGTTTGTGTCGTAGCGTACTCAATGCTCGCGATACGTGCTTACGTGCAGCTGCTGGTGAGATATTAAGGCTGGTTGACACCTCTTTGGAGGTGAGACCTTCAAGAAATTGTTTACGGACACAGGCTTGTTGTAATTCTGGCAACGCCGCTACCGCATCGCTTAAGGTTTGTTCAGTCATGTCTCGTTGCAGCAACGCATAAAAGGGATCATCTGAACCGGTGTGCTCGAATTCTTCTAACGCCACCATGTCTTTCCGCTTGCGATAGTGATCAATGAGTGTATTGCGAGTAATCGTGAAAAGCCACGTCGATAGTGCATAGGTTTGGTCGTACCGATCATAGTGTTTAAACACTTTTACAAATACATCACTGACTACGTCTTCCGCCTGCTCGGGATCGTGCCCCACTCGTACGAGGACATACGTATACAATATATCTTTATAATCTCTGTACACCGCAGAAAAGCGTGGCCGTTCGTTCATGGCAGTTGACGTCATGCTGACTATCCTACGTCAGGCCTATACCAGTTGCAATAGACGGCTTCAGTTATTGCGTGCCCTCACATCTATATATACGTACGGACACACACTCTGTGACGACACAACATGACGCCGTGGGCACGAGTGCTCACGGCGTCGACGGGTCGCTTAAACGTTTCCTATCTACTACTTCCAGCTTCCACTGTACGCAGGAGTGGTTGGCGCAGTGTGTGTAGCTTGGAGCGACTGCAGTAGTGCAGCTACTCGAGTTTGGATATCGGAGAGGACTGCTGCGTACACGCTGTTCGGTACGAGCACTGCATCAATCACGTGAACGACCCCATTGTCCGCCATCACATCGGCCTGGATCACTTCGGCTTGATCAATAAATACCGTACCGTCGTTTGTGCTGATGGCTACTGTACCTCCACTCAGTGTTTCAGCTGAGTTGAGCTCGGTCACCTCTGCTGCCGTCACTTCACCGGCAACGACATGGTGCACAAGAATGTCGGTCAACAAGCCGCCATCAGTTGCCAGTGCGTCACTAACATATGACGGTAAAGCTGCAAACGCCTCATTCATTGGGGCAAAGACGGTAAATGGACCTTCACCTGAGAGGGTGTCTACCAGATCTTGAGCAGTAAGAGCCTCAACCAGCGAACTAAAATTATCCGGATCATTAACTGCGATCTCGACGATCGTATCAGCGCTAGCACTCTGTACCGACAGTCCGAATAAACAGACCGCTGTAGCCGCTAGGCTCATAAATGCTTTCTTTTCAATACTAAACACGCGAGTCATATACTTGAATTTCTTAATTACTAACAGTCACAAAGTGACGTACCCTTATGTGTACGTACTAAGAAGGAAAGTGTGACATACGGCGCGGTCTCAACGATCAAGGGTATTTTTGGTATACTGCGACCATGTCAAAAACCTACAGAAAAGCGGTGTTTATATTTCGGCGTGACCTACGATTAGAAGATAACCAAGGATTGCTGGCTGCCTTAGAGGCAGCCGAGGACGTGATACCACTCTTTATCTTCGACCCAGCCCAGATCGATCCTCAGAAAAATGAGTATTTCAGCGCTCCAGCGTTTCAGTTTATGTTGCATTCGCTCCAGGAACTAAATGATGCACTTAAGGAGCGCGGATCACGACTCTACACCTGCGAGAACAGCCAGGCTGATATAGTGGAATCACTTATTACGAAGGATGGGGTCGACGCCGTGTTCGTGAACAAAGACTACACGCCGTTTGCTCGCAAGCGCGATGGAGCGATTGCCGATGTGTGCCAACAGCACGATGTGTTTTTTGCTCGGCATGACGATTGCACTTTGGCTCACCTCGAAGACATCCGCACTAACCAAGACAAGCTCTACACAGTGTTTACACCGTTTATGAAAAAAGCGGCTGAACAGGATGTGCCAGAGCCGCGGAAAAACAATTTTTCAAATTATTTTTCCGCGGCTCTTACGACCCCAACCGTCGCACTCGCTGACTACACAATCGACATTGGTGACCGTGAACTCATCCTTGCCGGTGGCCGTAGCGAAGCACTGGAGATCCTTCGTGAAAACGATTACCTGAATCAGTACCAGGAAAAAAGAAACCTACCGGCGCTAAAGAACACGTCACGTCTCTCAGCGCATCATAAGTTTGGCACTATTTCTATCCGTGAAAGTTACCACATGGCCAAGAGCGCTCGAACTAATTCTGACCATTTCATCTCTGAACTTTACTGGCGCGATTTCTATCTCTACATCAGCTACCACTTCCCTCAGGTCTTTACCAAGTCTTTTCTTCCGTGGGCAAAACACATCGAGTGGGTCAATGATAAGAAACAATTCGCTGCCTGGTGTAAAGGCGCCACTGGTGTCCCGATGGTTGACGCCGGGATGCGCGAGCTTAATCATAGCGGCTGGATCCATAACCGTTCCCGGATGATTGTAGCCTCGTACCTCACCAAAAACTTACTTATCAACTGGCAGTGGGGTGAGCAATACTTTGCGCAAAATCTTATTGACTACGACCCGTCACAAAACAACGGCGGCTGGCAGTGGAGCGCGTCAACTGGGGCTGACCCCCGGCCGATGCGTATCTTCAACCCGTACACCCAAGCACAAAAGTACGACGAAGATGCTGCCTACATAAAACAGTGGGTGCCTGAATTACGCGATGTGCCAGACGAGAAACTAACTGGAGGTAAAACCATCGACTTCAGCGAATACACTGCTGCGTACCCCGTACCGCTTGTGGACCAAACCGAGAGCTTCCACCGCGCCAACGATGTTTACAAAGCTGCTAAAGCCGCTTATAAAAGAGAGCATGAAGAAACCAACTAAAGCATCTGCCTTGTATGCGTTCAATGCTCTCTTGGGCTTCTGTACGGGTGCGGTTGTCATGATTGCTCTCACTTCATTCACAGAGAGCAATCTCGAGGCTAGAACCCAACCTCTCTTTGTATACGGCACACTCACCAACCCGGTGGTGCGAGCACTCGCCTGTCGGTGTTTTGTAGCCGAGCATGAACTCACGATCAGCAACTATAAAAAAGCTGGCCGTACCATAGTTCCTGAAGCCGGAGCTGGTGTCACGGGTGAACTAATCTATGTCACACGTACTGAATTGCGTCGATTTGATGCGTATGAAAACGTACCCAAAGAGTATCGGCGGGTACAGCTCGACACGGTTGACTTCTCCATGTGGGTTTATATAAAAAATGATATCTAAAAGGCGCGAGCGAACGCTCGCGCCTTCAGTCTGGTCCTTCCTGTAAGAAGTTGATTATTTCTAGGTTCTTGTTGTTGACACGTACCTTCATACGTACCAAAGACAACCTATCGTCTGCACCAAATACTAGCTTGAAGCCAAACCTGCTGCTATGCGGCTTCACCACTGCCCTCGCGCACACGATACGCTGCGGTAGCGCGTGGTCGGTAGTAGCAAGTACTAGCAGCACATACCGAGCAGCCACAATGTAGGCATCACCGGCTTCCCTCACAGTTTCTAATAAACATTCCTCCACTGTAAAAGGGGATAGAAAGTAGAGACACTGTAGCCATTTTTTGACCCCCCCGATCATCTGCGACTAGTCTACATAGTTTTATAGACTCGTCGAGGGTGCATCTTTCGTACGACACCGATCGCTGCAATACTTCACTGCTTCCCACTGTCCCCGAAGCTTCCAACTCTTTCGGTTGGTAAATGGACGACCACACGCGATACACATCTTGGTTTCTTTCATAGTTACCGAAAATGCACGAACAATCGGCCGTGGTTAGTACTGTCGACCTCAAGACGTTTATAGCGCTCCTTCACAGACTTCTGATCAAGCCATTTCTTCACTCGCTTCATCAGCTGTCCACTACCCTTTCCTGGTATGATCTCTGCTCGTTTAACGCGTTTAGTTTCAGCCTCAGAAAACAGCTCCTCAAGCGCAGTATCGATTGCAGTCCCTTGTTTGGCAATAGGATGAAGATCTAGATGTAGTGTCGATTTTGACATACCTATGAGCGGTCGAGCTGTGCCGGGTCAATCCGAATCAGGCGATCGTCAGTACTCGCCGGTACACCACGACCGTCACGGTTACTCGTTGTAAGGTACAGGAGTCCGTCGGGTCCTACTACAACGGTACGTAAACGCCCGTAGGCTTCTACAACATGTTCATGCCACGCAATGATCTCACTGCCATCAAGAACTGCTTCATACAGGGTGCGGCCTCGCAAACCAGGCATGTATAAACTTCCATCATGGTACACGATATCGCCTGGTGCCCACGTCGTGGCTGTTCCCGAGTGGCGGACGGGACCGTAGGTCCCGTCCGCCACCTCATCACCCTCACTTTCTGGCCAACCATAATTAGCTCCCGCTTCTATGAGGTTAATCTCATCAAAACCTGAGCTAGCTCCTGAGCGACCATGCTCAGAACTCCACAGTCTTCCCGCATCATCCCAAGCCAGTCCTTGTGGGTTACGGTGGCCGTAGCTGTAGACAGCGTTGCCATATGGATTGCTAGATGGGATAGCTCCGTCGGCGGTATAGCGTAGGATCGACCCCTCTAACAGTTGCTCATCTAAAGCAGCCGGCTCATTGCCAGCGTCCCCGAGCGCCACATAGAGATACCCGTCAGGACCAAACGCAATCCGTCCACCGTCATGGTAGCGAGCTCCCGGCAGGTCATCCACCACTGTACTTTCTAAACGCAGGTCACTTCCTACCAACTCGTAGCGATTCACTCGGTTACGTAACCCATTTTCTGTTTCTGTTGTTTGGTACAGATACAACCAGTTGTTCTCAGAAAAATCTGGATGCAGCGCTGCACCTAAAAGACCACCCTCGCCTACGTGACGCACTCCTTCGACCGGAATCGAAATCCCTTCTTTAAGAAGAAGTAGTGTACCTGGCCGCTGTGTCACCAGCAGTTCACCGTCAGGCAAGAACACCACTTCCCACGGGACAGTGAGGTTTTCGGCTATGACCTCTACCGCCGGAATAGCTGCCGATTGGTCACGTGTCTCTTCAGTATCTACAGGATCGTTTGCTACGTACGCCGGCGCAGCTGGTGGAGTCTGCAGTGCTTGGTAGTACCACCACCCAGCTCCCATAATAAGTAAAAGTGCGATTGCTACAAATGTTAGTTTCATACTGGCAGTATACCAAAACTAATCACGTACTACACAACTGTTTCAGGTAGCGATCAGACCTCCTTACCAACTGGTTTCTATCGTTCTTTTTTTATCTTGGCTACCTGTACACATCACTGGCGACAGCCATTCTGTGCGTACCGCGGTACATTCATTGCGCTAGGTTTATTCGTTTTCATTTTAGCGATCTTCTGTATACTCACTGACATGAATGAAGCCACCATCATCTACCCACACCAACTGTTTACAGACTCACCAGCGGTCAAAAATGGCCGGCCAATTTTCCTTGTCGAAGAACCCTTGCTCCTTACGCACAACCCAATTCATCGCCAAAAACTGATGTTTCATAAACTATCGATGGACGCCTATCAACGAAACTTGGAAGCCGCCGGCCATACGGTACACCGCCTAACACTCACGGACTACCCCACGACAAAGCAACTCCTTGGAGAGGTAGCGAACGCTGGAGTAGAGACGGTGCACATCGTGGATACAACTGACACGTATCTCGAGCGCGCCATTTCCGAGAGTGGCCTCATGCGAGTCTGGTACGAATCGCCCCTGTTTATATTAGAAAAAGCCGACGCTGTCGCTCGGTATGAGAAGAGTAAGCGCTTCATGGCTAGCTTTTACAAGCAGCTGCGAAAAGACAAACACATCCTACTGACTAAGGACGGAGACCCTACTGGTGGTGCCTGGAGTTTCGATGAAGACAACCGCCAAGCACTCCCTAAAACCAAAACCCTTCCGGATGACATTCAACATTTTGGTAACCAAGAGACGAACGACGCAAAAGACTGGGTAGCCACTGTCGGCAAGGACGTCTACGGGGAAGCTGGATGTTGGCTGCCATATACACACGAAGGGGCACACAAATTCCTCGAAGAATTTTTGTGTGAGCGTTTTCATGACTTTGGCGCTTATGAAGATGCGCTGACTACACGTAGCACCCGCCTCTTCCACTCCACCCTCTCACCACTCATTAATGTCGGTCTCCTCACACCACAGGAAGTTATTGAGGCAGCCCTTGCCTACAGTGATGAGCACTCAGTACCGATAAACTCACTCGAAGGATTTATCCGCCAGATACTTGGTTGGCGAGAGTTTCTACGCGCGAGCTATGAGTGTGATGGCGGTAGTATGCGCAGCAAAAACTTTTGGAAGCACCAGCGTACACTACCGCAGTCGATGTGGGATGGCACAACCGGTATTGACCCCGTCGACCGTGTTATCACCACCGCCTTAGCGCACGGCTACACTCACCACATTGAACGATTGATGGTGATGGGCAACTTTATGCTGCTTACCAAACTCCATCCTGACGAAGTGTACAAATGGTTTATGGGTATGTATGTGGACGCATACGACTGGGTCATGGTGCCCAACGTCTACGGCATGAGCCAGTTTGCAGATGGTGGCAGCTTTGCCACAAAGCCCTATATCAGTGGCGCCAACTATATAAAGAAAATGAGTGACTTCGCAGGTGGCGAATGGGAGAGCACTTGGACAGCCCTCTACTGGCACTTTATCGATACCCATAAAGACTTTTTTAAAAACAACTACCGACTTTCGATGATGCCAAGACTACTGGAAAAAATGAAGGAGGAGACCCGTACTGAGCACATGAAAAAAGCCAACGAGTATTTCCGTACTACCAACTAGCCAACCTGAGTCCGTGCTGAAGGTTGCGTAAGCAAGCTTGCGCAACCTTCAGCACTAAGGACAGCACCCAAGAAGTGCGCCCTCACTTACACCAAACTCGTTTGTACTTCTGCTAAGATCCGTTTCACTTCTTGGTGCGTTGCTCGCTCAATCGCTTCCTCAAAACGCAACCATTCAAGCTCCGCCACTTCTCGAGGTATTTTTATGGTGGCCGTACCGCTACGAATGATACCCAGGTAGAAGTAGACTGTTTTGTCGATAGTCGTCGCTTCGTGCTGAAATTGGTACTTCATCGAAAACGTTTGTTCCGATTTAATCACCACATCGCTCAGCCCAGTTTCTTCATCAAGCTCTCGTGCAGCTGCTTCCGTAACTGTCTCACCTTCTTCCCGATGTCCTTTTGGCAGCGTCCAGAAGGTATCACCGCGTCGTCCATTTTGATTTATCAATAACACTTCATATCCTCCCTCAGTTTCGCGTACTGGAATGACGCCAAATGATTCGTCTTTTTCATGATGCATGACTAGAGTATAGCAAATTCAAAGCAGCTTGAATTACAGCCATGTTTCGTGCATAATAGCCCCACCTCAAAGAGGACCCTTGTCCAAGTGGCGGAATTGGTAGACGCGCTACCTTGAGGGGGTAGTGGGCATTTGCCCGTGCTGGTTCAACTCCAGTCTTGGACACCACACAAAACGGCTGGCATTCCTGCCAGCCGTTTTTTGTGGTTTAAAAACAGACTGGAGTTGAACGGCCGGAGATGCGCCATTGGTCTGAGCATCGAGGCGATGCTTACAAGTACTTTTTATTTTAGGAATACTTGGACTGAAATAATTAGTAAATTGGAAGTCAACTCCAGTCTTGGATACCAAAGCAACAAAACGACACCGAAACCTAGGTTTCGGTGTCGTTTTGTTAGAACGTGACCTGCGTCACGTTCGGCTTTGGTGTCGAGCGGAGCGATGTTTTTACTATACCTAATGCAAAAACAGTCGAGTCCGGGGTGAGAAGCGACAGCTTCGCAAGAGGTTGCCAGCACGTTAGAGCGACAACCTGAACAGCTACAGTAGGGAGGAAGTTACTACTGATATTTGAAGCGTAGCGAAAAATTTCAATTAGAAACTTGACCCCACTAAGAAGTAATCACACTTAGTAACCAGTGACTACAAAACCTATCACAAAACAACCCAGCACTCGTGCTGGGTTGTTTTGTAGAGTGTGAGCGATTAGCTCTTCTTCTCTTCTTCTTTTTCCTCCTCAGCTGTTACTTCGTCTGCTTCTGTAGCTTTTTCTTCTGGAGTATCTTCGCTTGCGCTCTCAGCTGCTTCAGGAGCCTCGGCACCTTCTGACGCTGCCGCTTCGGTCTCCGCTTCAGCTGCCTTGGCTGCTGCTTCTTCCTCAGCCTTTTGTGCGGCTTCCTCCGCTGCTTTAGCTTCTGCCTCTGCTCGAGCTGCTGTCTCTGCCTCAGACTCTGAGGCTAGATTGACCATGCTCATGCGTCGCATTTGTCGCTTGATCTGACGCGCTACCTTCTCACGGATGAAGTACAGCTTAGCTCGTCGCACCTTCGCGCGCTTCACGATCTCGATCTTGTCGATGTTCGGTGAGTACAGTGGGTAGATCTTTTCTACACCAACACCACTTGCAACCTTACGCACGGTAAAGGTTGCCCCGGGCTCGTTGCCGTGCTTACGTGCAAGCACTGTTCCTTCAAACACCTGAATACGTGCCTTGCCTTTAATATCTACGATTTTTTGGTGCACCTTAACCGTATCTCCAGCTTTGATACCGAGAGTCTTTCGGTCCTCCATGTTCACGGGAGAAATAGTGACGCCTTTAGTGATTGTGTTCATATGAATGTGTTACTGCTAAAATTATTTGAGACGCAATAAAACGTTTCCTACCATAGCACACCGCCTACCCTTCTGCAATATGATCGGCGGCCTCTACGAAGCTCTGTGGTAACGGCGCCATAAAACGTTCCAGCTGCTGGTTCGGTAACACGAGCTCTAGCATATGTGCGTGTAGTGCTAAACGATCAAAGCCTAGGTTTTTAGATTCAGACAACCTATGTTCAGCGTAGAGAGCATCCATAATAATTGGTCGTTCGATTGCCCGCATATGCACCCGCAGTTGATGAGTCCGTCCCGTCTTCGGTTTTAATTTTACGTACGAAAAATGCTCATCCCCCATCTGAGCGGTTCCGATACACTCCCAATCAGTAACAGCTTCCCGCAGCGTACCTTTTGCCCCCGGCATCGCGGAACGTTTACGAAAATCATTTGGACTTCTACCGATCTTTTTGTTAACCGTACCCCACCGTTCACGCATTGCGCCATAAATAAACGCTCGGTATTCTTTCTTTACCAATCGATCATGAAACTGGGCCTTAAGATGCACAAACGCTGCTTGCGTCTTCGCTAATATCAGTACCCCTGAGGTTTCTCGATCGAGACGATGTACTACACCTGAACGCTCAAGTATCTCCCCTTTTGGTGAATGACCTGGTTCACCAACGCCACGCACCTCCGGTGCGCGATCAAGCAACCAATCAACAACCGTCTCCCCTACATTCGTGCCGTCCTCATGGACGATGAGTCCTGCCGGTTTATTGATCACCACTACTGCATCATCTTCATACAAAATTGGTACCTCATCGACTGTCACTGCTTTTGTTTCTTTGTTAAAACCAAACATATTTTAATGGAGAATTGAAAAATCATCGTGCTTGTTTTGTACTGAACCCCATTCGACCGATACCGCCTTGACTTCGGCCAGCAATGATCCTTCGTGCAAATACTCAACAAATTCTTTCAGTACAGTGGGTTCACCTTGCGCGCAGACAAGTACCGTACCATCACTTGCGTTCTTTACCCACCCGCACACACCAAGCTCATCAGCCGCGTCTTGCGCGTACGCTCGATACGCAACTCCTTGCACATTTCCTTCTACTACGCATTGCATCTCGATCATAAGCAGCAGTATACCTTGCATTATTAGAAATTTGAATTATAAAAGGAAGTGTAGCAAAAAACAGCCGGGAGAAAAAGATGATCAATTGTCAGCTGGCCACAAAGATCCGCCACCGTGACGAAACTGGCTACCAACACCAAGGTGGTACCCCGTGGCGACAGTCTGGTAAAGGTCGCTGAAATTCCGCAGAGCCGGTCCCTTATGGGACCGGCTGCTCTTGTCTTTTCTGCAAAATTCGGTACGATAGTGCCACTTAGGAATACCTAAATTCACGCGCGAATAGCTCAGTTGGTAGAGCAGCTCGTTTACACCGAGAAGGTCGGGAGTTCAAGTCTCTCTTCGCGCACCAAAACGGAACCTAACGGTTCCTCAGACGATGATGAGTGGGCGGCACGCAGTGCCGCCCACTGCGTTGGCGTAGCCAAGGCTTGGTATTCTGCCGGTTCGCCCGTGGCGCATGTGAGCTGGCGACCGCCGAGGCGGAGGTGTGAGCCAAAGATTTCTTTGGCTACGACCTTTTTCGCAAAAAGGTCGTCAGCAATAGCGATTTTGTCCAAGTCCACAGCGTCTTTTACCCAATCTTGGAAAGGTGCGAGCCAATCATTCTGCTGGCTCGCAAGGTTGGTTATTTCAGCCTGCACACTCTTCTTTTGCAGGAGCAATTTCGCTTTTTGGGTGCGATACTCTTGCTCGTCAATCACTTGCTCAAGGTAGCCATTCAAAAGTCTTTCCAACTTCAAAGAAATTGCGTCAATGCTCGCTTCACGTTCTCTCCTGTCAGCAGCCACCGACCCAGCGGAGTTCGTATGATCTGCCAAAGCCATGCGCTCCAATTCCTCCGCCCAGCCGGTGGGCAACGTCACTGCTTTGATAAGTGATGATAACTGATCGTCGAGAACATGAGAACGTAGCGACATCTCTTTGCAGTTAAAGGTTTTATGTTTTTTCGTACACCGATAATACACATAGTGGTGCACATTACCATTTAGCTGTCGCTTCGTTTTGTTCTCGGCGGTTATCATCATCCCGCAGGAAGCACAAGCAATCAGTCCGCAGTATGGCTGAGGTTCATTCTGGGGTTTGCGCTCAGGTTGCCCACGGTGTTTCAACATTGCTTGAGCTTTATCAAACAGTGACGTTGTGATGATTGGCTCGTGCCGTCCTTCGTGCAATTCACCACCATACTTGAACAAGCCGATATAAAATGGATTAGCCAACATAAAAGACGCTTTGGTCTTGGAGATTCTCTTTCCGGTTCTCGTTAGAACGCCGGACTGCGCCAAAAAGTCAGACACGTCTTCCAGTCGCATGTCACCTGCTGCATATTTCTCAAATGCCAAGCGCACCACCTTGGCTCTTTTTTTGTCCACGATGATAGTTTTTGTCCGCACATCGTTCATATACCCCACTGGCGCTTGGCTGGGGAAGATACCCATCCGAACTTTTTGGCGTAATCCGCGCTTCGTATTTTCCGAAAGAGAATCAACGTAGTATTTGCTTTGCCCAAACGCCATACTTAACATGAATTTTCCTTGTGACGTGCTATCACACCAGAAGGTCGGGAACTTGAGGTGAGCAAGTTTGCCGGTGTCGAGGAGATAGATAAGTTGACCACCATCGACTGAATTGCGGGCAAGGCGGTCTGGATGCCACGCTATGATGCCGTCTGCTTCACCACTCTCAATTCTCGCTACCATTTGCCCAAACACTTTGCGACCTGGCACTTTGGCTGACTGCTTTTCGATAAACTCATCTGCCACGTTCAAATTATTCTCACGGGCAAATACCCGCAATTCAGTCAGTTGCGCTTCAATCGAAAGCACCTGCTTATCCTCGACATCGGTGGACTTGCGAACATACAAGAAGAATTTTTGTGGTGACATATCTCAATACTTAACCTACTAACCGCAACTCAAAAAGCCGCCTTGGTGCTATCAACCTGAGAAAACTCAAATCGTCCAAGACGGCTTTTTAAGTACGAAAAACCTCAGGTTGATAGCACATCTAGTATACCAAAAAATTCTTTTTGTACTAAAGCAAATACTACGTTACAAAATCGCGATAGCT
>Ga0136601_1000629_pt1 | contig 14039 bp, 11 predicted proteins | sample AntRauMFilla2699_FD_181020 | JGI IMG/M metagenome (GOLD analysis project Ga0136601, IMG submission 181020) | Saline lake microbial communities from Rauer Islands, Antarctica - Metagenome Filla 2 #699 | ecosystem: Environmental > Aquatic > Non-marine Saline and Alkaline > Saline | place... | reverse complement strand
AGTGAACCCTCTCCCCGCCCTAAAGGGCGGGGCTTCAGGTATTAGGGCATACTGGAAGTATTTTGTTCTTGAATATATCTTTTTATCATTTCTTCTTGAGCTATACCTACTGTTTCAGCAAAATAGCCATCCGCCCAAAAACTATCACCCCAAAGAAATTCTTCTAGTTTAGGAAATTCTTTTCTTATTATCCTAGAACTACCTCCTTTGAATAATTGTACAATTTTAGACAGTGCTATATCTGGTTTAACTTGTATTAACATATGTATATGATCTGGCATTATCTCTAGCTCTTCAATATACCACTGATTTACTTTAGCACACTGAAAAAACAATTCTTTGAGGCGAATAGCTATTTGGCCTTTCAGTGCTCTTTTTCTGTATTTAGGCACCCAAACTATATGATATTTTAATCTGTGCTTAGTACTAGCACCAGTCCAGTATTCAAACATATACTTCCAGTATGCCAAAATAGCCTCCGCTTGGCAATTGCATTGCCTCGCTCCGGGCTGCCATTCATCCCCAGCCTTAAAAGGCATGGGGTTTTCTGGCAGGGGTTATAAATGGAATAAATAACACTTCTCTTTACTGTCATAACTTATATTTTTTGATAAAATGAACAATTAAATGAATTATATGATATTACCACTAGAACTAGTTAAAGTCAATCTATTATTTGTCTTTATTATTAATAATATTATTAATAATATTCTTAAAAAACTCCTTTAAAAATTTTATGATTATTATATGAATAGTTATTTTAAATAAACTGATAAAACTCTGATAGTTAATTTTTTATTTGAACTTGAAAATAATTTCTTAAATCTTCATCAACAATATAAACATAAGTACCGAAAATACCTCTTGTTAATAATGTCTTATATATATTTATTATATATTCCTTTAATTCATTTATATCTGTAACGCCTTTTCTACCATTAATATCTAAATACTTTTCTCTATTAATAATTAACTTATCATTTTTTTTGTCATATGATATTTCAGGTCCAATAATAACACCTACATAATTAAGGTCGTAGCCTTGAACCGTATGAATGCAACCCACCTCATTTATTGAATTAGGTGAGTTAACCCAATCTATAGCTTTGCTGTTCCAAATTAGTTTTAGACCATTTATATCTATATCATAATCTTTGGAACCTTTCTTTGTGTGCCAAGGCCAAGCATAGCCTGCAACAACCCTACTTAAACCGTGCTTTTTATTTTTTTCCTTTATATCGTTAATCATTATTTCTAGCTCATCATAAATCTTAAACTCATAATCGGAGAAGTTTATATCTTTTTCATTCTTTTGTTCAAATAAGGTTTCAATAAAGTTTATATATTCTTCGCCACCCTTTACTCTCATCTGTGAAGAAAGTTTGTAAAACTTTTTATTTAATTTTTCAAAGTCTTTTGCTCTAACATCAGAAGGTTTTACACTTTGATTTTTGTCATAAAAAAGAATTTGGTTTTTTGAAGATCTAAGAATCCAATCGAGAGAAGTAGCGCTATCGCTAAGGCCTAGCTTTTTATTAACCTTATCAAAAGCATCATAATTTGTTATATTTTTACGCCTAACTAACCTGTGAGCTTCATCAACAATTAAAAGATCGTACTTTTCCTTCACCACGTCATTAGGACCAATAACCATTGAAGTTTTTAAATTCTTTATGTTTTTAAAAACTTGTTTAACTGTCTTTCTTAGTGAAGTCATTGGAACAACCAAAGCAATATTTAAATGTTTAAAATCTTTATGCTCACTTAAATATTTAATTAAGTATATTGCTAAAATTGTTTTGCCAGTACCAGGTTTACCACTAACAATATGAGTGGGCTGTGAACCATCTTTTAGGTTCTGACAAATTTCCTCAGCTATTTCTAGTTGATCTTCTGTAAGAGATTTGTAGGGAGAGTATTTAAATAAATCACTATTCTCTATTTCTTCTATACTTTTACTAACAAGGTGCTTCTCTTGTAAGGCAGGCCATATAGTTTTCTTGAGCTTAGCTTTGTATTTTTCCCTATCATAATAATTATGCTCTTTTAATCCACTATTTCCATTTTGAAGAATAAACTTACCATCAGCTGATATGTATTTTATTAACATTGCCTCTATATCAAGAGTGGCAGATTTATTATAATCTAAATCAGCAATAACATGTATGTTGTCTAATTTAGATCTCTCACTATTATCATAATGCTGCTTGCTTCTCTGGTATACGCTTACTGTTTCTCCAATATACGCCTCTTTTTTACCTTCTAAAATATAAACAACTGGCCAATCTTTACCAAAGTGATAAGCTTTTATTCTTTGAAAACTTTTTTTCTCAAATGTAAATGTTTTTACCGCAGACATAATTATAATTCATTATATTTAGCAGAACTACCTTTAGATTTTTCAATAGGATATTTCTCCATGTTTTTATCTAACTTTTTATCTAGAGCATCCAATAAATCAATATTATAATAGTTAGATAGCATTATCACCCAATAAAAAACGTCAGCCAATTCTTCACCTATCTTTTCAGCTCTTCTTGGATTAAGTTGATTATCTTTAGTCCATTGATACAACTCTAAAACCTCTGAAGATTCAAGTACTAAAGACACAGCCAGGTTTTTAGGGTCATGAAATTGTGACCAATCTCTATCTTCGGAAAACTTTTTTATTTTATCATTTATTTTTTGATAACTATTTTGATTTTCCATATTTATATGAATTAAAGTATTAATAAAAAAGAGATAAAATGTCTATATACATCATATCTCTTTTGCATATCTTGCGTCAATTTATATTCAAAACCATAATTGGTTTCAATTCTAATATTTAATGAGGAGTGTTAATATATAACTTTAGTGATCTAAAAAATCTTTAATCATTTCTAAATATTTATCTTGTAAGTTTTGAGATGCAGTTTTTTTACTTAACTCTGAAATAAAGTACTTTTTAATTATCTTATCACAACGATCAAAATAAAAACCATTTAAAGTTATCACAAATAAATAGGAGGGGTTCCAACGTTTATACTGTTTTTCAGCAATTTCGACTATACTCTTTATATCTAAATGATTACGATATTTCACTTCAACAATAATAATATTTTTATCTTTTTCATCTTTTGGAATTAAAACAAAATCAGGCGCACTTCGTATTGTCTTAAGTGAATCACTATTATGATAATCTATCAGACCCGGAACCACCCTCTCGTAACCAAGAGGTAAAATAGTATGAGTTCCTATATCAGACCACATTTGCTGAAAAATAGTTTCAGCTATTTTTCCTTTTACTAAATTTGTTTGGAAATTATTTTTCATAAATCATCTTAAAAAGTAATTTTCATATTTTAGTTATAAGCTAATTTTAGCACATATTTACAACAAAAAACAGAGCTTTTAAACTCTGTTCTTCGCAAAAATTCAGTGAGCGGGTAACGGGAATCGAACCCGTATCTCTACCTTGGCAAGGTAATGTAATAACCATTATACGATACCCGCAAATAAAAAAACTTCTTTCAAAGCAAATATATTGTATATAATCTGAGTTCTTTAGTCAAGAAAAAGAAAAAGGGGTTAACTATAAAAGCTAACCCCATGAACATGGCAAACAAATGAACAATAAAGAAAAAGAGTTAATAAACCTAAAAAAGTGATCAATCAATTATCAACTTAATCAATCTAAAAAAAATATTACAACTTAATCAAAACTTTAAAACCATTTAAAACCACAAAAAACCAAAATTGAAATACAAAGATGAACATCTCTTTTCCAGAGCAAGCCATGTTATATATATTAATTAAATGAACATAAAAATATATTAACTTATTTATTTTAATTTGTAAAGGGTAAAGGCTATAATTTAATATATATTATATATATTAAGACTATAAAAAGCTTGTATGAGGCTATGATAGTTTTATATTAAACAACAAAAAAACTGCCTTAATTGCAGTTTTTTTAGTGCTGCGGGGGAGACTTGAACTCCCACGGTATCTCTACCATTGGATTTTAAGTCCAACGCGTCTACCAGTTCCGCCACCGCAGCTATATATAAAAACTATATTATTGAAAAATAATATAATGTTTAATGTAATTTGATTTTAAGAAATGTGGAGATGGCGGGAATTGAACCCGCGTCTAACAAGGCTTCTTAAATAACTTTACAGAGATAGTTTAGCTTGAAGGGTTCGAAGTACTTGTCTAAGCTAAACGAAACCAAGCACTTCTAGCTTTTATTTGTTTAAATCCCAAGCCTAAAAGCAAAAACTTGGAATCGAGCTCCTAATGACACCTGTGATCCAACCCGGAGCTAGCTGGACAGATGGTTGCATGCTATTTAAGCAGCAACAGGTGCAAAGCTAGGAACTTTCCATGCGAAAGTAGCTTTGCTTGCAAGTTTGTTTGCAATTATAGTTTTGAGTGGGATTTACGTGTACACTCAGACACGCTCTGAATATTTAAGGGACTCTTGCTATCGATGCCAGTCATCCCCAAATATTAAAATCTTCTTTTTTTAAGAGCATTAATCCTTCTATCTAAGTCTCTTTTTTTGATATCCTCTCTTTTATCTACCTTCTTCTTTCCTCTACCTACACCTATTTCTAACTTTAAAAGGTTATGCTTAGTATAAACTTTTAAGGGAATAAGTGTCAAGCCCGCCTCCTGTGACTTACCAATTAACTGGCTAATCTCATCTCTATTGAGTAGTAACTGCCTATCCCTATAGGGATCATATTCATCTCTTTGCCCGGCAGGCTTGTATATAGGTATGTGAGCTTTAACTAAAAAAGGAGCTAATGTTTTTGTGTCTTCAATCTTTTTGATAACAATATAACTACCTTTTAAGTTGATTTGGCCGTTTTTAACAGACTTTACTTCATAACCTTTTAAAACCATACCGGCTTCATAGGTTTTAAGTATTTCATACTCTCTTTTAGCTTGTCTGTTAAAGGCCAAAGTGCCCATATAATTATTATTTAGTATTCCACTCTTTTAACTTAGCTACTACCTTCTGATTAGTTAAAAGATTTTTAACATAGTTACGATATTCTTCACTCTTTACCATTTCTTGTACTTCCTTATTATCTGCATGTTGCTTTTTGATTTCTTCAATCTTCTCTTCTACTTCTTTATCAGTAGCTGCAATATCTTCTTTCTTAGAAATGTCTTTAATAATTAAAGCAATCTTCACTCTTTTAGTAGCTTCAGGTAATAAGTCTTCTTTAATTTGTTCTTCATTCTTACCAAGGCTTTGTAGATAGTCTTCAAACTTTCCACCTTGCTTTTCTACAGACTGTTTAATCTCAGCCATCATGTTTTTAGTTTCGTTCTCAATTAAAACATCAGGCAGTTCATCAAACTTAGCATGTTTCATAATTTCTTCTAAGATTTTAATCTCAGTCTTTTGTTCATTTTTCTGCTCTTTCTCAGCCTTAATGTTTTGCCCTAAATTCTCTTTCAAATCTTTTAAGTCTTTAAACTGAAAGCCTTGAGCAAACTCATCATTAATTTCTGGTACCTGTCTTTCATATACATCCTTTATAGTTACCTTGAAATCAACCTTCTGGCCTGCTAAATTCTTTTGATGATGATTAGCTGGGAAAGGTAGGCTGAAGTCTCTTACATCACCTTTTTTAGCGCCAAGTAGTTTTTCATCAAGTCCAGAGATGAAAGCATCTTGACCCATAATAATAGGGGCGTCTTTGCTTTGACCGCCTTCAACTGGTACATTGTCTTGAAACATTTCAATGTCAGCTAAAACTTTGTCACCGTCTTTTACTTCACGCTCAACAATTTTTTCTTGAGTTCTCATGTCAGCTAATTGCTTGAGAGTTCTCTCCATCTCTTTATCATCAATTTCTACCTTTTCTTTCTCAATACCCAAATCTTTATACTTACCTACTTCAGTTTTAGGAAGTAGAGCAATCTCAATTTGATATTCAAGATCACTGCCACTAGCTAATTTGTTGATATTAACTTTAGGTTGTCCAATAGCTTGCTTGCCGGGTACAGCCTTCTCAATTGCTTCAAGCATAGTCTTATTGATAGCAATATAGGCTGCTTCTTCTAAGATAGCCATTTCACCAACTTTTTGCTTTAAAACATCCATAGGTACTTTTCCTGGTCTAAAACCTTCTATCTTTACCTTCTTAGCTAGCTCTTGAGCTCCTTGCTCTTGATATTTTTCTACATCACCCCAAGGAAGAGTAACTGTTATTTTAACTTGTGATTTTTCTAAGTTTTGTGTCTTAATTTCCATAAAAAATAGTTATTATTACAGTAGCAAACCTACGATAAGTAGAGCTACAATGTTTAATATCTTAATCATTGGATTAATTGCTGGACCAGCAGTGTCCTTATATGGATCACCAACAGTATCACCTGTTACCGCTGCTTTGTGAGCTTCAGATCCCTTACCACCAAAGTGTCCATCTTCAATATATTTTTTAGCATTATCCCATGCTCCTCCACCTGAGGTCATAGATATTGCTACAAAAATACCAGTAACAATTGAACCTACTAGTAATCCTCCTAAAGCTTCAACACCTAAAATAGTTCCAACAAGTATAGGTGCTAACACTGGAATTAAAGCAGGCACAACCATCTCTTTAATAGCAGACTTAGTAACAATGTCAACTGTTCTGCTGTAGTTAGGTTTTTCTAGACCTTGCATAATACCAGGCTTCTCACTAAATTGTTTCCTTACATCAGCTACCACAGAACCAGCTGCTTTTCCAACAGACTTCATAGTTAGAGCAGCGAAATAAAATGGAAGTAGTCCACCAATAAATAGTCCTGAAAGTACATAAGGGTCATTGATTAAAAAGACAACGTTATCACCAATGCTGTGAGTATAGTCAGCAAATAATACCAGTGCAGCTAAGGCAGCACTACCAATAGCATAACCTTTAGTTACAGCCTTAGTAGTATTACCAACAGCATCTAGAGCATCAGTCTTTTCTCTAACATCTTCACCAAGCTCTGCCATCTCAGCAATACCACCAGCGTTATCAGTAATTGGTCCATATGAATCAAGGGCTACAATAATTCCTGTAAGAGATAGCATTGAAATAGCTGAAATAGCTACACCATATAATCCTAGTAGTGAATATGAGCCTAGGATAGCAGCTACAATAACTAGTGTTGGCCACAGGGTAGACTGTAGTGATACAGCTAGCCCTGCAATTACATTAGTACCATGACCAGTTTCTGAAGCCTTAGCGATGCTTCTAACCGGATTATACTTAGTTGAAGTATAGTATTCAGTAATTACAACCAATAAGGCGGTAACAACTAAACCAATAAGTGCTGCTAAATAGACATTCATAACTGAATATACTGCATTATCACCAAAGAAATATTGAGTTAGAGGATAGAAACCAATAGCTGAAAGTAGTCCTGCAGCAATTAAACCTTTATATAAGGCTTTCATTATGTTTTGTTTCTTTCCTAGTTTAATAAAGTAAATACCAACAATTGAAGCAATAATAGATACTGCACCTATTGCTAGTGGGTATAGAATAACATTTTCATTACCTGCAAAAGTAAGTGAACCTAAAATCATAGCAGCAATAGAAGTTACTGCATATGTTTCAAATAAGTCTGCTGCCATACCGGCACAATCACCAACATTATCACCAACATTATCAGCAATAACGGCTGGGTTTCTAGGATCATCTTCGGGAATATCTGCCTCAACTTTTCCAACTAAGTCAGCCCCCACATCAGCAGCTTTAGTGTAAATACCTCCACCAAGTCTGGCAAAAATTGAAATAAGAGAACCACCAAAACTGAAACCAATTAAGGCACTTAAGTCTTTAGTTAAGAAATAAAAACCTGCAGTACCAAGTAATGCTAAACCTACCACTAACATTCCAGTAATGCTTCCACCTTTCACAGCCACTGCTAATCCTTTCTTTAAACTTGATTTAGAAGCCTCAGCAGTTCTAACATTAGCACGTACACTAACATGCATGCCGATGTAACCTGCTAGACCTGAAAAGACTGCACCAGCTAAAAACGCTAAAGCAGTTAACCAACCTAGAGCTGGCACGAAACCGATGATTAAAAACAGTATCACAGCTACAACAGCTACAGTTTTATATTGTCTAGATAAAAATGCTCTAGCTCCGTCTTGAATAGCTTTAGCAATACTTACCATTTTTTCATTACCACTAGGTAATTTAAGAATTGATTTGATAGCAAAGCCTCCATATATCAAGGCTAGAATTGCGCTACCGATAATAAAATAAGTGCTTTCCATACTTTTTACTATTAATTAATTTATTATTTAATGTATATTATTTATCTTCTTTTTTAGTTTCCGCTTTTTTCTTTTCCTCTTTCTTAGTTTCTGCTTTCTTATCTTCTTTAGCTTCTACCTTTTCTTCCTTCTTGTCCTCTTTCTTTTCTTTCTTCTCTTTCTTTTCTTTCTTCTCTTTCTTTTCATCTCCCTTGTCTTCTTCTTTAGCTTTAGGCTCTTCAGTGCTTTCAGCTTCTTCTTTTTCTTCAGCAACCTTATCTAGCTCTTCCTTGTCTTTCTTTACATCTTCAGGTGCAGCTGAAGCCTCTACAGCTTCCTCGCTTGTTTCAGCACCATCAGCTAAGATGTCTATCTTCCAGCCTGTTAAGTGAGCAGCTAAACGAACATTTTGACCATTCTTTCCAATAGCTAGTGATAGTTTATCTTCTGCTACTGTTACCACTGCCTTTCTTTCTTCTTCATTTAAATCAATGTTTAGAGTTTGAGCAGGTGATAGTGAATTAGAGATGAATTTCTTAGGGTCTTCATCATATTCAATAATATCAACCTTTTCTCCTCCTAATTCGTTAATGATGGTTTGTATTCTAGCTCCACGTTGACCTACACATGATCCAACTGGATCAACATTTTCTGCTTCAGTGTAGATAGCAACCTTAGACCTAGAACCAGCTTCTCTGGATACACCTTTAATCTCAATTAGACCATTAGAGATTTCAGGAATTTCTAAATAGAATACTTTTTTAAGTATCTCTTCTGATTTTCTAGATAGAATTATCTCAGCACCCTTAGGCCCAAGCTTTACCTCTTTAATATATACTTTAACTCTTTCTCCTGAATTATATTGTTCATGAGGAATTTGTTCATCATGAGAAAGATAACCAGCAGCTTTACCTAAATCAACTAGTACAAACCTAGGCTCTCTTCTTTGCACAACACCACTAACAACTTCACCTTCTTTACCTTTAAATTCATTATATATCATGTCTCTCTCTATTTCTCTAAGCTTTTGGACGATAACTTGTTTAGCTGTTTGAGCAGCCATACGTCCATATTCTTCAGGGATAGGGAGTTCTGTTACTATTTCATCACCAATTTGAGCTCCTGATTTAAGAATCTGAGCTTCACTAAGTTGAATCTCTGTTCTAGGGTTAAATCTTCTTGGTTCTTCATCTTCTGCTTCTCCTTCTTTAGTGTCTGCTTTTTCAGCTTTCTTCTCTGAGCTCTTTTCATCAGCTTTTTTTTCTTCTTTCTTTTCCTCTGGCTTTCCTTGAGCTCTTCTTTCTCTTCTTTCTCTAGCTTCTTCTTCTTTTTGTCTCATTTCCTCTAAAATCTCTTCTGGAACATCTTCTACTACTGTTTTTACATCAAAAATCTTTGATTTACCTGTTTTAGGATCAAATTCTACTTTAATGTTTTGATTTTTTTCACCATAATCTTTACGATAGGCGGCAGCTAGAGACATCTCAATAGCTGATACCACCATATCATAATCTAGGTTTTTCTCATCACAAACCTGTTGTATGGCACTTGATAGATCTGACATATTTTTTATTTAATATCTAAGTTTATTATCTTTTAGTTATTTAAAAAAGCTAATTGTTATATTAACAACTAGCTTTATATTGATTATATGATATCAATTGTAATAGATTTTGTCAAAAAAGTAGGCTCTATAATATTAACGGTGTTGTAAAACAAAGAAATACTGGTAAAATTAACGTTTATCCCTATTCTTTCTAATTTTTAACCTTTAATATTAAATAAGTATTATCCCTATTTTCTCAAAATTATTAAAAAGGGAAATAGATATCCGTTATCCCTTACCTTAAAAAGAGGGATTTTAATTCACTTACCAATTCTATCTAACTAAAACATACATTATTCCCTCATCATATGCATCTGTCGGTGATATTTTAGTACAAGAGTCATTATACTCATCACCATTTATTCCTAATACACCACAACGACCATTCCATTGACAGCTTCCATAATCAGAAGGAGGAGATACTTCAGCAAGTAATCTGGGGACAGAACAATCTCCACAGAGCCCAATACCGCCCACATCATTACATGTATCAACTACAGCTTTATTATACCAAATCCTGTGGTTATCCGGACTAGTCTGAAATATTAATGTTGACCCATACCAATTTGAAGCATCTGTATTATTTGTATAGGTTCTTGTCCAACTAGGATTACTATTGCTTAAAGTTCTAGTCGTTTGACTCTTTAATGTGCCACTATTTGAACCTGAAAACGAAGCAGCCATTCTTTTTGTTTGCCCTGTAGTATATTTATAATCCATTAAAATCTCATCCCACTCACTCAAAGTGTAATATACTGGGGAAAGATAATCATCACTATCTGAAAGAGTGCCTTGTGCAGAGGAAGCAGTCCAAAAAGATGAATCCCATTGCTGTGTAGTTGAATCGTTAGTATTTAATCTAAGTGATAATGTCCATCCACCTCCATCGGTTGTCATATCACAATATACTTGAAAAGGAGTAGTGTTATCTGGGTTTATCCAATAAAGACCATTATTATTTATTACTGAAGGATTGCTATTTAATATATCTAAGCAAGACAAGCCTGCCATACCTGGGACTGAACCATATGGCTTTATAGTCATACCCGAACTACTGTCACGACCTTTGTCGTATAAGCTTTTTACTTCAGTGTCTGAAAGAGCGCGATTATACATAAAAATATTAGATATTTTTCCTTCATATGTGCTGCCACTGCTACCACTAAAAGCTAAAGGGTAACCTAGTTGCCAAATATTTGCATCAGGAGTTCCCTCTAGGTTTAAAGATGAAGAAGATGATACTAGTTCACCATCTATATATAAATTAACAACACTACCGTCCCAAATCATTGATGTGTGATGCCAGTTATCTCTAGTTATTGCACCAGATGCTGCTCTACTACCATTATCCCCCCGAACCCAACCCACAATTGTATTATTAGTAGTTCCCATAACTCATCCAAGACTGCCAGCATAATATCCTCTACCAATAACATTACTCATCCTACTTGTATTCCAAGAATAACTTGAAGGAATATAAATCCAAGAAGATAAAGAAAACGGTTGATTCCATAATGAAGGATAATTAAAACTACTTATATCAATATAATCATCAACACCATCAAAACTAGCCCCCTCTGCAGTTATTGTAGATCCATAATTTTGCCCATCATTAGAATAAGGTGTTTTGTCGGTCATTATCTCAGAACCCGCTGTTTCATCTTTAGTATATTTTAATGTTAAAGGCATATCTAAAACTAAACCTTTATTTAAACTCCCAGCACTTATTTTAGTTTCATGTGAATCATATAAAGACTGTATTTCTGATTCGGAAAGAGCGCGACTATAAATGCGAACGTCATCTATGGAACCTTTAAAATAATTTGGATTTCCACCTCTCCAACCGAAAATAATTGGTTGATTTAATGAGCTAACCAAAGTTCCGGTATAAGTTGTTGAGTTGTACATCTGACCATTTATATAAGAAGTTAATTTTTTTGAATTAAGTTCATGAGTAACAGTAACTAATTGCCATTTTTTAGTTTCTAATCCTGGTTCATAACTAAGACAAAAATAATTACTACCATCAGGAGCTCTGGAGCAAGTTCTATTCTCGAACATATGAAATCCATTATAATATTGTTGTCCAAAGCCAAAAACAGTTTCAAAGTTTCCATCTAATATATCCTTATCTACATAATACCAAGCGCTAGCAGTCCAATCTCCATTATTAATATTGTAATTCATATTATCTGTACTTACATAATCACTAATACCATTAAAGCTCATAGCGCCACCACTATTACCAAACCTATCCTCACCAAAAGCAAAGGATTGTTGCGTACCTGTATCACCATGATTTGAATATGGTGTTTTATCTGTTAACCTTCCTGTTCTTGTTCCATTAGCAAAAGGTGTTGCGTTGTCTTTTTTTTCAAACTGGAAATTATCCATATAAACTTCCCATAGATTAGTCTTATAGCCTGTAGACATTCTTAATGAGGGTGTTCCAGCTGTGGTTATTGTAAATTTATGAGCTATTTTTCTCCAACCATTACCAATATCTTTATCATATAAAAACTCTTTTGTTGCACTTCCTCCCACCTTCCAACCATCTTGATATAAGGTAGGACTATTAGGCACATCTTCTCCAACAGTAACCTTGTATTCACGAGAAAAAACATATACATCCCCTACCTGTGTTTGAGGTAAGTCAACGCTAGAATAATAATCTCCACTACTACTACCGTTGTGGTTTAATTTATAAACATGAGATCTATTATCATAATTTTGAACAAATTCGTATGAATAATCATCAGAATGATACATATGATTCCAACCTACTAGTCCTGACATTTCTCTAAGTGATTGTGGCAGCATATTTTCTGTACCCTCAACATACTCATCTTCATCCATACTCCAATGTCCAACTAGGCCTTTGTTAAGAGTAGAACCTTGAAGTGTACCTAAATTAACTTTGTATTTTATAATAACAACACCTGAACCACCATCTCCACCGTGAGTACTTGTTGTACCTCTATAATTTCCACCTCCACCTCCTGATCCTGTACCATCAACCGCATCGGTTCCACTATGCTGGTTATAAGAACTTGCTGGGTCTACGGGATTAACATACTCTATCATTCCACCATCTCCACCACCAGCCATTCCTGTTGGTCTATCATAAGTGCTGTTGTTGTTAGTAGCACCTGTATGCCCTTCGGTGCCTCCACCTCCTCCACCAGCAAACCAACCATTTTCTCCATAATTATCTCCAAATACATCACCAAAATACATCCCATCACCACCATTTCCTGGAGTATCAATGTATCCATTTCATCCAACTGGTGTAAGCCCAACACTTCCAGCACCACCTCCTCCACCAGCAGAACCAGTATTAGACCAATTCGCAGGACCGTAACCTCCAGCGTTACCATAGCCTGCACTTGCATTTGAGCTAACACCATTAGACACAGTCCAAGTGTGAGAACCTGGATCAGTGTAGGCAACAACAGCATAGCTTTCAAGACTATTTGCTTCCTGTACTCCCATTTGTGAGAAGACGTTAAAACTAAAAATAGTCATATTAACTATGACTAAAACAGCTATGATGATAAAGCTAATTTTTCTATACTTATTACAAAGTATTTTCTTGTGATTAAAAACTCTAGTTCTTTTATGTAAAACCTTGGTTATTTCTCTATACTTATTTAGAAAAGTCTTCTTATCTAACATTATTACTATATATTATATTAGTTTATATACTTTTATATCACTTTATATATCACAACACATACTCTAATTACATGTATATATTAATATTCCTGCTTTATATTAAAAGGTAGGATTAAGGTAATTCATTTCATTGGTAACAACAGCAATCATTCTTCTGAGGATAAAGTAGGCAATAGACCAAGAGGCTAAAATAATAACAAGACCAATAACAGCATTAGAGAGATTCTTTTTAGCTTTCTTAATTTGTTCTTCATTACCTCCAGCAGTCATCCACTGGTAGCCAGAGATGATAATAAGGACTAAGAATATAACAGCTAGAAACTGCAAGACCACATTAACTATCTTCATAATAGTTATTCTAATGTCCTGAGGAGAATCAGATTCTCCATAGACTTTTTGTCCTACATCTTCAATACCAACCTGAGCATCCCAAAGACTACTAGCTACAGCAGTGTTTGTTTGAGTAACTAAAAATGTTGGAATTACTAAAAAGGTAAGGAGTATAATGGCGGAGAGAA
>Ga0136601_1000627_pt1 | contig 14099 bp, 11 predicted proteins | sample AntRauMFilla2699_FD_181020 | JGI IMG/M metagenome (GOLD analysis project Ga0136601, IMG submission 181020) | Saline lake microbial communities from Rauer Islands, Antarctica - Metagenome Filla 2 #699 | ecosystem: Environmental > Aquatic > Non-marine Saline and Alkaline > Saline | place... | reverse complement strand
ATGAAGCACATAAAGACATAGCGAACTACATTAATTTCTTGGACGAGCTCATCACTGTTGGACCTCGTGCACTACTAACACACAAGGCCTCTGAAGATAAAAATATTTCTGCAAAACATTTCGATACGTCAGACGAAGCTGGAGCTTATCTCAAAAAAAGTATTCATAAAAACGACGCAATCCTGTTTAAAGCTTCGAGGCATTCTATTCAGATGGAACGCGCAATTGTTCAAATAGCGTTACCTGAAGAAAAAAATAAATTAGTCCAGGATTATTTATAAAATCTTTGGAAGATATGTAAGTTTTTAGAAATGGCTTTTGATACTATATTGATATGAAATCACTAATAACGTTTACACTATTATTGCTCGCGTTACCGCTGTTCGGTATTCCTCAGAAATATGACATTCCAATTGCACTTGTTTTGATAATTGCAATTGCACTAAGCGTATACAGGGTATATATGCACATGAGAAAACATCATGTTGCTTCGGATACTGTTTCGGATACGAAAGATGTAGATATGGAAGTGACAAACACGGAGATAAAGGAAGAAAAAACTGAAGTCGCACAGCGAATTGAAAACATCACAAACAAAACAAAAACAAAATTGAAAGAACTACTTTCAGAGTCAGATAAAGAAGAAATAGCACAGGCTATTGAGAAAAGTACTGACATAGAGAAATAATGAAAATTGTGGTCTAATATATTTAGCGCCGGAAGGCATAATGAACTTTACTTAAGGAGAAAGAGATGAAGTATCTCATTTCAATATTGACTACTACATTCTTCATGGCAATCTTTTCTGCCAGTAGCGCATCTGCGCAAATAACTACCTCAGAGCCAGAGCATACGAGATTCGTGTGCGACCAAGTGGTAGCTACAGGCGCCCGCTTTAACTGCCGTTATGAAGAAATTGAAGAGACAAAATTTTGTCGCTTCATGAGGCAGCCGTCTGAGAGCGAGCTAAAAATTCGCGATACAACACGATCATTGTGTCAAGAAGCTTTTGTTGATGTGTGTTCCATGCGATGCATGGAAATTCATCTAGAATCGACTGCCTACAAAACCGGTCACCTTGCAAGCGAGGGGTTTCAGTATCTCGAAGAAGGTGCTCGAAAAGGAGCAGAAATTGCAAAACCATACTGGATGCGTATCAAGGAAGGTTGGGAAGATGGTAAAAATGACTGAGCTACTTGCAAAGCCCGCGGAAACGCGGGCTTTTTTATATAAAAAAATAGTAGAATCTATTTATCAAGATACTTACTAACATATTTGAGACAAATCCTTGACAAGGCTTTTCCCATGACTATAATGGTGCGACTTGTTATTTGAAAATTTCGTAGGACTGCAGCAATTCGTTCTACGAGCACATAATGAATAAGCCAAGTGCCTCCCAAGGCACTTGGCGGTAAGTACAAACTTGCATGCACAGGATTTATTTAGACCTGTGTATTGTAAGTATAAAAATTTGACTGACTTCTCTAATTTGTATCGGAGAGGTCAGTCATCGGAGATAAAAGATTATTTTCTTTTGTCCCGTCTAGATTCCAAAACAACAATGTTTAACATTGAGTAGGATTTAATATAAGAGTTTGATCCTAGCTCAGGATGAATGCTGGCTGTGTGGATAAGGCATGCAAGTCGAATGAGTTTATACTCATGGCGAACGAGGTAGTAACACGTAGGATTACATGCCCTTGAGTCGAGGATAACCTGGAGAAATCCAGGATAATACTTGATGGTCCCCTATATTTGATTATGGGGGTAAAGATTTATCGCTCAAGGAGTGGCCTGCGGAGTATCAGCTTGTTGGTAGTGTAAAAGACTACCAAGGCTATGACGCTTAGGGGAGGTGAGAGCCTGACCCCCACCGATGGAACTGAGACACGGTCCATACTCCTACGGGAGGCCGCAGTCGAGAATCTTCCACAATGGACGAAAGTCTGATGGAGCGACACAGCGTGGTCGAAGAAGCACTTAGGTGTGTAAAGACCTTTTATGAGCGAAGAAGTTTATTGACATTAACTCATGAATAAGGGGCTGCTAATCACGTGCCAGCAGCAGCGGTAATACGTGAGCCCCAAGCATTATCCGGAATCATTGGGCGTAAAGGATCCGTAGGCGGATCTATTAGTCTCCTGTTAAAGCACCGGGCTCAACCCGGGACAGGCAGGGGAAACGGTAGATCTAGAGATTGACAGAGGTGTGTGGAACTTATGGTGTAGGGGTGAAATCCGTTGATATCATAGGGAACACCAAATGCGAAGGCAGCACACTGGGTCATATCTGACGCTGAGGGATGAAACCCTGGGTAGCGAATGGGATTAGATACCCCAGTAGTCCAGGGCGTAAACGATGCACACTAACTTTTGGGGGAATCGACCCCCTCAGAGGTAAAGCTAACGCGTTAAGTGTGCCGCCTGGGGAGTACGGTCGCAAGGCTAAAACTCAAAGGAATAGACGGGGACTCGCACAAGTAGTGGATCACGCGGCTTAATTCGATGATACCCGAAGAACCTTACCAAGACTAGAAACTTTACTCACGTCACATGGTGGAAACACGTAGTGAATATTGAGGTAAAGCAGGTGCTGCATGGTCGTCGTCAGTTCGTGGCTTGAGCTGTTCCGTTAAGTCGGGAAACGAACGCAACCCTCGTCGTGTGTTACAAGTGTCACGCGAGACTGCCCGGCCCCCTGTAAACAATCCTTTGGATTGTGTATAGAGGGCTGGGAGGAAGGCGAGGATGACGCCAGATCAGCATGGCCCTTGATGTCTTGGGCTGCACGCATGATACAATGGGGTGGACAACAGGTCGCGACGGAGCAATCCTGAGCTAATCCTTCAAACCACTCCTCAGTTCGGATTGGGGGCTGCAACTCGCCCCCATGAAGTTGGAATTACTAGTAATCGCAGGTCAGCAATACTGCGGTGAATATGTTCTCGAGTCTTGTACTCACCGCCCGTCAAGTCAAGGGAGCTGGGAGTACCCGACGTCCGTGTTTATCACGGCCTAAGGTAAATTCAGTAACAGGGACTAAGTCGTAACAAGGCACGGCTAGCGGAAGCTGGTCGTGGATCATTTCAAAAATTGAAGTTGTATGTATCGGATTTATCCATGCATATAATTAAATGAGTCGATTGTTTCTTACGAAATAAATGATGATGTGAACATTTTAAACACATCCGCTTTGGTGATATGCGTCACACCTCTAGAAGGGGCAAAAGAAAATTATCTTTACTTACTATTCATTATATTCAAATTTAAAATCAAGGAATGCTGCATACAAAATGGAGAGCGAAAGCTCTCCATTTTGTTTACACAACAATTACATTATAATACCCACATTATGGAAATCAGAAACATCGCGATCATCGCCCATGTAGACCATGGAAAAACTACACTTACAGACGAAATACTAAAACAAACCGGAATGGTTGAAGACGGTGTTTCTATGGATTCAAACGATCTTGAAAAAGAACGTGGTATTACTATTTATGCAAAAAACACATCATGTACGTACAAGGATACTAAGATCAATATCCTTGATACACCAGGCCATGCAGACTTTGGATCAGAGGTGGAGCGTGTTTTGCGGTCAATTGACTCAGTGCTACTGGTAGTGGATGCTGCAGAAGGACCAATGCCACAAACTAAATTTGTGTTGAAAAAATCTTTAGAGCTAGGACTAAAGCCAATTCTTGTATTAAACAAAATTGACAAACCGGCTGCTGATGTAGAAAAGGCACATGACCAAGTATATGAACTTTTCATGGATCTTGGCGCAACAGACGAACAATTAGACTTTGAAACAGTGTATGCGATTGGACGTGATGGTATTGCAAAGAAAGAGATGGAAGATGATTCAAAAGATCTGACACCACTTCTTGATTTAGTGTTAGAGAAAGTTGCACCAGCGTCTGGAGACGATCTAGCGTCTGAAGAATTGAAGGCACAAGTTTTCAACCTTGCGTACGATAACTTCCTAGGAAGAATGGGTGTATGTCGCGTATATTCTGGAACACTCCCAGCCAATTCATCGGTAACTGTAAAGGATGCTGATGGTAAGTCATACAAAGGAAAACTTACTAAACTATTTTCATTTAGAGGAATTGCAAAAGAAGAAGTATCAGAAGCAACGGCAGGAGACATTGTGATGATTGCTGGAATCCCAGATATTTTTATCGGAGAAACTATAGTGCTGGATGAATCAACAGAGGCATTACCTGCAATTACTGTCGATGAGCCAACCATTGGTTTATATATGTTCGTAAATGATTCGCCATTCGCCGGTAAAGTTGGAAAGTTTTTAACATCAAGACAAATCCGCGAGAGATTAGAAAAAGAATTAGAGATCAACGTAGGTCTACAAGTAGACTTCTCAGACGAATCTCGATTCCAAGTATTTGGGCGTGGAGAAATGCACCTTGCTGTGCTTATCGAAAACATGCGACGTGAAGGATATGAACTCGCTGTTTCTCAACCAGAAGTAATTATTAAAGAAATTGATGGAGTAAAATCAGAGCCTTTCGAAGAAGTAACTATCTTGGTGCCAGAAGAGTTTTCAGGAAGTGTGATCGAAAAACTAGGAAAGCGAAAGGGAATCATGAACTACATGGAACAAGAAAACGGACAAGCAAAAATGATTTTTGAAATGCCAACACGCGGACTATTAGGATATCGAAATGAATTCATTGTTGATACGAAGGGAGAGGGGATTTTGACAACTTTGGTTGTTGGATTTAGAAAGCATGCGGGTGAGATTCAAAAGACTGAGCGCGGATCAATGATTGCTATGGCAACAGGAAAGGCACTCGGATTCTCGATTGCTAATATGCAAGAACGTGGAACACTATATATCCAACAAAACCAAGAAGTTTATGAAGGAATGGTTGTGGGGAACACGTCTAAGGGTGAAGATATGGTCGTTAACCCAACCAAGGGAAAGCAGCTGACAAACATGCGAGCGTCTGGATCTGACGGAACAGTAAAGCTGACACCTCCGATGGAAGTGACTTTGGAAAAAGCACTCGGAATGATGCGTGCAGATGAATACATTGAGGTTACTCCTGAAGACATCCGACTCCGCAAAGCACACCTTAAAGAAGCAGAACGAAAGCGAGCTGGTTCAAAGATATAAGCATTAAAAATAGTTCAATAAAAATATTGATATAATGAACCAATGATTGATCAATCTCAGCAAAAAACGTTATACAGAAAGTACAGACCACAGACATTTGATCAAGTTGTCGGACAAGACCACGTCATTAGTTCTCTTCAGAGTTCAATAAAAAATAAGTCTCTAGCTCATGCGTATCTTTTTTTTGGAACGAGAGGAACAGGAAAAACATCTATCGCACGAATTTTCGCAAAAGAGCTTGGTACAGATGATCAGGATATTTATGAAATAGATGCTGCATCACATACAGGTGTAGATAATATTCGAGAATTGCGAGAAGGAGTGGCAACCATGCCATTCTCATCAGAATATAAGGTATATATTATTGATGAGGCTCATATGCTTTCCAAGCAGGCATTCAATGCGCTCTTGAAGACGCTTGAAGAGCCGCCTAAGCACGTGATATTCATTTTAGCTACAACTGAACTACACAAGGTCTTGGATACCATCAAATCACGTTGTGTGGTATTTAATTTCAATGCACCAACCAAAGAAAACCTGATCCCTTTTATACAAGAAATTATTAAACAAGAAGGAGCCGAGCTAGAAGAGGAGGCAATCGCATTAGTTGCACAGCAAGGAGCGGGTTCTTACAGAGACACACTATCTCATCTACAAAAAGTATTATCTATAGAGAATAACGACATTGATAGTCTCAATGAACTTTTCCGTGGAAGTTCTCAAGAATTAGTTGATGCGTGCATACAGGGGATGGTTTCAAAAAATGCCGACGATCTAACCGCGATTTTAGAAGAAATCGAAACAAAACATATTCCAGCTGAAGCATTCGTATCTTCTGTTATCCAAAAAGTACAAGATATTATTCGCGCACGACATGATAGTAAGAAAGAATGCGTTGATGTAGAAGGGCTCACCACAAAACATCTCCTTGATCTCATAAGATTAAGACAAGAGATGGAACACACAGCCGAATCAAACACGCTACTTTCATGGTTTGTCCTGGATATAGCAGAAAATCAGTAGTTACGTCAGGATACACACACTTTTTTTGAATATAAAAAGACTTGAATTTGGGAGAATTTATAGTACTATTGCTCGCACTATGGCACAGAAACATCTAGTAAAAATTAAATCAGAAGCAACAGGGCATATTCGCTATACCCGGCGGAATAAAAAAACAGTTGAAAAAAAACTTGAGGTTAAGAAATTTGATCCAATTGCTCGAGCACACGCAATCTACAAGGAGACAAAAAAATAGTAGATGACAAAAAAACTCACAGTATTACGTGGGTTTTTTTGTTGCAGGATATATAATAGATAGATGAATGCACAATATAAAATTTTAACGATTCCGGCAGTACTTTCACTTGTTGTGGCGAGTATAATGCTGGCAACTACATCTACTGCATATGCGGGAACATGTACTTTTACTCAATCCTTTGACGTGGGAGACAAAAGTGAGGAGATTAGATGTCTACAGGTATATCTGAATGATGCGGGATATCTCCTGACCTCGAATGGGGCAGGTTCACCAGGTAAGGAGACAGATAAGTACGGAGGTCTGACAAAGGCGGCAGTTGCTGATTGGCAACGTGCGAATGATATCTCTCCATCATCAGGATATTTTGGACCAGTTTCTAGGGCAGCCTACGAACGACTAACTGCACAGACTACTAATACAGCCACAGCTAGCGGAAACACGAGTTCTAACACTAGCAACACTACTAGTAATCAAGTATCAGCTACACAAAATCAATTAGATTCTGAATTGAAAGCTCTTTTGAAGCTAACAATGATTCAAGTGGAAGCGACAGCAGGCATTATCAATGATGCTCAAGATGACGATATGGATATTGATGAGGCGCAAGAACTGATGAATCGAACATACGTGCAATTTTTTGATGCGGTTAATGCATATCTCGATGGGTCTTACACAAGCATGAAAGATGACATCGAAAAGACACTATCACTAACAAAAAAAGCAGCTGAATCAGTTGGAGATGCTGACAAAAGTAATTCAAAAAATGCTGATGAGGATGATGCAAAAGATGCAATAGATGATGCAGAAGACGAGATCAAAGATGCTGAAGATGACATCGATGATGCAATAGATGATGGGAAAGATGTCGATCAGGCAGAGGATACACTTAAAGATGCAGAAGATTTTCTAGAAGATGCCGAAGATGCATATGATGATGAAGATTGGTCAATTGCTGTTTCTAAGGCAGAAGAGGCACTTGCTAGTGCCAAGAAAGCTGTCAAAGAGATTGATGAAGATGGTGAGGATTCTGCAAAAGATGCAATAGATGATGCAGAAGACGAGATCAAGGATGCAGAGGATGACATTGATGATGCAAAAGAAGATGGGAAAGATGTTGAAGACGCTGAAGATGCATTACAGGAGGCAAAAGATACGTTAGAAGATGCAGAAAAAGAATTTGCTAAAGAAGATTGGAAGGATGCGATCAAAGATGCTGAAGAAGCAATAGAATTAGCTAAAGAAGCTGTGGAAGCAATTGGAGAATCAGAATTCACAGAAGATAAGGCAAAGGATGCGATAGATGACGCAGAAGATGCAATCGATGATGCACAAGACGCAATTGATGACGCAGACGAGGACGGAGAAGATGTTCGTGACGCAGAAGATGAACTTGATAAAGCAGAAGACAAGTTGAAGGATGCTGAAGACGCATACGATGACGAAGACTGGGAACAAGCTATCGAGGATGCAGAAGACGCAATTCAGTTTGCTGAAGACGCTGAAGACGAGTTATAAAATTTGTAACTCACTAATTAGGTACATGAAAAAGAGGCGCAAGCCTCTTTTTTATGTACCTTCACAAGAGTAGTTTTTAAAATCATAATGCATAATAGGGAAGATGAAACAATTGTTCACATGGATTGTATTTATATTATTTGCTTGTGGAACTTTTGTATACCTAATGTTTATGATTAATAGTAGTTTTGGGACGATTGAAAACTACCAGCAATTCGACACTAACAAGATGAAAGAATTTATTGTTGAAAAACGCACACGGCAGGCAATACAGAGAAAGCAGATTGAAAACATACAAAATTTATTTGATGAAAAATGCTTAGTTGTAGAATTTTCAAAAAATGGAAATCAATGTAACGCAGAACGTGACCCTCAAAAATGTGTGTACAGTGTGGACCCATACGATTTATACGATCCTGCTTGTCTCGAGTATGTAAAAGAAAAATATCAAGAAATTCCAGAAGATGGTGTGCGAGCAATTTATATGTCGAGCTATGTCGCATCTAATAAATCCTTCAGAGATAGCCTTGTAAGATTAGTTGAAACAACAGATCTGAACGCGATAGTCATAGATATTAAAGAGGTTGAAGGATATGTGAATTATCACATCGAGGATAAGACAGGTGAACAATTTCCTTATCAAAGAAATCTGATGTTTGATATCGAGCAGTTCATAGAAGAGCTACATGAAAAAGATATCTATGTAATAGGACGTATTGTAGTGTTCAAAGATGGATTGTGGGCACAAGATAATCCTGGGGATGCAGTACAGAAAAAATCAGCTTCTGGTGTGCCTTGGAAAGATTATGGTGAAAAGACGTACGTTGATCCAGGTGCACGTGATTATTGGGATTACATAATTGCTATTGCTGACACTGCCTACAGATCTGGATTTGATGAGATTAATCTTGATTATATTCGCTATCCAAGCGATGGAAATATGGAAGACACTTTTTACCCTCATTCAGATGATGTTTTGATTGAATACGGATTAGAGGATGGACGAGTAGCTATTATTAATGATTTTTCACAGTACGTAACAAGAAACTTACGCGAAAAACACCCAGAGATCACTATTTCTGGAGATGTCTTTGGTATGGTTTCAACAGCACGCGACGATGTCACTATCGGACAAAGATTAGAACCAATGTTGCTTGCTTATGATTATATTTCTCCAATGGTATATCCATCACACTATCAAGAAGGATTTATTACATTACCTGGACATCCAGATCTATACCCTTACGAAGTGGTATACAAAGCACAGCAAACCGCCCAAGAGCGTTCAGATGCGCTACGAGTTCGCCTGGGGCAGATACAGATTTCATTTGCGACAACGACAGATACGATACTGCAAGATATTCTCGGGACACATACAGAACACAAAAATACTGACATAGATAATATAAAGGTGGGTGCATTACGACCTTGGCTGCAAGATTTTACATGTACGTGGTGTAAGACATCAAAGCCGTATCAAGCGGTGGAAATTCAGGCACAAATCGACGCAACACTAGATGCTGGTCAGCAAGGATGGATGTTATGGGATGCAGGGAATAGGTATAGGGGATATAGAGCCATATAACTTAGTGTGTTTTTATCCTAAAATATCTTTTGAAATAATGTGTTTAGTGCGTATAATGTGCGCACCACCAAAGGGTGTAATGGGTGATTAGTTAAATGGTATAACAGAGGTCTCCAACACCTCCGTCGGGAGTTCGATTCTCTCATCACCCGCAGAAAACAGATGTTTTCATGTGAAGTAATTCACACACGTTCGCCATTGCCGGATCGTCTAATGGCAGGACACCTGGTTTTGGTCCAGGCAATCTAGGTTCGAGTCCTAGTCCGGCAGCAAATAAAAGACACGCCAATGAGGCGTGTACTAAATCATTAAGCTAGATTAAATCCCAGCCACATCGGCAGATACATTGCTCCACATAGTAGCATTGATATAGCTATCGCTCCGCCTATTCTTTCCACCCTCTTAAACCAACAAACCACCATTGAGATAATGAAGATCACGATTATAAGAAATGTTGCAAAAGCCTCTGCCTCTTCCCGTAATTCTTCTGATTCGCTGCCGATGATCCCAAATAAGAAGGCAAAGAACAAGAAAAAAATAAAAATTAATAGATAGACACCTGCAAAGCCTTTGATTGACTCTTTTAGTTCTCTAGTCATGTGAATCTCCATGTTTAACAACTATTTCCAATATACGTACTATTGTTTATTTAGTCAAACATTATTCGAATAAAAGTTCCAACATCGTCCCAGACTGCCAGCAAATCATTTTGATATAGTTTTATTATGTATGTCAAAAAAGTTTTAGTTAGAGAATCAAAGGTGAACGGGAATGGTGTCTTTGCTGATGAGCTTATCGAGAGAGGCTCAGTGGTTTGGAAATATAAAGAAGATTACGACAAGGCCATATCAATTGAAAAATATGAATTATTGGATGATAAACAGAAAGCAATCTTAAATAGAATTGCTTATTTATCTCCTACTTCAAATTTATACGTATACCCACCTCAGGATGATCCTGCTATCTACACAAATCACAGCAATGATGAATTTAATATTTCGGTTGTTTTTGACAAAGAAATTTCGTCAGAGCCATTTTTTGTATCAAATAGAGTTATTGAGAAAGGCGAAGAGTTATTAAACAACTATCACGATTTTGATGAGGCGATTAAGAGACAAGAAATAACACCTGGTTTTCTAAAAAAGTTCTAACATCGTCCCAGACTGCCAGGAAAACCGCATGAAATATGCTTGACATGTATCAGATAAATAGTATTCTACTGCTGAAATAAAAGCTCTTTTGGAAAGGAAAAACAGTGCTAAGTATCGAAACACTTAAGGTTGTTCTCATTATCTATTGTTTATGGGAAATTATTTGGGGTCTCAGCAGAACATACCGTGGAGTAACTATCGGAATGAACGAGGGTGGATTAAGCGGTGGTATTTTACAGATGTTCTTGGGAGTAACATTAAACCTCACCTTACCTTTTTTTGTCTTGGTGGTAGTGATTTTTTCACTGTAATTATTAAAAATAAAAGCCCGACGATAAAGTCGGGCTTTTGTGTTGCCTTGAATTAATAGTAAATGCATTTAAACCACAAAATATGATCATTTCAACATGTTAATAGCTTGGATTGCAAAAGAGAGAAAAACACGTACTATCTCAAACATAAGACAAGCCAATATGACAAAAATGGAAATAGAAGATTTTAATCTAGAAATGAAAGAGTACGTTCTCGATATCGTACAAAATGAGTTTACTAACATCGACATCAACGAATTAATGACGGAACTCCACAAGGAGGTAAAAGGGGAGACAGAGGATGCTCATGACGAGGTGATTTATGAGGTGATTGAACGATTGGGAGGAGAACCACATGACCCATCAGTTGAAGAGGACGATTACGAAGAAGAAGCCGACGAGGGAGATTATTAAGGTTTAGGGAGATATGCAAAGAAAAATAGGCGCAAGCCTATTTTTCTTTTGCATAGTATACTGTCAGCTATGAAACGAGAAACTACATATATTTACGGAACACATCCTGTTGAAGAGGCGCTTTTGCACAAGCCAGAATCCATCAAACGTCTATTATTTCAGTCTGGCGCAGATGCAAAACAAAAAATGTATCAATATGCAAAAAAGCAGGAAGTTCCAATCGAGTCATTTGACTCTCGACATATGCCAAAGGGTGTATCAAAAGATGTACTACACCAAGGAGTACTAGCGGAAGTTTACCAAGACGGGCTACTTATTGAATACCCTGATTTTGTCAGTACGCTCGAGGTGGATAATAAAAAGTGTTTAGTTGTGTTGGGTGAGTTACAAGACCCACAGAACGTTGGATCAATCATCAGATCTGCTGCTGCATTTGGTATTGCTGGTGTCTTGATTCCAGAACACAAACAGGCAAAAGTGAACGCAACTGTAATTAAAGTATCTGTAGGAATGGCATTTCGTGTACCACTGGTATCAATCGGAAATGTTAATCAGACATTGGAAGATCTAAAGGAGAGAGGATTTTGGATTTATGGATTAGATGGAGAGTCAAAGAAAAGTATCACCAAAGAATCATTCGATGCACCTACTGTGCTTGTTGTAGGAAATGAAGGGGAGGGTCTACGAACTAAGACAAAAGAAAAATGTGATATTTTGCTCTCTATTCCGATGTCTCCTGAGTGTGAATCGTTGAATGCAGGAACGTCTACAGCCATTGCTATGTACCAATGGAGAAACTGGAAACACTAAAAGAAACCAACAGGTGTACAATCGTTCACCAACGTGATAATATGATTCTTATAACAAAATCATATGGAAGAAAAAGCACAAATCATTCAGGCCTTTTACAGAAATCACAAGAGGATGCCCTCATACAGTGAAATATGTGAACTCTTTGGATACAGCTCGAAAAATGCTGCATCTAAATTAGTTACCAAATTGGCCCGCTATGGTGTCCTAGAAAAAGATAAGAAGGGAAGATTGATTCCAACCTTCAGTCCATATTCGATTAGGCTTTTAGGATTAGTAGAGGCTGGATTTCCAGCACCAGTAGAGGAGCAAGAAATTGACACCATGTCACTTGATGAGTGGTTGATTGATGATAAGGAAGCAACATATATTTTACGAGTGAAGGGTCCATCAATGAAAGACGCTGGAATTATGGATGGAGATTTCGTACTAGTCGAACGCACACGAAATGTAAAACCAGGAGACATTGTTGTAGCTGATGTGGATGGTAGTTTTACACTCAAATACTTACGCCAAAACAAAACGACCAACACATTTTATTTAGAGGCAGCAAATCATGATTACGACGACATCTACCCAGAGGGATCACTTGATGTCGAAGCAAAGGTGATATCAGTCATTAGACGTTACGGAACAAAATAATATGAATACTATTTTTTACACTATGTTTCTTATACACATAATTGAAGCCAGTCAATCTTTGTATATTTCAACATACATATTTCCAGTCCTCTGCTAATAGCCCATCATGATGAAAATACCAAAAACATTTTTCCATGTAGATGGAGATGCTTTTTTTGCTGCGTGTGAACAGGCAACGACGCTTCACCTCAGGGGCAAGCCGATTGTTGTGGGGTATGAACGAGGTGCTGCAACTGCCATGTCTTACGAGGCTAAGAAGCTTGGAGTAGTGCGAGGATCATCAGTAAGAGATATACAGCGTGAATTTCCTACAGTTACTCTGGTATCATCTGACTATAAAAAATACGCACTGTATTCGAATAGATTTAAGGCGCTGATAGAACGGCACTACACCGATAAAGTTGAAAAGACGAGCATCGATGAGTGTTATGTAGATGTGACAGGATTGGACGTATCGCTCAAGAAAAGTTTTCCGCAGATAGCACAAGAGATGGCTGAGATGTTGCATGAAAAACTTGGAATCACTTTCTCTATTGGCATAGGACCTACTAAGACTATTGCAAAAATTGGTTCTGGTATGAACAAGCCGCATGGAATTACTGATATTACGACATCATTTCTTGAACGCCGTATCTATCCACTCTCCATTGAAAAAGTGCCAGGAATAGGAGCACGTATGTCAGTGCGCATGAGAGATAAAGGAATATTTACCATAGGTATGTACACAGAAAAAACACGAGCATATGTAGAGAATGAATTTGCTCGTCCATACCAAGCACTATGGTCCGAATTACGCGGTGACGCAGTACAAGGTTTAGAAAAAGAAAGAGAGGCGCCTCAGAGCATTAGTAAAGTTCATGCATTTAACACACACACAAGTGATCCAAATTTCTTATGTGCAGAGCTGTCTCGACATTGCGAAGTTATCACAACCAAACTACGAAGACACAATAGGGTGGCCTACAAAGTATCCTGCGGACTAAAAACATTCGAAAAAATGTATAGGTCTCGGGAAATTATCAGTAATTCACCACTGTACAGTGCGGAAGATGTCTATAAGCTTGTCCATCAATTATTTAATGAAGTGCATGACCCGTCAATACGCTATCGCGCGACATATGTAGTCATCAGTGGAATCAAACCACTATCTAAACAATCTTCATTTTTAGAAATAACTAGTGAGGAAAATCAAAAAAAAGTAGATGAATTAAATGATGTTGTCGATCTTATTAATATCAAAAAAGGAAAGATGATGATTAGGAGGGCAT
>Ga0136601_1000626_pt1 | contig 14118 bp, 23 predicted proteins | sample AntRauMFilla2699_FD_181020 | JGI IMG/M metagenome (GOLD analysis project Ga0136601, IMG submission 181020) | Saline lake microbial communities from Rauer Islands, Antarctica - Metagenome Filla 2 #699 | ecosystem: Environmental > Aquatic > Non-marine Saline and Alkaline > Saline | place... | reverse complement strand
GAAGTCTATTTGTAATAAACGAAGGCTATAACCATCTGTTTTGGTATTTAATGCAGTTATTCTGCGATTCGGTTATTTTTATTAAATGAAGTCTATTTTGACTATACATATGATTTGATTTTTATAGCTTTTGTCTAGTAATACCAAAAAACTCAGCTACTTCAACATCTGTTTTCATGTCAAATGTTTCTTTTATCCTTTCTACTGCATCACTGACTTGTTCTTCTGAAAAGTATGCCATGACGCCTCTTTGTCATTATATTAAAAAAAAGTTGCAAAAAATGTTACAAAAATTTGGATTGTTCCAAAATTCGCGATACATTTGTATCGAAATCAATTACAAGTAGTATCAAAATCATTTTCAAGTAAGCGAAATTAAGGAAAGTAATTATGAAAACAAAAGAGCCAAAGCGAATTAATTTTATGAAACCTCCATTTAAGGGAGTGTTTAAGTCAGTTAGAAAAGTCCTATCCGACAAGTACGAGAGAGATATAACAATAGAGGCAATCAGTCAAGCATATGACAGGTGTGACCCAATTGTAGTTAGACTAGTTAAGGGTGAAATCGAAAAAAGAATACCAGGTTATGATGCAAGAATACATGAGAAGCAAAAAGCAAAAGATGAAAAAAAACATTTTGAAAATTTAATTGTATCAAAATATGAAACATTAGAGGCATAATATGACTAAAAAACAAAGACAAAATATAATTAACGAAGCAATTAAAAGAACAAAAAGAAAACTTGGTCTGATAACAGGTGTTGACTCAGATGTAGAATTAGCCCGTAGTTTAGGCGTTGATGAATCATTTGTTAGTGATTGGAGGTCAAATTGTACTATAGATCTAATCCTAATATTTGAACATTTGCCTGGAGTAAGCATTAACTGGTTGCTTTCTGATTGGAAGTATGATTTAGATGGAAATTATTATATGTGGAGTCTCGATGAATTATTTCGGGGCGCTGAACAAATAGCAAGGAATAGGAATATTAAAATAAATATCAATATAGAAAAAACAGTATAACAGAACGATGCAACAACAACTATTAACTACACATGATATAGCAAAGATTACTGGCAAAAGCCTAAGAGCTGTACAATCTCACAGTCAGATTGATAAGTATCTAGAATGTTATGGTGAAAAAAATGGACCAGGCAGACCGCCTAAAATGTTCAAACCCGAAGTTCTTTCACTATGGAATAAATATCACAAACAAATGGATACTAATTCAACAGATAATGCTAAGATAGAACGACGTGCCGACTACGGTGTGCCTCGTTCTATTGATCCTGTTCTTTGGCATACAGCAGTTAGAACTACTAAAGAAAACTTTCTTTCTATGCCAGTCAAAAACTTGCGTGAAGCGTGCAGAATGACTGCTACTACTGCTATGTTCAATGGTGAGAAAATGGACCCCGACAAATTGTATAATCGCTTGTCTCGTAATCGAACTAAAACATCTGCCTATCGTTCGCCTTTCTATTCTGAGAACTGGAATATGATGCACGATACTAAATTCAGAGTTCGTGACAATGCCCTTAACAATCACAGTTTTACTAAGTACAACCTATTTGCTATGTTTCGCAACGCCGGACTTCTTGGCAAAGGTTACGGTAGCCGACGAGTTATTGTTGTAGATGATTTCAAACGTGACGTGTGGGTAGAAGACGATGGCGAAATGGTTATGCAGTGGGGCTTGCTTTTTATCGATGGCATTACTAACTATCCTTTGGCGTGTGTACCTACTGATACTATCAATACCGATGCCGTCGCCTATGGTATTCTCAAGACTGCATTTGATAATGGAATTAACGAAGACACTGTTTGGCTTTTCGAGACTTCCAGAGCGATGAACAATAATAACGTTCGTTCTCTTATTAAATCTCTTTATACAAAAGAGCAACTCGAAGCGTTCCGTTCACCTAATCATTGGGTCAAAAAATTATTTCCTGGGCAATCTGGACCCTATGTTAATTCACCAGCACAAATTGCTCAGTCTATTTTTAAATCAAAAGTAGAGCGTTCTATCAAAAATTTCAAAGATGGATTCGATGCCGTTTACAATCCTACTACTTACCAAGGTGGTGACAGGAAAGAAGGTGTGCAGCAATCTCTATCGGGTTCACCTTTGGATGTTCTAGCTAGACCTAAACCAGGTGCAGGTACTGAGCAAGTTCCTTATTCCAAAAGAATATTGCCAGCTGAGGCATTCTGGGCTAGGTTTGATAACTGGGTGTGGGGCAAATATATCCAAATACCCCGTGGAGATATGTACAAAGACTTCATTCAAATGTTTGGCTATCCTCATAAGCCGACTATTGATGAAGTGCATGAGTTTTTTACTTCCCAAAAAGACGGCACTTTCAAACCAGATATGAACAACTTAGAACGCTTTGCTTATGTTTTTTACTATGCACAATCTTACCGTCATCAATTCACGGTCAAAATTAAAAGGATTGGGCAATACTCAACTACTATCAACAACATTGACTACCACTTGCGTAGCCGTGATTTGAACGAAAGCCATGTTGGGCTAAAGGTCTGTACTATACCTATCCCATTCAACTCAAATGAATTTATTGTTATGGATGTGTCAGTTCCAAAAGAGCCAATTTTTATTTGCATAGCTCACGATATTACAGTTAGAAATATGGACGATGCACGCCCGGCACAGATGGAAGCTCAGCAGATGAGAGAAGATAACACTAACAGAATGAGAAAAGTTGCTGAAGATCACTACAAAGAACTTGGCGATGATTTCTACTATGAATCCAAAAAGCCCAAAGCTACAGATTGGCCGGAGGAACTCGGAGCAAAACAAAGCAAGCTTATTAGCTCTAATGATGAGACACCAGAAACCATGACAGAAGACGTACAAGAGGTAGAATTCAAATCTAAAGCAATAAAAGATATGATGAAGAAATTTGACTTAGACGATTTTTAATAAAAGCTCTGTCATTGCGAGCAAAAAGAAGATACCAAATCACAAAAAACTAAAGTGAGTAAAAATGAGAAAAAGAGACAATGGAGTTGGAAAGGAAATAAGCCAAGTGAAGTGGGAAGAAGTTGTTAATGCTACTAAGCATCATTACTTGTCAAATCCAACTAAGAATCTGAGGTTGGCTTGTCGAATTACAGCAAGGGCTGCTAAGTGCAACGGTCAAATTTTAACGACTGATTATATATATACTATACTAACACGAAACAGCTCCAAAAGCCAAGCTTATTTCTCTCCGTACCACACTGGAAAATGGAGTGAATTACACGATAAGATGTATCGCAAAAACTGATAACAACTAACATTTTTAACATAACAAAAGGATTATACAATGGCACTGCCAATACCACAAAACAAACAGAATGTACAAGCTCGAAAATCATTGATCAATGAGCTGCAAACACTCACCGAAAATGGTGAAATAGATAAAAACAGTTTCGACTTCTTCATGGAAAAACTCAATGAAGCTGGCGAACTAACACTTGCTATGAACCACGTTCATAAGCGTGATAAAGATGTAAAAGAAAAGTTGAAGAAAACTGCTGAGTATCAAGAAAAAATCAAAGTCGCTCAGATGAAAAAGTATGTCAAAGCTAAGCAAGAAAAAAACCTAGATGAGACAAACGGAGCATTAGAGCTGATTGCAAATCAACTAGGTAGCGGCAAAGGGCAGAAACTAAAGAATCTATTAACGGAGTAACTACTATGAAACACTACAAGCGACCAATACAGAAACTCGAAGAGGATATTTCCTACTTCAAAAAGCAACTGGCTGATGCCAAACTGCAGCACAAACTTGCTAAATCAAGTGGTGCTAAAAACCTTGCAGCTCGACTGAAAATGAGGATTCAGTATTTCAACAACCGAATTACTGCATCGCAAAAAGAACTAAACAGAATGCACGCACTCTACGATATGACGGCAGAAGAACAAGCCGTTGCAAGACTAATACCAGCAAATGAATTTAACACAGAGGTTAGCCATGTCTAAATTAACATGCGAAAATATTTACAAACAACTAACAATAGACCAAATCTATCGACTTGGGATATTGCTTGCATCTTACGATCTGCTGCCACAACAGATTGTCCTTAGGAATTACATAGATAGTCGGTACGGAGTTATATCTACTGACTACATGCAAAACCTAATTGATTGCGAAAATACTGGTAAGGACTTTCCCAAACCGCTAAACCAAGTTATAGAAGTTGACAACATTGATAAAGAAGTTCTTGAGCTTTGCTCTATCCTTCCAGTCGATATGTTCTACGACGTAGAGCAATCATTGATAAAAGATGAAACTGTAGGCATAGAGTCTTTTCAACTATACGCTGAAATCAAACATTCATTCAATAAACTAACAAGGAGCTTAGTGTAATCATGCAACGATCCGAACTACGAAAACAAATCTTTCTTACTTGCTTGTCTAATTGTAACTACGATAAAGACAGAGCTAGAGTAATGCGTGCTGATATTTCTTACAAACAATTTGGCAAAGCTGAAATAGAGTTAAGCGACAAAGAGCTAAAAGAACTTCTTCATTACCTCCGTTTCGGTGTCAAATTGTGTACCAAAAAGCAAGAAAATACAGTACGTGGATATGCTTTCGAGTTCGCTATTTACTACCATGATTACAGCAAATTCAGAGTAATCAACAAAGTTGGAGACCTTATGACTCCCAACGATGTTAAACTTATGATCCAGGAGTTATACAAAAATGGTTCTTACCGAGATATTCCAAGCAAATACAAGGTAGCACTTGTCAAACAGACTGCCAACCCTGTCTGCAACAGAATACTATTTGAATCAGATTTGCGAAAAGAAGCCAAAAAACCTGAAGTTTTCTACTACGAAAAAATGACAGCAAGTGAAGCCGATTACCTTATCCGAAGATTTATGAAGCTATTATCTGAAGTTAAGATTCATCGACAACTTGGTTTCGATAAACAAATTTCAAATAACTAACATAACTGGATACATTATGAATATAAAAGACATGAAAGATTTCGACGAAAACAGCAGCTACTACGCTGGACTAAAAAGTAAAATAGACAAGCTAGTTGCTGCCTTTGACGAGAAAGAAGCGAAGAGAAAAGAAACATTTTTGAAGTCAATCGAACAAGACAATGCTAATCTGAAAGCCGTAAAAGACGCTCTTTGGGGTTTTGCTGATAAGAACGACGAAGTAGTCTTCGATGGCAAGAAAACCTATAAGAATGAATTTGTGACGGCTAAAAAGCAAGCATCTACTAAGTTGATTTGCGAAGATAAAAACAAGACACTCAAGACGATCAAAACTAAGTTCAAGAACTTCAAAAAACGATTCATCAAGGTAACTGAAAAGGTTGACATTGCATCAATCAAATCAGCTATCAAATCACAAGAACTTGATGACAAGAAACTTGCGAAGCTGGGGCTTGAACTCAAAGAAGATGAAACATTAACAATTAAACCAAACTAGCATAAAACTCCCCTAGGAATCCCCCTCCTCTGGAGGGGTGCCCTTTGGGCGGGGTGGTAGATTAACAAAAAGCAAGTTCACTGAGCGTAGTCGAAGTGAGATAAAAAAGGAAATTACAAATGAACAAAGAAGTACAAATAATAGAACTAAAACTTGATGGATCAGTAGAAATACACGATCATCCAAGACAAAAAGAAATTTATAGCGATAAGATTGATAATGACTTTGTAGAGTCTATCAAAATGCACGGTGTGAAGGAGATGCCAATTATAGCACCAGCTGAGAATATAATCCCTTTAGAGTTGATTGACCCGGCTAAAGATAACGTGGTCATTATATCTGGACACAGACGAATAAGAGTGTCACAAAAGTTAGAAAGCAAAAGTATAACTAGCGTAGTACGAGAATACAATAATGTATTCGACTCCGAAGTAGATCACTTAGTATCAAACAAGCAAAGAGAGAAGAAACCTAGTGAAATTAACGCAGAAATAAACGCCTACAAGCAAAAATTGAGCCAAATTCGTAAGGAATTAGAAATTGAAGGGGTTAGCGTTTTAGACAAATACAAGTCAATGCAACTTCAACAATATGTTAAATTCGATGAAAACGGACGCCCTTATTTGCCGTATTCACGTGAGTTGATTGAAAAAGAACTAAAAATTAAGAAAAAGAAACAACAGCAGCTCTATGTTATTTTTCCTAGCGAATCACACAATTGGTTACAGGACAGATTGGATGATATACATCACTCAATACTTACACCTAAAAGCAAAAGAGAGGCAACGGAAAAGCTCTCAAAATTTGTAGAAAAAGTCAGACAGGAAGTTGACAAAAAGGATGCTCTTTCTGTCAACAAAGGTTATGATGAAATTCTTGATGCTTGGAAAGAAATTGACTCAGTCATTAACCCAAAACCAAAAGAAAAAACTAAAAAGAAGAAAAAGGATGTTACACAAAAATGGTTAAAAGCTAAAGATTTTGCTGAAAAAATGGAAGGTGAACAGCTCTTCAATGCAGATGATGACGAAGTTGTTGATGTTTTAGAAGGTCAGAAAGAAATTATCATTGCTGTGTCTAATGATATTGGATATAAAATTAATCTAAAGTTATTCTCAAAATTTCTAAAAGAACAAGGGGTCTAAAATGCCAAAAGACAATAAAAATAAAATTGAACTCAAAGACATTTGTTTAAGAGACACAACAGCAAAACAAATCGGATTGAGTGTAAGTGAACCTGGTTCGACTAATGTAATGAATAGAGTCCGAAACCCACTCTCAGCTTTAAATATATCATCGAAAAAGGGTGTCTCTTACAAATTCATTCTGGAAGATTTGATTGATTATTTAGGACAGGAGCTTACTTAAAATGGAATGTCCTAAGTGCGGTAATACTAAGTTCAAAATAGACAAAACAGTTGATGTTGGTAATGGTAAATCACGCAGTCGTCGATGTATCGGTGATGATGAGTTAAAGGGTTGCGGCTTAGTATTTCACACTTATGAAGAAATTACTACCGTTGTAGTATTTAACCCCAGTACGATTCAGGGCGAACATGTTGACATTAAAGACTACAAAAGCAAACATGTTTATAGCGAATTAAAAGGTAAATCTGGATTCCAACAAAGAATGTTTAGAGAATAAAAACAATGTCAAAAAATTACGAAAAAATATTAAAGCAATTGGAGCGAAAACTCAATAGGTTAATCAAATCTATGCTCAAAAGAGGTGCTTCGGAAGCCGAAATAAAAAGAGCTACAAAAAGATTAATCAAACAGTTCAACCCTTACAAGCGATTGTCTAAGCAGTTTGCTGAAGATGCAGATATTGTTGCTGAAAGAGCTTTCAAGGACACATCCAAGCGTTTGTATTGGATTAAGCAACACACTAAACCAAAGATAAGTAAGAAAGCGTTGAATACTGTTCTTGTTGTCAACAATCAGTTTGCACTTATGCAAAACAACATCAATAAATCTGTCGTTGAATTAGTCGGAAAGGCAATCAATGAAGATATTAGTTCAAAGGACTTATCAAACCTTATAACTAAAGCAGTAGGCGGCGGCAAATACCGTGCTAACACAATAGCTAACACTGCTCTTCAGGGCTATTCTGCAGCTAATACGCTAGAAATGGCAGACAATGCTGGGGTTGAAAAATACACTTATTCGGGACCGCCTCCACAACGCCCTTTTTGCTCAAATAAAATTGGTAAAACATACACCAAAAAGCAAATATTAGAAATGAATAACAATCAAGGCCTTTCAGTCTTCTATTACGGTGGCGGCTATAACTGCCCTCACTATTGGGAACCCGTTATCGACGATGAACTAATTGCAAAACTCAAAAAACAAGGAAAATTATGAAAGGAGTTGTTGAATACAACAATCAATCACCATTGGTAGGCAACAGAATACCACCCAATTCTGTCGAGTCAGAAATGGCGGTGCTAGGTGCTATGATGCTTAGCCAAAAAGCAGTAGAGAAAGCTGAAGAACTGCTTACCGTTGACTCATTCTATCAAGAAAAACATAAGTTGATTTTCAAAGCAATTTTGGCACTTAAAAAGAACAAGCTCAATGTTGATTTGATAACTATTTCTACTCGAATGGGCGACGATGGCAACCTTAAAGACATTGGAGGACGTGCCTACCTTGCTAGTATTAACAAGGCAGTTGCTACTTCATCTAATGTTGAGCAATACGCACTGATGGTGTCAGAAAAAGAGCTAAGACGTGAGTTAATTAGCTTAGGTGGTGATATTATCAACTCTTCTTACGACCAGTCCAATGATGTATTGACTGAGGTTGATAGAGTTGAATCAAAAATCTTTGAAATTGCTGAAAAAAGAATATCCAAAAGTGTAGTGTCCGTGAAATCACTTACAAAAGAGACCTATCACTATATGAAAGAAGTGAAAAAAAGAGCTTCGCAAGGTGTGACTGGCATTCCGTCTGGACTCATTGATTTGGATAAACTCACTGGCGGTTTCCAAGATACTGATCTAATCATTATCGCAGCACGACCATCCATGGGCAAAACGGCTTTAGCTCTTACACTTTCTAGGAACATGGCACTCAATGGCTACAATGTGGGTTTCTTTTCGCTGGAAATGTCAAACACTCAGCTCATGCTAAGAGTACTGTCATCTACTGCAAAAGTAAACCTACAAAAAATCAGAACTGCTGTTACAAATCAGCAAGAAGATCAGCGATTAATCGAAGCGTTCGGTCAAATCAATGATACTGAAATGTATTTTGACGATTCGGCTATGTTGGAACTATCCGAGCTGAATGCAAAGTGTCGCCGATTGAAAGCTGAGTATGATATTGATGTAATATTTGTTGACTATTTGCAGTTAGTTCGAGCAAAAGGTGCTGATAGTCGCGAACGTGAAATTGCTGAAATATCTATGCGACTCAAAGCCATTGCAAAAGAGCTCAACATACCAGTTATAGCACTTGCGCAGCTCAATCGCTCAATTGAAGCTAGACCAGGCAAAAACCGTTCGCCTATGCTATCTGATTTACGTGAATCGGGCTCAATCGAACAAGATGCAGACGTGATTATGTTTGTCCAAAGACCTGAAGTATATGGAGCAACAGAATACGAAGACAAAACCCCAACAGACGGCACTGCCGAGCTAATTATCGGTAAGCAAAGAAACGGCCCAATCGGCACAGTTCGGGTTGCCTTCAACAAAAACTATGCTGAGTTCGGCAACCTCAGCTATGGCTACGAAAACATGCCAAAAGACGAACCAAAAGACAATTTTTAATAACAAATTCACTTTGAGGCACATTGAGCGTAGTCGAAATGCTTGTCGAAGTGGACAATGCAGGAGAATAACAATGACCAGACTAGAAACAAAAGCTATTCAACAAATAAGAAAATTGACGGACTTACAAAGGGATGCAATGATGTGGTTTGAAATAACACACGATAAATCTAACAAAGAACCTTCGAATGAGTTGAATCATGAAAAAGCATTGTAAAGAAACCAACCCAAAACCTTAACTTGACCCTAAAAAACTTCAATAATTATTTCTATATTAGTCACAGAGTTATAAGGATAATGTATAATAAATGATTTTTTTACTTGCTTTTAATAATAACATTTCGTAAGTTGTACTTATAATAAATGACACAATAACAAATAACAATCGGAGTACAAGATGAATAAATTAACATTACAACAAATAGCTGAAGAATTAGACGGTAATTATTGGCAAGCTGGAAATAAGAAAAGAGTTTACCTTGGCAAAGGGTACAACACTAAGAAAATGACAACAAAAACTTACATCTACGAAAAAGAGGATGGTACTTTTGGAATTTCGGTTTACATTGATTGTCCTTCACAAGATTACAACTGGATTAAGTCACAAAAAGAAAAAATAGAAAAAGAAGTAGAGCAGGAATTAGGACTATTAGTGCAAGAAGAAGTATTTGTTATCAAATCAAATGATAATTACATTGACTGCATAGGTGATGAAGATACCTTAGAAGAAGCTGAAAAGTTTATTAATGAAAAGTTCGCAAATGAATTTATTAAAGAGTACGACTTAGAGAATGTTGAAATAGTGAAAGTAAATAATCAAATTTTGGAGGTAGCATAATGACACAAATAGAATTAGTAGCAAAACGATTAGAGAAAAATGGGTTTGAGATTGAAATACAGGATTACTGCATACACTTATTCGACTACGGTGCTATTGTGTATCTTGAATATGACAATGAAGGTGGTTTCTATGATGCAATGCACGGATACGAAAATGAAAAAGAATTGCTCGATAATTTAGATAACGACCTTATGGATAGTGCTAAGTTAGTAGTTCAAAACATCCCAGACCCTGGCGAATACAAAAAATTGAAATTTAGAGTAATGCAAGACTTATATAAAATTGACGGTTTCAATAAAAGAGAAATTACAAGCAATTGGAGAGAAATAATATAATGATTACACTTGAACAACTAATAGAAGACAAAGCCGAGTTCGGTAAAGAGCTGAAGAAAAAGAGAAAAGCCAAATACAAGCTCAAAAAGGGCTTTAGATACGCTACACGCTTAGAGAATAGGCAAATAGACTACATAGAGCAAGGCAACGCTAACTACACAATAGACACACTTATAAATTATTTGAGGGGGTTGAAATGAAATTAATGAAAATGATAAATAGATATTTCATTAGAAAGAACATTAAGAAAGCTCAAAGAAATATTCAATTTGCAGATGAATTTTCGAAAAGAAGTTCTTAGAAATGAAGATTTTGATTTTAATGAAAAACTAGATAATATAATTTCTAATTTGACTGAAATAAACAAACAAGAACTGACTATATTAGATAACAATTAAAAATAACATAGGAGAAACACAATGAACGAACTATTAGCAACAAAAGGCAAGAACACTATAAAAGAATTACTGAGCGAATGCACACGAAAACAACAGAAACAATTTAAACGAATTTTCTCACACGAAAATCAAGATATTTCAATAGACGAAGTAGTAGATAAATTAGAAGATTCTAAAATTGATTCAGCCCTTAGCATCTGCCAAAGAACTGTAAATAAAAACAACTTAGAAAACGGTGACTTTGACAGTCCCCAAAAGCCCACTGAGCGTAGTCGAAGTGATGAAACAGACAAAAAAGAACCAATGACAAAAGCAGAATACAACTCCGAACTGGACGAAATCCGTGGTGACATAAAAAGGGAGAATGAAGAAAATGTCTAGAAAATGGACTAAGAAAGAAGACGAATTGTTGAAGAAACTATACCCTAATGTGGTGACTAATCAGATTGTAAAACATTTCGATAGATCCCTTTGTGGTATCCAAAAGAGAGCATACACACTTGGGTTAAGAAAGAGCCTTGAATTCAAGCAGAGTGAAGCTAAGAGGTTAGAAGAATCAGGCAAAGCACATAGAATCAAGAAAGGTCACACCCCTTGGAACAAAGACACCAAAGGATTGACTGGAGCAAACTCCGGCAGCTTCAAAAAAGGCGATCGTCCTGCTAATGCAGTAGAGATTGGAACTGAAGTAGAACTATTCGATGGTTATATCAAAGTCAAAATTGCAGGACCTAAAAGTTGGGAGCTGAAACACAGAGTTGTCTGGCAAGAAAACAACGGAGCAATCCCTACAGATCATGTTATTAGATTCCAGAACGGCAATAGAAAGGACTGTAGGATTGAAAATCTATACTTGACAGACAAGGCAGGCAATATGCTGAAAAACACAATACACAGATACCCAGACCACATGAAGAAAGTAATCAGAAGGACAGCAAAACTAAAAAGATTTATTAACCAAATGGAGACTTAGAAAAATGAGTAACAACGAAAACAACTTAGACACACTGTACAGCAAACTATTCGACACAATGGACGAAATAGACGGCGGGAACCATGAAAGCTTGAAAAAAGCTAAAGCAATGGTAGAAATCAGCGGTGCAATAATAGATGTAGCAAAGACAGAACACAATGTAGCTTCCAGTTACGGCGGCGAATACCATCACTCTATGGTAAAACCCAAACAACTACCACCGCAGCAAGGCAGCGAACCCAAAGGGCAATTAACCCACTCTAATGACCCTAGCCCTGGTGATAACCAATATGAGGTTGTAACCGCAAAATCAAAGCCATTGCTCGTTGATAAAATGGGTGAGTTCTTAGAGAGAAACAAAGGCCGTTCACCAGAACTGATCTCTACTTACAAAACTGGAAATGATGAATGGGTCTCAAAATACAGAATGGTGAAATAATGAGCGACAACTTTCAACCAATAAGGCAAAAATTCCACGTACTTTGCAAAAAGTGTAAATTCTGGAGGATGAACTATCACAGAGTTTGTCCAAAATGTGAAGCAATAGAAAGAAAACGCAAAAAACAAAATGCTGCACCCAATTATATAAATTCCAAGCCCACCGAAAAGTGGGCTTTTTTTTACACTAACTCTACTGTAATTCCATCCGTCAAATACTTAGCCGCCAATTTCTCTAATTCCTTATCTTCTATCCCAAGAAAATCACGACCACGATCAATATTCCAAAGTGCTTTTTCTGCATTCTCTTCTTTGTTGAACCCTATTGTTATTACATCTGATGAAAGTTCAATCACTGACAAATCTTTCATCATTTGCCCAGTTAGGGTAAGGTTCACAGTTCCGCCAAATTGTGGTTTCCACGCTGCTTTGAGTGCCTTGTAACCGCCCTCAATCACAACCCATTCTGACTCACCTTTTTTAAACCAAAATAGCTTTCCTGCCGATTCTAACCTGTTTAGTGCCGCTTTGGTAGTAGCACCACTAGGCATAGCAAAGTGACGTGTGCTATACTCTTTGAATGGCTTGCCGTCCTTGTCTTTGCCCTCTAGGGTACGCTTTCTGATATGCTTTACTATTTCTAATCCTAACAGTTGCTTTGTTAGATTAGGAATCTTCACCTTGATCTTCATCTTCTAAAGCTCCGTTTAGTTGACTGCCCAAATTCAAACTGATAATCTCACTTTCTTCATCTGCTAATGGTATTCCTGTTTTCTCATTCCATGTTTTGACCTGAAAACGAAGCCCAGAATTAATTGCATCTAACATTATATTAGCATTAGCCGTTCTATCTTGCTTCAGCTTGGGGTGCATGACAAATTCATAGGGAATATCAAGCCCATATTGCGATTTGTCAACGTTCATGAAGTAATCGTGTCTTAGTAGCATATCATTAATTAGCAATTCAAATTCAAACCGCATTTCTCTAGCCAAATCTTCTTCTCCACGTTCCAGAACGGTGAGTGCATTGCGCTCTTTGTCCGTCGCCATCATCGTTGTATTTGTAATAGCAACTTCTACTTCTTCATAGCAAGATTGCAAGAACGCATCGAATGATTTGCCAGCATTCTCATTGTTCATTCGCTCCCATACGAACTCTACCAAAGGTGATGTCACTGTTGCCTTATTCTTTACTGCTAATCGCACAGCTTCAGCGGCGGCTGCTTTGTCTTCAGGGTTTGCTCCTAATTGCACCTTTGCTTGTATTATCCCTTTCAAGAATTGTATGTACTGCGACCATTCCTGCCTACTCAAATTTATCATATAGCAAGCATAGATTACAGTACGCAATATCCCTCCTGGTTCAGGATAATCTGGGACATAGACTAAGTAATTATGCTGATCATTCTCTTTAATCTCAGTTCTAATAAATTTGTTATTCTCAGCTTGCTTCAGTATTGCGATATTGTGACTGTACAGGGTATTGCGTTCTAACTCGTAGGGCTTATAACTGTATTCTATCTCGGGTCTAAATCCAAGCGGTGATTCAACCCACTTCAATCTTTGTGCCGAAACTCCGTACAAATCGCCTTCAGTAAATTTGCGTGTGTATTGCTTGATTATAGTGCTGAGCCGTTTCTCGGCTTCTTCAGCTAACTGTACACTTCTCGGATCATTTTCATCTATTGGGACTATTGCCCAAGTGGCACTTGATACGTGTGAGGTTCTGCGTAGTTTGTGCCGTGACATTTTTGGGATGCACGACATAGAGCGTTCCTCATAGCTCATCAGATCCCTAACGTCTCTATTCTTTTCTTCAAACACAGAAGCTTTCTGTATAGCCATCTGTAAGTCTTTCGGGTCTGTAGCAAATTCTTTTACATTAAGTAATGGTGCT
>Ga0136601_1000625_pt1 | contig 14146 bp, 10 predicted proteins | sample AntRauMFilla2699_FD_181020 | JGI IMG/M metagenome (GOLD analysis project Ga0136601, IMG submission 181020) | Saline lake microbial communities from Rauer Islands, Antarctica - Metagenome Filla 2 #699 | ecosystem: Environmental > Aquatic > Non-marine Saline and Alkaline > Saline | place... | reverse complement strand
CTAGAATGTCCCCACATGACAAATTCTGACTCCACCGAAACCAACTTTCCCTACACCGAAGGACTAAATGATCCACAAAAACAAGCGGTGTTACATACGCAAGGACCGTTGATGGTATTGGCGGGAGCGGGGTCGGGTAAGACGCGAGTGATAACGCACCGGATTGTGCACTTGATTCATAAAGGCACCGCACCCCACAACATCCTCGCCATGACCTTTACCAACAAGTCCGCCAAAGAAATGCGTGAACGAGCGGTCGCACTCACCCGCAAGTACCCCCCTTCTGATCGAGCGGTACTCGATAGTCAACCAGTGGTTACAACTTTTCACGCGCTTGGTGTACGACTATTGCGGGAGTTCCACGAAGCGGTTGGACTACGTCGTCACTTCACCATCTATGACCGGAGCGACAGTCAAAAAGCTGTGAAACAGGCAATCGAGCAAGCTGGCTACAACCCAAAAGAATTTGAACCGCGAAAGATCTTGTCAATGATCTCACGGGCCAAGGGTGACGCAATTACCAGACTAGCGTACAACGACGCAGCCGGGTCGTTTCTCGAAGAAGTGGTGGCACAAGTCTGGGAAAAGTATGAGAACATCTTACATAAAGAACAGTCACTTGATTTTGATGATCTCTTGGTCAAGATGCTGCGGATGCTTGAAGACAATCAGTCCATCCGCAAACAATTACAAAAACGCTATCAGTACATTCACATTGATGAGTATCAAGACACTAATAAAGTACAGTTCCGGATTGCCGAGCTACTCGCTGGTGACGCACACAATATATGTGTCGTCGGGGACATCGATCAGTGTCTTACCGGGGACACGCTGGTCACTATGGGGGACGGTACTCAAAAACAGATTAAACAAATAAAGCTCGGTGATCAGGTGCTATCAAACTACGGAAGTGGTGACTACCGTCCAGCTAACGTTACACACGTTACCAAGAAAACTTCAGACACACCGTTAGTTACCATTACCACCAACACCGGCAAGCAGCTGACAAGTACTCCTCATCACCTACACTTTGCTGGCTACCGATTGGATACCTCGCCACAAGTATTTTATGTATACCTCATGCGAAAAGATGGTGTTGGATATCGGCTAGGAACATCGTCGGTCTACACCAAAGGACAAACCAAACCAATGCTCGGGTTTGTACAACAGCTCAATCAGGAGCACGGCGACGCTATCTGGGTGCTTGCAACGTACGGCACAGTCAACCAAGCGCGCGCAACTGAGTACGAGTTATCACTACGCTATCAAATTCCGACCATTCCGTTTATGGCGAGAAAAGGATCGAGTTCAGGCGGGTATGTACACGATCAGGTTGTGCTTGATACACTTCATGCACAGTTCGATACCCACACCAGCGCAAAAAAAATCCTCGCATCATTTCACCTCCAAGAGAGGTATCCGCACCACCGGCCACAGGTGAGTAATAGTGATAGACAAAATATCCTTGTTACCTTGTGTGGAGACTCTCGCGGTTCAACACCGATGCATCGTATTAGTGTCGCTGGTAGCAACCAAACAACTAAAAAACTACTACAAAAAAATAATTACAGTGTTCGACCCGCTCGAGCAGGATCAGTCAGCTGGCGGTTTGAAACGTGTCATCAGTCATATGTAAAAATTTCTGACCAAGTTAGACAACTACAAACCCTACTACCTGATGCAATAGTAATCGAACAAGGGAGACTCGGTACTCAAACTAACACTAGAAATAAAAATTCTTTACCGGTACTACCAGCTGGCTCGATACGACCGGGCATGGTCATGTTTGCGGCTGATGGTTCATACGACATTGTCCAAACGGTTTCACACAATAGCCCTCCCAAGCAGGTCTATGACATAATGGTCACACCAACTCATAATTTTATAGCCAACGACCTAGTAACTCACAACTCCATCTACAGTTGGCGCGGGGCTGAAATAAAAAACGTGCTCCAGTTTGAAAACCACTTTCCTAACAGCACCACTATTTTACTCGAGGAAAATTACCGCAGTACGCAAACCATCATTGCGGCCAGTAACGACATCATCAAGAAAAACAAAAATCGCGTAGATAAAAATGTGTTCACCAACAATCACGAAGGTGAAAAAATTACCCTCTACGCTGGTATGACCGGCTATGATGAAGCCGAGTACATCGCGCTGACTGCCAAAAGCCTGATTGCAGACGGATCCGACCCTAGTGGTATCGCCGTACTGTACCGGACGAACTTTCAATCCCGTGCACTTGAAGAAGCGTTCTTGAACTTTGAAGTACCGTACCAACTACTGGGGACTAAATTCTTTGAGCGACGTGAAGTGAAGGATGTATTATCGTACCTGCGTTTGGCCCTGAACCCCGGTAGCAACGCTGACCTCACCCGAGTGATCAACACGCCAGCCCGGGGGATTGGTAAAGTCACCATGCTCAAAGTCATCAGCGGTGCACGCGACCAACTCAACGCTGGTGCCCAAGCCAAGGTACAAAAGTTCGATGACATTATGATGGATATTGCCAAAGCAGCTACCGAGAAAAAACTCTCGGACACTATTAAATTCATCATGAAGCGATCAGGGATCGAAGATACCTTTATTGAAGAGGGAACCGAAGAAGCAATGGAGCGAATCGAAAACCTCCGCGAGCTGGTCACCTTGGCCAGTCGCTTCGATACGGTTGAACCTAACGAAGCCATCGAGATGCTAATCGAAACCGCTGCCCTGCAAAGTGACCAGGACGAAATTAAAAATAAAGAAGAGCTAAACGCCGTGCGACTGATGACCATTCACGCTGCCAAAGGACTCGAGTTTCCCTACGTGTTTGTCACTGGCCTCGAAGAAGGACTCTTCCCACATGAACGCATCGACGATGGAAAAACTGACAACGAAGAAGAGCGGCGGCTATTTTACGTTGCATTGACCAGAGCCGAGAAAAAGATCTTCCTCACCTACGCCCACATGCGTACTATCTTTGGTCAGCAAAAAGTAAACCTCCCATCATCATTTATCAACGACATTAGCACCGAGCACGTCGACGCGGCCGAGCCAGGTGGCGGCCAAAGCTCAGGCTACGAAACGACAGTCTATTTGGATTGATGGGTACAAGGTAATGCAATGTTCCTTGATAAGATCGCTTACCTGTTGTAGGGTTAAGGTGGACATGGACATAACCATAGACAAGGAGGTGCGCCATGGGGAGCACAAAAGATCAACTGAAAGCTGAACTGCAACTCATTTGCGCGTCAGCAATCGGACTAAAAGATTTCAAGGTTTTCATTGGCCATGAGCATGGGAACTGGGGACCAGAAAAACCGGGCTCAAGCTTCCGGGAAAATCAGATAGGGCCAGATCTGCACAAGGGCATGCTAGCCTTTGATCCAGCAAAAATCTTGCAACCAAGAGAACAGTTCAAGTTGTTGGTTCCCGACATTCCAGCGGCAACGGCCTGTCGAATATATGCTGAGAGAATGGACGCTGATGTCCATGTCGGACAGCGCATGGACTACGACATAGACACTCAGACATTTTGGTTCCTCGCGGCGCCGACCAACACCTGCAAGGTAGTTGCTTTGGGGCAATGGAATCAGAACAGTATCTGGATTCCAGATACATGAGACACTTGGGCTGCTGCGATACTTTCGCCGCGGCCTTTTTATATATTTTTTCCTATGCCTAAACAGTACTAGTATACGATTGCAAACTAAACAATCCCAATTAGATCGATTACAACCTCACCTCCATAATAGTGTGGTTAACTGCACTATTACTCGTTGAAAATAAAACTCCAGCGCCCGGCACCAGCTCGTGGTGGCAGGCCGCCAGTAATGACAAGCCCGAGAACTGACCAAAATTTCTTACCATCAAAACTTCGTTTCTTGGTCGTTTTAAATAATTGATCGTATTCACCAGCTTCATATTTTTGTTTAGTCGACCGCACGGTTGCAGCACTGACTTCGAGCATGTTTGAGATTGCATACCCCGAGTAACCTTTTGTTAACATCAATATAATTCCAACTCGTTTAATAAACATAATTTGTTCTGCCTCGGTAAACAGTTCAATAAACAAGGAGGCCATTTTATGTTGTGAACTTGAAGCAAATAAAGACGAGAATTGTTCAAATAATTGTTTTCGTAGCTTATCGTCGAGTGGTTTTTTAGAAACGTTTGTCATAGTAGTGCAGTTAACTGCACTATAGCATTACTTGAGTAGCTATTGTATTTTCTTGTGAAACAATCTAAGTTACTCGTACAGACTTATCTATGAGCTTCCAACACAAAAAATCACTTGGCCAACACTTTCTTAATAGTGACTACGTGCCGAAAAAAATGTGCGATGCAGCCGCGGTGCAAGCAGGGGACACCGTGCTCGAAATTGGCCCTGGAACCGGGGTGTTAACCCGAGAGATTTTAGGTAGAGGCGCCAAGGTAGTAGCGGTCGAAGCAGACGCCCGAGCGATTACTGAATTAGAAACCACCTTCGCTGCTGAAATTGCTACTCAGCAGCTGACTATTTTTCATCACGACGCACGCCAGCTTGATATGGCAGCTTTTGGTTTACAAGATCAGCAATTTAAGGTGGTCGCAAACATTCCTTACTATATTTCTGGGTTACTCTTTCGTCAGTGTCTGGAATCAGATATCCAGCCAACTGATCTAGTGTTTCTGGTGCAAAAAGAGGTGGCGGAGCGGATTGCGCGGAGCACCAAAGAATCCATTCTATCAATGTCAGTCAAAGTATTTGGAGACCCTTCCTATGTATGTACAATCAAACGTGGACATTTTACACCACCGCCAGCTGTCGACTCAGCTATCGTTGCTGTCCACAATATAAATAAATCTCGCTTACAATCCGTAACGGCCGTTACATTTTTTACCGCCCTCCATGCAGCTTTTGGGCAAAAGCGAAAACAAATAGCAGGGAACCTTCGCACGTTATTCAACAAGGAAGAAGTGGTGTCTACCTTAACAACCATGAGTATTGTCCCCACCATTCGGGCCGAAGACCTGTCAATTGACCAGTTTATGACACTAATTACGGCGTTGTCCCAGTAATTTCCCCAGCTTGTCCACAGATCAGTGAAAAAAGGTATATAAGCTCAGCAGTCACCTCATTACAACTGCTATACTAAGCGTATATGAAAGGGATCACTAACCCCCGGATAATCGGTGCGTGTATCATTGGATGTGCACTTGTAGCTGGAGCATACACACTCAGTAACTTTGGTGTTAGCCGCTTTGCAGCCCAACAATCTGCCTCGGTAGCTGTGGTCGAGACGACACCCCGGGTAGCAATCACCGTCACAGACAATGACCAAAACGGCATCGAGGATTGGCGAGATGAATTTGTTACCAACGAACCAATCGTCTTAGCTCAGACTGACACCACCTATGAACCACCAGACACTCTTACCGGTCAAATGGGGGTTAACTTTATCGAAGGGTATCTACGGTCTAAAACCTACGGACCTTTTGGAAGTTCCCGGGAAGAGGTGACTGCTAACGCGGTCGAGGTTCTAAGCGCGCAAACTGCTCACGAACTGTACGACACACCAGATATCACCATAATGAATGAATGGGATGATGAAGATATCCGCACCTATGCCAACACCATGGCTCTAGCGATCAGTAATAATAACCAATCCCAAATCACTGAAAGTGAACTGTTTATACTGCATGATATTGTCACAAACGACAACGTAGACCGAATAGAAGAGCTGGAGCTGCTCGCCAACACTTACCAACAAATGCGTGATACGTCGCTCAATATCCCTGTCCCAGCTATTTTCGTCAAAGAACACCTTGATCTGATCAATACCTATCACGCAATCCACAAAGACATCGACGCCATGACGCTTGCCATCAATGACCCGGCCTTTGCCTTGATGCGACTCAAGCGCTATGAGGATGACGCAGCTGGCTTGGGGTACGCGCTGGAAAACATGTATCAGTCATTAAACCCGTATGCATCACTGATACAGCCAAATGACCCGGCGGCATTATTCGTTGTTTTTAGCTCAGAATATAAATCGTAATTGTATGGATGCATTTTTTAACACCCTCAAAAAAGGTCTAGTAGCAATGATGTTTGTAGTTGTTGGGTTTTCAATGACGTATGTGCCACAACTACCAACCAGTCAGGTCCCGCACGCAGAAGCACAGAAGGCGCGTCTAGGTATGCAGATTGTCCAAAACGCCAGTGCGCTAGCGGGCAATGCTATTAACACCGCTACCTCTCTTGCTACAGGCAATCTTTGGATCAAAGAAAATGTTCTTGATGGTATCGCCTGGTCAATAGCGAAGCGAATCGTATCAGGTATGGTGCGCAGTCTGATCAACTGGGTCAACTCCGGCTTTCAGGGTAGCCCAGCCTTTGTGACTGATATTAAAGGCTTTCTGTTGGACGTGGCCGACGAGGAATTTGGACGGGTTATTAGTGAAATAGGTGGCAGTGATGGCTTAGGTTCTTTTATTTGTTCACCATTTAAACTAGATGTACAAATTTCACTGGAATCGCAATACGCCAGAGGGCGAGCGTCTGGACAATCAGCCCCTGAATGTACGCTCAGTGGAGTAATCAGTAATATCGAAGGCTTCATTGCTGGTACCGACCCAGGCAACGGTCTTTCTGACTGGCTACAGATCACCTCGACCCCACAAACCTACACTCCATACGGCGCCGTACTCAATGCCGAAGTAGCAGCTCGCGCTCGATTAATCAATGCTGAAGGTCAAGTTCTTGAAGAGGTAAGTTGGGGTGATGGATTCCTCTCCCAAAAAATCTGTCAGTCCGTCGGTGGTACTAGCGGAGGACAACAGTGTTCAATCTCGAAACCAGGACGAATCATCGCCGACCAGCTCAACAAAGCGCTCGGGGCGGGGCAAGATGCTCTCATTGAGGCTGATGAACTCAACGAGCTGCTCGCAGGCCTCCTTGGTCAGTTGGCGAACAAAGCGCTCACCGGGGTCTCTGGTCTCTTGGGGCTATCTGGCGGTACCGGATACAGCTATAGCAGCAGTGGTGGTTATTCTGGCTCTTATCTCGATGCAGCTGTAGCACAGTCTAGCAACCTCACGACTAATTCAGCAGAGACAGGATCAAAGAATATCATCACCCCACAGCTAGGACGCCAGATCGAGTACCGTGAATTATTAGTAGCGTACCAAACAGCATTCACCAACTTCCTGGCACGAACAGTACCTGATGCCACAACGGTAACAAGGACCGCTGGTAGTGAAGGTGGAACGACAATCGTAACCTTAGGATCTATCAGTCCAGCCGAACGAAGAAACTTACTCAGATACCGACAAAACATACGTAGTGAACTCTCAAACCTCAATATCTTAATCGATCAAAATAATGAGGACATATTGACGCTTACTAGTATGGCCTATCAGTACGACCAGGCAGGACCTGATGAACAGATAGAAATTTTGCTTGATTTCACCAGCTTCCCAGGCATTACTGACTACGAAATTGGAACTGAAGCAGATCGGCTAGCGGACATAGCAAGTGATAACACTGTGGCTGGTCAGGCCATTACCTCTACAGGCAGCCTTACCGATCTGCTCACTGCCATTGACCCGACCATAACAGTGGACCCGACCGACGAAAGCTGGATCAACCTCGCAGAAAACCTTAGACTAAACCTTCCATAATACACCTATGTTTACCCGCTTCACCAAAACTTCATGGATCACCAAGATTGTTTTGGTGCTGGCTGCGGTAGCATTTTTGGTGCCGGTGTTTGTAACCAATGCACAAAACGAGCCAACGGGTCCAAACAACAATCCGACTATTCCTAATGCTCCGGGATATTTTCCAAGCCCTACTCCGGAATCTGAACCACCCAATCCAAACTTTCCACCTGTCTTTTACCCAGAAGGATTCAACTCAGCCGAAGCCGCAGCCGATACCGACGCGCAAGCGCAAGCGGATGGAGCGACAGTCCCAACAGAAGACGGAGGGACTGGTAACACAAGCGGTACCACAGATAGAAGTGTCGACGAAACCAACCAACGGATAGCAGAAGGGGCTTTTGCTGATTCTCCGCTTAAGAAGTGGTTATACCTATTTGTCGTTAACTTCTTTGGTTTCCTAGTCTTTGCTGGTGGCCATATTTTGGATTTTGCTGTCAACAACTTTGTCATCAATTTTGGTCTTGAATTCAACACCAGTGGGGTAGGGGTAGCTGTCAATGATCTGTGGAGCATCGTTCGAGACTTCTTTAATATCCTGTTTATTTTTGGTTTCATCTGGATTGGGTTCCAGATGATCCTCAATAGCGGGAACTCCAAGGCCAAACAAACTCTTGTCTACTTAATAATGGCCGCCCTATTGATCAACTTCAGTTTATTCATTAGTAAGTTTGTAGTTGATTTTAGTAATCGACTAGCAACCGAAGTCGCAGTTGCTGCCTTCCCAGCCGCTGGCGGAGACTCCGTCGAGATTGCAGACACCTTTTTTGCACACCTTGGTATATCAGAAACCCTACAAGTGCCAGATGGAATAGCAAATGACGGGGCTGAACCGTGGGCCTTTATCTTTGGGAGTGCAATATTTTATCTGATTGCTGCTTTTGTATTTGCTGCAGGAGGAGTAATGCTGATCATTCGGTTTGTGGCCTTATCTATATTTATGGTGCTTTCTCCATTCATGTTCCTAGGATGGGTATTTCCAGGGTTGCATGGCTGGACCAGTAAATACTGGAAAGGGTTCCTGGGTCGAGCATTCTACGCACCGGTGTACATTGTTTTACTATTTTTTGCAGGTAGTATTCTGCATAACATGTTCGATGATGGGGGATCGAGTCGAGTCGAAGTCGGGAAACGTGGGCTTTTGTCAGCCGTTACCAATAATCAATCCAACCTAATCGAAGTACTCGGACCATTTGTTCTTTCGGCTGCCTTCATGCTCGCCGCAGTCATCGTCGCCGGCAAAATGAGCGCCGACGGCGCTGGTGGAGTGATGCGGGTGGGAGGAGGAATGGTACGAGGAGGACAAAGAAGAATAAAGAATGGCGCAATTGGTGTCGGCAGGTTTGGTGTCCGAAATACAGCCGGATACGCTGCGCAGGGGCTTAACTACGCAGCCAAAAAAGATAGCGCGGCTCTACGCAGAAGATTGGGGACAATGTCCCAAGGTAATGCCGTCCAAAGGTGGGGGGCACGTACTATTGATCGAACATATGGTTCAGCTTTACGCAGTGCAGAGAAAGCTACTATAGCTGGATCAGAAACACTGGATCAGAAGAAGAAACGAGTTGATGAACAGAATGCAACCTACAACACGTACGACACCGAAAACAAACGGGCAACAGACCTCGCAGCAGCGAGAGCTGCGCTAGCTGCTGCAGCTACTCCAGGTGATACAAAAGATGCTAAAAACAAAATCAAAAAACTTACAGGCAAAATGTCTACCGAGGAACTTCGAAAACTTGCGCCAGCTGAACTCAAGACGTTGATGGAATCTGGATTGGTAAACAGGACAAAAATGAAAGAATTAGCCGGTACTGGACAGTTCTCTAACGCTCAAATGAAAGAGATGGGCTCCAAGCGAGACGATGCACTATTTAAAGATATCGAAAAAACCTTTGCGAAGTCTAATGCTTCCGCTTCCGAGCTAAAAACTGCAATCGAAGATCTATCTAAAGAAATTGAAAGTATGTCTGACGAAGAAAAAAGCAACATCGACTTCGATCGCCTCAATTCACAAGTCATCGCTAGCCAACTATCCGAAAAATCGATGGACGCTATCAAAGACTCAGGCAATTTGACTTCATCAGAATTTGATGAATTAAAGAAAACTCGGACTGCTGGTATTCAAAGTGTACTTTCAACCGGTCGTATTGATGCTGAAACTAGAGACAGTAAGGGTAAGGTTACTGGAGCTACCACTGCTACCGTTACAGGTCCTGACGCAGCTGACTTCATTACTAAACAACGAGACAAGCTTGTCAAAGGCAACGCAGAAACCGTCGGTAAGCTACCATATGAAGCCTTCTTTAACACATCAACTGGGACTTTGACAGACGCAGGTAAAAACATAACTGTTGATGCAATGAAAGCAATTGGGAGAGTTGCAAACCAAGGTAAGGGCGCAATGAGTGCTGATGAGAGATCTGACCTAGCAAAAGCTGTGAGATTACACAGTGGCACAAGTTCGAAAATGGCCACATACCTCAATACCACAAAAGCAAAAGAGGACTTCCTACTATAATCATATAATTTATTTATGAACTTTACCGACGAACAACGTAACGATGCATACGAAGCATCATCTGAAGTACAGAAATCTCTGTACGAAGGACCAACAAGTGGACAAGCTTTGTACGAAATTGGAAAAAACCACGAAATAGTTGATGTGGAAGTTCGGATGCAATTCCTCATAGCTGTTGGTGACGTCATCCTCGGTCTTGTGCCACAAGAAAAGCTGCCCGAGCTGCTGGTTGAACGACTGGGAATCACACAAGATGATGCCAGAGCGGTCACGGCGGACGTGCTTGATTTCTTGACACCACTTGACAAACCTGCAGCGCGTGAAACTTCTATCCCCATCAATGCTGCAGCTACAAACGACAACTCGCTCGCATCAGAAATTGCTGAAGCTGAAGCTGCTATGAAGACGATGCAGCCAATTCGTACTATGTCACACGACATGGAAGTGATGCGGGGTACCCCAACCGACGAACCGACGCACACCGCAGCCAGTCAGGACGATTTACTGAAGCAGACTCAAACCAAGCCAGCAGAACCTTCGTCACAGCGATGGGGAACTGAACAAACCTAGCTGGAAGTTTGCGATTGCGGTGTATACTAGAAGTATATGAAGTTTGAAGTTCCACAATTTATTGAGATTGAAAATAAAATATTTGGTCCGCTAACCTGGCGCCAGTTTGTCTATCTTGGTGGTGGAATCAGCGCAGCGGTGGTAATGTTTTTAGTCCTGCCGACTATCCTGGCAATCATTCTAGGAATTCCGTTAGCACTTATAGCTGGTGCGTTGTCCTTCTACCCAATCAACAACCGCCCCTTCTCATACTTTCTCGAAGCCGTATACAATTACGTCACCAAAGACAAACTATATCTCTGGCACCGAAAGACCAACGTCGTCTACAATGCAAGAACTGCAAAAAAGGAACAAGATCCGGTCATTACTCCAAACAACCGTGGTACTAATCACAAAAGCATCACCTCACTGACACGTAAGCTCGAGTTACAAGCACTACAAAAACCAGAAGAATAATATGGCAAACCAAAAAGCAGCAACTCAAAACTTCGTTCCCATCAAAGATATCCGTGAAAACGTCGTGATTAAGCGTAACGGAGAAATGCTCATGGTGGTGCTTGCCTCATCGGTGAACTTTGCTTTAAAATCACTCGATGAACAGCGGGCGATTTTACAACAATTTCAAAACTTTCTTAATACAGTCGACTTCTCACTGCAAATTTATGTGCAATCACGTAAACTCAACATCGAGCCTTATATCGAAATTCTCAATGGTTTAAATAAAGAACAAGACAACGACTTAATGCGTATTCAACTCCAGGAATACATCGGCTTCATTACTAAATTTACTGGAGAATATGATGTGATGAGTAAAAGCTTCTTTGTGATCATCCCTTACTCACCAACTAAGTTGAATATGTCTAAAGGATTTTCAAAATTCTTTAGTGGCTCCAGCTCAGCACCGGCGACCTCTGACCAACAGTTCGAAGAACACCGTCTCCAACTAGAACAGCGAGCAGCGATGGTCGTACAAGGCCTCGCTGGGGTAGGGGTGCGAACCATGACACTACAAAAAGATGACTTGGTTGAGCTCTATTACCATTTATATAACCCGGGTGACCCAACTGGGACCGCACCCCGAATGCAATCATAATTATGGCTCTACTCGACTTCTTACAACCAAAACAAAATAACGATAATCCCGCAATTGATGACCAATTGTTGACCCTGACAGACGTCATTGCACCGTCAGCAATTAAAATCAATCCTCGAACGATTAGCATTAGTGGTATCAATGCACGTACATATTACGCGGTATCATACCCCCGGTACCTGAATGATGGTTGGATCGAACCTGTGCTGAACCTCGCTAAGGAAATCGACGTGTCGATTTTTATCCATCCAGTCGACACCGCTGATACCCTCAAGAAATTCCAAAAGAAAGTGGCTGAGGTACAGAGTCAGATTAATATGAAAGCCGAACGAGGCGAAGTGCGTGACCCACAACTAGAGGCCTCATACCGAAACCTTGAAGACCTGCGCGATAAACTCATGCAAGCCGAAGAAAAGCTGTTTGATGTTGGGTTTTATATCTCTATCTACGGTGACACCGAAGCAGATATCAACAAAGTAGAAAATGACATCAAAGGAATGCTTGATTCCAAGTTGATCAGTATCAAGCCAGCACTCTTCCAGCAAGAGCAGGGAATCAAGAGTGTCTTTCCGCTCAACGATGACATCTTGGGCGTCCATAGCAAATTCAACTCTTCACCACTATCAAGTTTCTTTCCGTTTACCTCGTTTGACCTCACGTCTGACACCGGTATCCTGTATGGTATTAACCGCCACAACAACTCACTGGTGCTGTTTGATCGCTACAGCCTCACCAACTACAACTCAGTAACCTTTGCAACTTCTGGAGCCGGTAAATCATACGCACTCAAGCTCGAGATCTTGCGGTCACTGATGTTTGGTACTGAAGTAATCGTACTCGACCCCGAACGTGAATACGAATACCTAGCAGAAGCCACCGGTGGACGATTCTTTAATATCTCACTGTCGTCTAACCACCATGTCAACCCGTTTGACCTACCACCTCCAGCCCCAGACGAAGACCCACGAGACGTACTGCGTACTCACATCATTGAGCTGATTGGGCTGTTTCGTTTAATGTTAGGTGGCCTGATGCCAGAAGAAGAAACCCTCATCGATCTGGCAGTACAAGAAACCTACGCGCTGAAAGACATCACCGGTGATACAGACTTCCGCGAAATGGAACCACCACTACTCTCAGACTTTGAAATGGTGCTCGCCGGAATGGAAGGGAGTGCATCTTTAATTGCACGCATCCAAAAGTACACCAGCGGTACCTGGGCAGGATTTATGAACCAGCCGACCAATGTCGACATCAACCAGAAGTTTGTGGTATTTAGTCTACGGGATATGGAAGACGAACTGAAGACCATCGCCATGTACATCATCACCAACTTTATTTGGGGTAGTGTACGTCGACGACTCGCCAAGCGACTGATGGTTATCGACGAGGCGTGGTGGATGATGAAAAGTGAAGACACCGCCTCGTTCCTGTTTTCACTGGCCAAGCGTGGTCGAAAATACTACCTCGGGATCGCCACCATCACCCAAGACGTGGACGACTTTTTGCGCTCACCATACGGTGTTCCAATGATCACCAACTCATCAATCCAACTGTTGATGAAACAATCCCCAACGGCGGTCGACAACATTCAAAAAACTTTCAACCTCACCGATGAGGAAAAATACCTACTGCTCGAGTCAAACGTTGGGGAAGGGATCTTTTTTGCCGGCCTCAAGCACGTCGCGATTAAAATCATTGCTAGTTACACCGAAGACCAGATCATCACTTCCGACCCAGCCCAACTCCTAGAAATCCAAAAAGCCCGCGAAGAACTGCAGGCTAATGGAGGAGCCTAGTTGTCGCGTTTTAAAATCATAGGAAAGTAAACCTATCCGCATTTCTTCACTTACGGCTGTAAGAGAATCTTTCATCTTCTGCGCTCGCAATTCATATGTAAGCAAGCTTACATATGATTACTCGCTTGAAGCTGTAGTACACTATAGGTACTATGGTGACCCAGCGGGCAAATATTGAATACACCGATCAGCCTAATTCAAATAAGGTTGTACAGCGTCGGCAGCGGGTAAGTGTTGAATCTACTGACCAACCATACTTTAGTAAGGCGGCGCAGCGTCCCCAGCCGATACCGGCCGACAACACAAATGCCGCACCTAAACAGGATAGGGTGGTAAACGGCCCGTGGGGGAAAACTCAAACCACCTATAAAGCCAGTAACGCGCCTGTCCGCAGTGCCCAGTCAAACGATGAAATTTTTAACGAAAGTTACGCCAAAGCCGGGATGCAGCCAGCGAACCTAAACCGCGCACCCG
>Ga0136601_1000624_pt1 | contig 14166 bp, 14 predicted proteins | sample AntRauMFilla2699_FD_181020 | JGI IMG/M metagenome (GOLD analysis project Ga0136601, IMG submission 181020) | Saline lake microbial communities from Rauer Islands, Antarctica - Metagenome Filla 2 #699 | ecosystem: Environmental > Aquatic > Non-marine Saline and Alkaline > Saline | place... | reverse complement strand
GAATAATTTTGAAAATAAACCTTCTAAATTATTTTTTGATAAGACAGGAGATTATTATATAGAATGCTTTGCTTCTACTGAGTGCGATAAGCAAATTTGTGACTATATTATTGAATCTATTTAATAAAACTAGTTCCAACAACGCTCCGAGAGCCCGCGCAAACTCAGCGTAAGTTAAAAAACACTCTAGAGATGGAGTGTTTTTTGATATAATATTTTTATATGAATACACAAAAAGGCTTTGCGGATATTTTAATAATAATTTTAGTATTATTAGTTGTTGGAGGAGGGATTTATGTTTATTTAAATAATGATAATTTTACTAAAGAGGTAATAGAAGAAGAAAATCTAACTATAGAAGATGTAGATAAAGATTCAGAACATAATGAAACATTAAAAGTAAAAATAGCTTCAGCTGCCCTTAATGATGAATATGATACAATCGTATCTTTTGAAGAAGTTGAAATTCCTAAAACAAAAGCAGTTTTAGGCGAGACCCTTAAATATTTTTTTAATTATGATGAAGGTATAGAGTGGCTTGGCAAAAAAATAAACTTTGATGAGGTAATTCTTGAGCAAGGTATTGCAAAAGTATATATAAATGGTCCGTATTCGGGAACTGATACAGGAATACAAGAGCGGATGTTGTTTTCTTCAATTTCTGAGACAGCTTTACAGTTTTCTACAGTGAAAGATGTTGAGTTATATATCAATGATGAGACTTCAGTACTTTATCATCCCGGATCAGCATTCGGTCTATGTTTTCCTAATATAGATAACTTAGAAAAATTACCGAATATTCATGACAGTGGAGAGTATTCTAGTGTTGTGTTAACAAAACATAGATACTATAAAAAAGGTTTGATATTACAGTTAGTATATTCAGGATTAAGAGATGATTCAGTATCTACTAGTAAATACCAAGCAACCTTAGATCGATCAGAATTACTATTATCTGAATTATCAACTGATTATGATAATTTTCACGACACTTGCCCTCATTGGAGTCTGCCTGCTTGGAAAATTGGGGAATGGGAAGATGCTGGATTTAAGTGTGCTCAAGGAAGAGGGCATCAATATTTTTCAGAAGAATCATGTACTTAAAGTGGTTCCAACAACGTCCACGAGCCCGCGCATTAACTTGCGGCAAGTTAAAAAACACTCTAGAGATGGGGTGTTTTTTGGTTTATAAATTGGTATTATATAATTTATATGAAAAATAAAATTAAAAAAAGTATTATTACCTTATTAATGATAACTTTTGTTTTTTCAGTCGGTGTTAATTTTACACAAGCGAAAGAACTAACAAATAGTGAAACCGTATTAATAATTGAATTGTTTGAAGGCTTAGGTCTTATTACTTCAGAACAAGCACAATTAATTATTACAATTTTGAATTCAAATGAGGATGATGATACCCATCTACCCAATACAAATGAGATTGATCCAGATAACCATATTAAGAAAATTGATGTAAAATTAAATACAGATGTTAATTACTCTAATAATGGTTCAGAAGGTTTCGCAACAATATCGTTAGAAGGTGATAAAGATAATCTAGAAGTAAATAATTGGAAAGTAAATTTGGACTGTAAAGGAGATCTTCTTGTTCAAAATAAGGATGGTTCAAATCTTTGTGATAAAGATTACGTATTCTATAAAAATCAATATTATGATGTTACAGATGATTTAGTATGGTTTACACTTCCTATAAGAAATGATGATGACTCAACTAGTTATCTAACAGTCGAAGCTGTAGCTTATGATAATTGGAACAATAAGATTGGTTCTGATAAGGTAAAAATTAAATTTTATTCTGCATATCATAATGATAATGAAAATTATGAAAATCAAAATGTTACTTTTTCAGATGTAAAAATTCAATATCCAAATGGAATGGAATTTGGTGGAAAGAGTGGGTTAACACAAGAAATGAAGATAACAGCTGTATTAAAAAATAATGAATATGGTCCTATTTCATTATCAGGTGAAAAAGCAGAATATGATATCTATTTATTTAATCTAGAAGATAGTAGAGAGGCAATTTCTAAAGTTGCTTCTGGAGAGGTTTTTATTCCATACAGAAATGGGTACAGTGAATTCAGTGCTTATATAGAAGCTGGTGAACCGTTTGACGGCGAAAACTTTGAAAAAAAATATCAAGCTCTGATAAAATTAGATATGCCAGATGATTTTGAAGAAACTGAAGACGATGATAATGATATTTGGACCGATAGTTGGGCAATTACTTATTGGAAAGGGTAACAATTGGATTATTTTATAATATTCCAGTTCCAACAACGTCCACGAACCCGCGCAAAGTTTGCGGCAAGTATATAAGCGCCGACACTAATGCACCCGAAAGGGTGTTTTTGTTTTTAGATAGAGTAAATATTTATAATTAAAAAATCATCCAAAAACAATCTTGAAAATCAGTAAACATATGAAAAAGTAGTCCAACCGCAACTATTCTCGTGTATATATTTGGAATTAGAAGAAGTAAAAAATAAAATCCAATAGCGTAGTATGAGTGTAGGGGATGAAATCCAATACTACATCTGCCGGCATCAAAAACAGGATTAGCCAGGAGATGATCCAAGTCAACAATCATTGTCGCTGTCAATATAATCCAGCTTAATTTCCAAATATCCTTAAATAAGATTCGCGATAAAAAGCCCGGAGCAATGAAATGTAAGCTATAGTGAATTACTGTTTGTAAGATAAAAAACATTACATAATGCTATCAGTTAAATGGAAATGTCCCAAACACAAGTAGAGTTATAAACAACAGTGATATTGACCAAGTATACCCCCTAGGGGTATACTTCTTGATATGAAAAAAGAAATAAAAAATAAAGTCTCGAGACGACTAAAAATAATCTCTGGACAAGTGAGGGGTCTGGAAAAAATGGTTGATGAAGATGCGTACTGTATTGATATTGTCACTCAAGCCTCGGCGATAAAACATGCAATGTCTTCTGTTGAAGATTTAGTACTTGAAAATCACTTATCAACTTGTGTCATTGAACAAGCTAAAAAGGGTCAATATAAAAAAATTACAGAAGAAGTTATTGCTGCTTATAAACTTTCTAAGAAAAAATAATATGAATAATGTAAATTCAACAACTGGTTTATTGGTGGTGATAATAATTGTTATTCTAGGTCTCTTTTTTACTGGCAGCATGACGGGATCTGGACTTTGTTGGGCTTGTGATGATAACCATAATGAATCCGGCATGATGTCTAATCACGACCACAATGAACATGATGACAATGAACACGATGACGATGATCGACACGGGGATGCTGTCAAAAATTTTGAAATTGCTCCAGGAGAAGTTGTAGAAAAAATTCAAAATAATAAAGACGTAATATTGCTCGACGTTAGAACTCCAGAAGAATATGCCGAAATTCACTTGGAAAATGCGTTGCTTTTGCCAGTTGGTGAACTGTCTGCCAACACATTAGCCAATATTGGTTTGGGGGAAGACGCAAAAGATAAAGAAATTGTTATTTATTGTCGAAGTGGAGCCAGAAGCAAACAGGCTTATGATGTTATGAGATCTTTAGGTTACACAAATATTACAAGTGTTGCTGGAGGAATGATTCACTGGCAAGAAGATAATTATCCATTTACCGAGGTTGGCGAATACGACGTTGAAAAAACTACTAACATCGATGCAAATGATGACGGTCCAAAAATCTCACTCGACAGGGCTATTCACGACTTTGGTGAAATTCAACAGTCACAGGGTGTTGTCCAAACTACTTTTGAAGTTAAAAATACAGGTATAGAAGTTCTTGAGATTGGAGAATTATCAACAAGTTGTGGTTGTACTTCAGCAGAAATATCAAATACCAGTATAAATCCAAATGACACTGCGACACTGACAGTTTATTTTGATCCTGATTTTCACGATGAACCACTGGATAAAATCACTAGAACTGTATTTATTCCAACCAACGATCCAGATCAACCAGAAGTAGAAGCAAAAATCAAAGTAGATATTCTCGAGGGAGAATAATTAATTAAATAATTTAAATTACATTATATGAAAACAAATACAGCGTTGTTAATAGTTATTACATTTTTAATTTTAGGAGGAGCGATATTCGCCTTTAATGGAAATGGTGATCAGGAAATTGTTGAACAAGTCACAAGCACTTCTTCATTAGCTTCAGATAGACAAATACATGATTTTGGAGACATTGATATTTTTAGTGGAAAAGTTACAACAGAATTTGCTCTTACAAATGATGGTTCAGACGATATTGTTGTGACTGAAGGTACAACAAGTTGTGGTTGTACAGATGGAGAAATTGGTGGAATAAGTTTTGGAATGCACGAAAAAATGAGTGGAGATTTCACTATTCTTGCTGGCGAAACAAAAAACTTAACAGTTATATACGACCCATTGGCACATGGACCAAGTGGAACCGGCAAAATCGATCGCCAGGTTTTCATAAAAACTAACTCAACAGTAACGCCAGAACTTGAGGTTAGAGTTACAGCGAATGTTACAAAGGATGTAAGTTAGTATTTATAAAATATGAACAAGAAAAACTTCAAAATAAGAGGAATGCATTGCGCAAGTTGTGCACAGACAATTGAGAAAGCGCTAAAGAAAACAGATGGTGTTTCTGGTGCCTCAGTAAATTATGCAACAGAAGGGTGTGAAGTTTCTTTTGATAATAAAAAAATAGACGAGGGAAATATTTCCAAAGTAGTTGAGAAATCTGGTTACGAATTAGTGGATGAAAATTATCGTAGTGCAGAATTTAAAGTTATAGGCATGAGTTCAGATCATTGTGCAGGTGTTGTAAAAGATACCTTGGAAAAATTTGAAGGTGTTAGGAAAATAGACACTAATTTCGCTAATTCATATGCAAAATTTGAATACGATTCATCCTTGGTTAAACTTTCTGCTTTGAAAAAGGCTGTTGATGGTGCAGGATACGAAGCAATTGTTGTTGATGAAGGAGAAGATATTTATGAAAAGGAAAGGAAGGCAAAAGAAAAAGATAGAATAATTCTAAAAAGAAAGTTTTTAGTTTCTGTAATTTTTTCTGTTCCAATTCTATATCTAGCAATGGCCGAACTTATCAGCAAGAGCTTAATTCCAGGATTTCTTAGTCCAGACGTATTTCCACTACGATTTGCATTAACACAGGTAATTTTGTCCATCCCAATCATAATAGCGGGATATAGATTTTATACTGTGGGTTTTCGAAACTTAATTAAACGTACTCCCAATATGGATTCTTTAATTGGTCTTGGAACTGGAGCTGCGTATATTTACGGATTGTATGCGATCTATGAAATAATGATTGGTAATACTGAATTTGTGGCTAATCTCTATTTTGAAACTGCTGGCGTTATTATTGCTCTTATTTTACTAGGCAAATATCTAGAGGAAGCAACAAAGGGTAAGACATCGGAATCGATTAGAAAACTTATGGATTTGGCTCCAAAATACGCTACTGTTATACGAAACGGCAAAGAAGAGGATGTTCCAATTGAGGAACTAATAGTTGGTGATGTAATTATTGTTAGACCAGGAGAAAAAATACCCGTAGACGGTGAAATTGTTGAGGGAATGACTAGTGTCGATGAGAGTATGATTACCGGGGAAAGTCTTCCTGTTGATAAAAAGATCGGCGACAAAATAACGGGTGCGACTATTAATAAATCCGGAGCAATACATTTCAAAGCGACAAAAGTTGGTAAAGACACAGCCCTCGCACAAATTATTAAATTAATTCAAGATGCGCAGGGTTCAAAAGCTCCAATTGCTAGACTCGCCGATATAATTTCTGGATATTTTGTCTGGGTAGTTATTGCTACCGCTCTCACATCTTTTAGTATTTGGTTTTTTTTGGCTGAGGCACCATTTCTGTTTGCTCTAACTATATTAATTACGATACTTATTATCGCTTGTCCTTGTGCCTTGGGTCTTGCTACACCAACATCTATTATGGTTGGTACGGGATTGGGGGCAGAACACGGGATTTTGATAAAAAGTGCGACAGCATTAGAACAAGCACAAAAAATCAATGCGGTGATTTTGGATAAGACAGGAACAATTACGAAAGGGCAGCCTGAACTTACGGGGATAAAAAGTTTTTCTAATATGGGAGTGGATAATATTCTGAAAATAGTTTCTTCAATTGAAAAGAATTCTAAACACCCATTGGCAGAATCAATTGTAAAATACGCCAACGAAGAAAAAGTTTCATTTGAAAAAGTTTCAAATTTTGTGGAAATACCTGGCCACGGTCTCTCTGGTGATGTTAATGGTCAAAGTTTCTATGTCGGTACAAGAAAATTAATGGATCAGAAAAATATTAAATATGAAGAAAATATTGATGGCATTCACAAGCTGGAGGAAGAGGGTAATACGGTTATGTTATTTGCTAACGAGAATAATCTCTTGGGAATTATTTCTGTCGCAGACACTATCAAGGAAACATCAAAAAAAGCAATAGAAACTTTCAAAAAAGAAAATATAAAAGTTTACATGATTACGGGTGACAACGAACGAACGGCCAAAGCAATTGCTATCAAGGTTGGAATTGATCCCGTAGATGTATTTTCTCAAGTTCTACCAGAAGACAAAGTGGAGCATGTGAAAAAACTTCAAAATGAGGGCTTTGTTGTAGGAATGGTTGGTGACGGTATAAACGACGCTCCAGCCCTGACACAGGCAAATATTGGCATTGCGATCGGTGCGGGAACGGACGTAGCAATAGAGAGCGCCGAAATCGTTTTAATTAAAAGCGATCTGTTGGACGCTGTAAAAGCCATTCAGCTTAGTAGAGGGACTATGAAAAACATAAAGCAAAATCTGTTTCTATCTTTTGCATATAATAGTGCAGGAATACCGATCGCCGCAGGCTTGTTATATCCATTTTTCGGGTTTCTTTTGAGTCCCATGATTGCGGCCGCTGCCATGTCGGCCAGCTCGATTAGTGTATTATTAAATTCCTTGCGTTTGAAGAGAATTAAATTATAAACAATTATGAAATACGGATATAAAAAAGAATTAGATATTGATTTTGCAGATGCAGTAGAGAAAGTGAAATTGGAATTAGAAAAAGAAGGTTTTGGTGTTTTAACAGAAATTAATGTAAAAGATACTTTTAAAAAGAAGTTGGGTAAGGATTTTGACGAATACGTCATTCTGGGAGCATGCAGTCCTGCACACGCATATGAAGTACTAATGGCTGAGCGCGACATGGGTTTAATGTTGCCGTGCAATATTGTTGTGTATGTGGATGATGGTAAGCTTTATGCAGCGGCGATTTTGCCAACAGTAGCTATGGGAATCGTTGAAAATGATGATTTAAAATCAGTAGCAGAAGAAGTGGAAACAAAACTTAAAAAGGTAATAAATAATATAAACTAAAAGTTATGAAAAAAACAACACTATCAATTTTATTAATCATCGCAGTAATTGTTATTGGATATTTTATATACGGGAATAATTCAGAGGAGAGTTTTTTTTCACAAGAAGTAAATGAAAGCACTCCATTTGCAAAGGAGTCTGAAATTATTGAACTTAAAAATGGTGATACTTATGAAATGGTTGCAAGTATCGTAAAGCAAGAGGTTGGTAATCGAACCGTAAAAAGACTTGCATACAATGAGCAAATCCCTGGTCCTGTTCTGAAAATTGAGAAGGATGCAGAAATTACATTAAAATTTACAAACAATCTTGATGTAGAAACCACGCTTCATTCTCACGGATTAAGATTAGATAATGAATTCGACGGAGTTCCAGGTGTTACACAAGAACCTATTGAAATTGGGGACAGTTTTACTTATCAGCTTAAATTTCCAGATGAGGGAATATATTGGTATCATCCGCATATTAGAGAGGATTACACACAAGAGATTGGTCTTTACGGAAACTTTTTAGTAACTCCAACAGATCAGGGATACTGGAACGAAGTAGATAGGGAAGAATTCTTAATTCTTGATGATATTCTGGATGGAGAGAAATTTAAAAAAGACAAAGTAACTCAGACGCTAATGGGAAGATTTGGGGATCGACTTCTTATAAATGATAAAGACGATTATGTTCTTAATGTAAATCAGGGTGAAGTTGCTAGATTGTATATTACTAATGTTGCCAATACTCGAACTTTTGATTTTGAAATTCCAGACATGGAAATGAAGTTGGTTGGTGGTGATACAGGAAGAATAGAAAAAGAAGTATTTGTTAAAGATCAGATTATCGCCCCATCAGAAAGGTATATTATCGAAGTGTTGTTCGACGAGTCAGGGAAATATCCAATCGAACATAGAGGGCAAGAGATTGGAAACATTGTGGTCAAGGCGGCAAATGCTCCCAGCACTCAAATTAAAAATAATTTTCAATCACTCCGGGCCAATAATTCCGACTATCAAAGTATTCGAGAAAACATTTCAAGCCTAGTTGCACAGACTCCTGACAAAAAACTTCGACTTGATATTTCGATGGGTGAAGATATGCATGAAATGATGACTGGAGATGATGGGGGTATGATGCAAATGGGGGATGATGATGCGATGCGTGATCACTGTATGATGATGCCGGAAATGTCAGGATGTGAGAAATATACAAATGAAAATATGCAGGACATGGATATGGGTATGGAGATGATGAATGAGCACGACAATGAGGATGGAATTGAGTGGGAGGGTGATATGGCGATGATGAATCAAATGTCTACTGATGAAAATATTACTTGGGAGCTAGTCGATGAAGAAACTGGAAAAGTAAACGGGGATATTAATTGGAAATTTAAACGAGATGATTTGGTAAAAGTAAGTATCTATAATGACCCAGACTCAATGCACCCAATGCAACACCCAATTCATTTTCACGGACAAAGATTTGTAATTCTTTCTGAAGATGGTGCAACAAATGATAATCTTCAATGGAAAGATACGGTTCTTGTGCCAAAAGGAAAAAGAATTGAAGTCTTAATAGAAATGTCTAATCCTGGAAAATGGATGGCTCACTGTCATATTGCAGAACATTTGCATGCAGGAATGATGATGAGTTTTGAGGTGAGTAAATAAGTTATTAACGATAATTAATTAATAAAAATATGGATTCAAATAAGCAAAATTTAGCAGTACCAATAGCAATTGTAGTTGCAGGAGCATTAATAGCCACAGCATTTTTATTTGGTAATAATGGTGATTCAAATACTACTGCTCAAGATTCAGTAGATAATCAACCTGCGGAACAACAGGTGGGTTCGACGGATGATGTTAATCCTGTAAACAGAGGATGATCATATTAACGGAAATCCGAACGCCTCGGTCATAGTTGTGGAATATTCTGATTTTGAATGTCCTTTCTGTAAGAGATTTCACGAAACAATGAATCAAGTAATGGACGAGTATGGTAAAGATGGAGAAGTGGCTTGGGTTTTTAGACAATTTCCATTAGAGCAGCTTCATCCTGTGAAGGCTATGGCAGAAGCTGTTGCTTCAGAGTGTGCCGCGGAAATTGGAGGAAATGATGCCTTTTGGCAATTTTCTGATAGGTTGTTTGAATTAACATTATCAAATAACAGAACTGATGTAGCAACAGTTATTCCTAAAATAGTTGATGAGATTGGTCTGGATCGTGGTGCATTTCAAGAGTGTGTTAATAGTGGTAGATATGATGATGACATAAATGATGACATCGAGAACGCGTTTACAACAGGAGGTCGTGGTACTCCGTGGAGCGTTGTTATTGGTCCTGATGGAACAACTTACCCGCTTAATGGTGCTCAGCCTTATGCTGCAGTAAAACAAATAATTGATTTAGCACTAAGTAAAAAATAATCGTGATAAAAGAAATATTAAAAATATTTAGAAATGTTAGATATATTTTACTATCATCGGGAATAGCGTTAGTTGTGTTTGCTCTTGCGGTTTTAATTCCAAATGCAAGCCTGCTCGCTCAAATTATTCCAGATCTAAGCATTAGTCTAGTGGTAAAAATGAATCTCGTCTTTAGTTTGTTCGGAGCAATTCAAACAAACTTCACGATATTGTCGGCTTCGTATACGATAGCTATTGCAGTATTGTTTGGAATAAATATTTCTCTGTTCGTGTATTACGTTCGCAACCAAAGAACCGGCGTTACAAAAATAAATGGAGCTGCGGGAATTGGTGGATTAGTTAGTGGAATATTTGGAATTGGATGTGCTGCTTGTGGAACATTTATTCTTACGTGGTTCTTGGGACTTATTGGGGCAGCTAGTCTGGTAGCATTCCTACCTCTTGGAGGAGAAGAATTTGGAATTCTCGGGGTAATTCTGCTGATTGTGTCGATTAGAATGGTGACAAAAAAAATTACTGACCCACAAACTTGCTCTGTTTAAATTATTATCTAAGTACTTAATTATGAAAAAAACAAGCGTAAAAATAATAGGTGTATTAATTATCGTTATTGTATTTGTGATAATTCTTGGTAGGGATAAAAATAACAATGGTGTTGTTACAGATAATTCCAAAAACACTCAAGACAACGGTGTCTTTTTAGTATCACCTCAAAGAGAAGTTTCTGTTATTTTGATAGACAAGGTCAAATTAAATAAACCAGGATTTGTTGCTGTACACGAAGTAGTTAATGAAAAACCGGGACAAGTTGTTGAAGTTAGTCAGTATCTGGATTCGGGAAGTCACAAAAATATTGAAATACTTCTGGAAGAAAGTCGTCAGTCAAAATTTGTGGACATTAGCGGTGAATTTCCAATCACAAGTGAGCTAGTTGTTGTTGTATATATTGATGATGGGGACATGGGGTTCAATCCAAATTTCGACACTATTTTGGAAGAGAATAAAAATGTGCTTGCGAGATATGTTGAATCTGGAAAGCCTGCCCCAGTGTCTGTTATCGTACCTGGGGTCCGGGAGAAAGTTAATGACGTGGCAGTGGTAGTGGCTTACACAAACAAGGGATTTTCTCCGAACTTTGTAGAGATTAATCAAGGAGATACTGTTGAATTCATTAATCAGAGTAATCGTCCAATGTGGGTCGCATCAAATAATCATCCTGCTCATGACATATTATCAACCTTTGATCAATTTTCTGTTTCAGGATTTGGTGATAGTTGGCAGTATACGTTTGATCGGAAGGGAGAATGGGAATATCACGATCATGTGAATGCAAGCGTGGAGGGAATTGTAATGGTCAAATAGTTATTAATTAATAATATCAAATTGCTATGGATGAAAATGAAAAGAATTTAAGCCCAAAGGAAGAGTACGACCAGAAAAAACAAAAAAAGGAAGAAAAAAAGTACGGGCAAGAGATTAAGACAAAAGTTGCCAAGAAAAGTAGATCTACATTAATTGTTATTACAGTTATTGTAATAGTTGTGGTTATTGGTTTCTTATTTGTTAAAGTAAACTCTTCAATACCAAATTTACCATCAACGTCAATGCAAAATCATATTGAAGAATCACCAGAGACACACGTTGTCACAACTCCTATTCTAGGCCAAATACAACGACACATGCTAGAACATGCAGATGGCGGAGATATTCCTGGTGTGATTATTCAATATAATTGTGAATCTGATTTGGTGGAAAAATTAACCAAGCTTACTGAAGAATATCCTGAAAATGTATATTTGGCACCTAACAATTATGACGGTAAAATAGTGCTAACTCGACTTGGTGAGATTGAAGTACTAAATGAGTTTGATGAACAAAAAATACGTGACTTCATTGAATAAAGTAATAGATGAATATTGATACAAATTCGTATTACTTAAAAAATTTACACTATATATAATAAGCAGGAAGTTCGGTTTTGTTGTATACCTACTCCCCCTGCCCACCTCAAATTAAGCTATATTCTTCCATAGCTCAGTTCCAACAACGTCCACGAACCCGCGCAAACTAAAGCCGCAAGTTAAAAACACTCTAGAGATAAGGTGCTTATTGAATTTTAATGAAATTCCTCGATAAAGAACTTAAAATAAAAAGTAATCCAATTTAAAACCTGAACAACTTGAGGATAATTAATAAAAATCAGTTTTACTTGGGTTATAATTATTACATAATAAAATAATAAATAAATATGTCTAAATATCCAAAACTTGATAAATATATAAAAACAGCTCGTGCTTCTGGAAAAACTAATGATCAGCTGACAGTAGAAATGAAATCATCAGGATATTCTTATGAAGATATTAGAGAGGTTCTGAATTTACCACCCCTAAAAGAATCATCTCCAGAAAATACAATAAACAAAAATAATCAACCTAGTGAAAATATTTTAAATAATAAAAATAAAATTAATTATAAAGTCTCATCTGGTAAAGCTAAAAAGCTAATATTTATTACAGGAATACTATTATTAATTACGGGTGCTTTATATTTTGTTTGGAATTCTGGATTATTATCAGCTGCACCGTATAATCAAGATAATATATTTTCAGGATTAGCTCAAAATATATCTAAAATAGAAACTTTCTCCTATTCGTTAAGTGGATCTTTTGAAGGTCAACAAAGGGAAAATGATGCAACGGTATTTGAATCTGTAGGAAATAATTTAGAACAAAAAGAAAAATATTATAGAGATTATCAAAGAGCTCAATTTTTAAGGATTTTAACTAGAAACTTTAAAGGAAATTATCCTGAAAGTTTAGATTTAACAGTAACGGAATTAGATTTTTACGACCCTTTAACTAAAGAACCTTACGTTTATGAACAGATAGATAACGGTAATGATTTTAAACTTTCTATTATATTTGAAACATCAAATGCTGTTAGTTATGCAAAACAAACTAATGAGTCATATTCATTGTGGAGTGATCAATATACACCGATTATAATTGATGAAAAAAAATTAACATTTACAGAGGACAGTGTATTTTCACTACCATCAAAACCACCACAAAACTTTTATGAAAGTATGAATGAAGCACTTAATTCAATTCCAGATGACATCAATGTTAATACAATTGTTGATTTTAAAAGTAACATTGAAGAAGAAAATTCAGATTTCATTGTAGATGTTTTTGCAGAAGGAGATTTAGGAGATCTAATTTATAAAATTGATGCTAATGTAATTAAAAAAGATGAAAATTTCTATTTAAAAATTAATAATTTCCCTTCATTGTTCTTAGCTTTTATGCCAATACCAAAAGAAGAGTGGGTTTCATTAAATAGTGATAGTTTACTTAGTGAGTATATTCCAGAAAGTAAATTACTTGAAGATGAAGAATATAAAAAAGAATTAAAAAAATTCTACCGTAAAGCTCTTATTTTGGCGGATAAAAATAATTTGATTAATATTATAAATAATCCAAATAAAGAGAAGGTTAGTAATGAATCAGCTTTTAGATATGAATTAGAAATCAAAAAAGATGGCATAGAACCATTTCTAAATGATATTATTACTGAAGTTGAGAACGGTGAATACTCAAACCTGTCTGAAATTTTAACTGATATTGAAAATTTTCAGGATTATACAAACAATGAAGAATTCAATAATGCCCTTAATTACTACAATAAAAATACAAAAAATACTCTTTGGGTAAATAATGATGGTCAAATAGTTAAATTTGAAAGTTCGAATAGACTCGTACCTACTGCTGATAGATTGGCAGATAAACAATTTAATTTAACTTTGGCAATAGAATTAAATGATATTAATGAAGAAATTAATATAGAAGCTCCTGATAATTATAAAACATTAGATCAGATTGAAAATACCTATAGTAATGTATTACAACCAGCTAGAGATAATGGTGCTGATGCTATGATAAAAGCAAATCTTAGTACTATAAGAGCTCAAGCAGAGCTATTTTACGACTCAAACAATAATAGTTACGGTAGTAAACCATTTGCTTTAGGTGTTTGTGTAGCTGAAGTTGGTACTTTATTTGCAGATCAATATATTAATAAATCAATTGAATCATCATCTATCTCTGAAGAAAAATCACCTGTCTGTGTTTCAACAATAAGTAACAATACTGTTCAATCTTATGCAATATCTGCACCACTAGTTACTGATTCAGATTATAGCTTTTGTATTGATAGTAAAGGAAATGCAATTGAAATAATTGGTGATATAAAAAAAGATAGTTGTATTTAAAATTATAGAAAACAAATGATGAATATTATTATAAAAATATTAGAGCAAATTATATTAATAGTACTTACTT
>Ga0136601_1000620_pt1 | contig 14245 bp, 11 predicted proteins | sample AntRauMFilla2699_FD_181020 | JGI IMG/M metagenome (GOLD analysis project Ga0136601, IMG submission 181020) | Saline lake microbial communities from Rauer Islands, Antarctica - Metagenome Filla 2 #699 | ecosystem: Environmental > Aquatic > Non-marine Saline and Alkaline > Saline | place... | reverse complement strand
TGAAATGTTCGATGAGACCTTCTCCTGAAATCGATTGTGCTTGATCTCCTATTAACTTAAGTTGTCCACTTCCCAAAAAACGTCCTTCATGGCGAAGATCGCCACCAATCGATAAATTGACAGAATTCTCTAAAACCACTAAAGTAGATTCACCCACATAAACTTGGCTCATTAAACTTTGTGAGAAGACAATTAAAATAATAATCAAAAGTGCTTTTTTCATTAATCAAAATTACTAAATTTGCAACAATAAATTATATTTAATTATGAAAAAAAGCAAAAAGTTATTTTTGATTGCTCTTTTTGTATTTCAAATCCATTATGCTCAAGTAGGTATTGGAACAGAAGATCCGCAGACTTCGTCTATTTTGGAAGTAGAATCCACCGAGCAAGGTGTCCTCCTTCCAAGGATGAGTACCTCACAAAGAACTTCTATAGTTGACCCAGCTAATGGGCTAACTGTTTTTGACACAGATTTACAATCTTATTATTTCTATAATTTGGACAATTCGAGCTGGGAAAGTTTAAGCTCATCACGATTGAACCGTGATAATTTTGTCTTAGTAAAATCTCAAGCTGATTTTCCTGAACCTTCTGGAGGAAACATTACCCTAGACGAGAATACTTATTATGAAATTAATGGAATCGTTTCTCTAGATACACCAATAAAACTCAATGGCGCTTATATTTCTGGATTAGATGCCTCTGAAGACGTTTTATTAAAATCTTCTGGAAATGTTTTTGAGGGTACTGGCGGCAGTATAAGAAATATAACAATTTCTGGGGGAGGTAATGCCTTTTCCATTACAAGTGGAACCTCATTACTCGTTCAAAATACCATTATTTCGGGTATGGGAAATGTAGGTAGTGTAAGTGATGTAGGATTTGTATTTTTTAGCAATGTCCAGTATTTATCCAACTCAAATGGTATTGTTTATACAAATATCACTAATTTATTATTAAATAATCAAGCCTGGCAATCCAGTAATAGCGGTACTTTTGAAACATTTGTTGGAAACTTTGGCTTGGTTCAAAAAGGGAGTGGTTTTTCTACAGCGAATGGTACTTCAACGGCGATAGACGTTTCAGCAGATCCAGTAGTTGGAGTTGGAGTAATTTCTGGGACAGTTTTCTCAGGATCCTCAAACTCTAAAATAAACAGGTATACAACTGCTCAAAACAATCTTAATTTTACAAAAGACTGGTATGTTCAAGCTCCTGGTATTAAGGATGAATATGATGATATCGCTGCGGGTAATATTTTTGATGATGGGGATCGCGAAACTGGATACAGAATATTGTCAGTTGCTGTAGATACTCCATTTAAATTAACGGGAGGAGCAGCTACTTCGAATCTGCTTAGGTTTTCTTCGGATGCTAATAATAAACTGATTTATAATGGCAAAGAGGCTAGAGCTTTTTCAATTAGTGCTTCCTTGTCAGTAAGAGGAGAAGATTCCACAGGAGAATTTTATTCTTTTTTTATAAGAAAAAATGGTGATAATATTGATGGTGCAAATTTAGATGAAACAAACTCTATATTTTATGTTAGCAACACTACTAATATATCAAGTATTTCACTATTAGGGACAGTTATGCTTGAACCTGGAGATTTCATTGAAATTTGGGGTGAAAAGTTAACCGGAACAGGATCTGGAGATTTGGCCATTTTTTCTCAAAATTTAAATGTCAAATAACTAAAACACATAACCTACAGAAAAGCTCCAAACTTCATTGAACTGGTCACCTGCAAGTTCTTTGTCGACGTCGTTTATGCTTTTTTCGTAGCGGGCTTGTATCATAAAATTTTGACTGAGTTTGTAGCGCAATCCTCCTAATAAACCCAGTTCCAGACTCTCATACCTGCTAGTTTGGTCTATCGTTTTAGTTGCACTATCTAACTGGCCAGACTCATTATTTATAGATCTTTCCTCTCTTTCCTCCTCAGCATCTACCAAATAACCAACTTGCACACCACCTTCCATCCAAAGTTGTTCAATAAGGTTATAACTTACTAAAACAGGTAAATTAATATATTGCATTCTGGTGAGACTTTTAATCTCATCAATATCTACTTCTTCAGAATCAAACCTTTCTGAAAACCCTTGCTCAGAATAGAGCAGCTCAGCTTGTATACCCAGCTTAGGTAAGATTTTATATAAACCATATCCTCCTATATTCATAGAAGCTTTTGTATCGTAGTTTGAAACTTTATCCCCATCCCCAGAGATACTGGATAAATTGACACCTCCTTTAAATCCGTATTCAAAATACTCTTGTTGAGCATTTGTAGTCATAGAGACAAATAACAAGGATATAATGGCTAACGATGTAAGTTTCATAAGAATGTATTTTATATAAAATTAGACTTTTTTAAGGGTTTGTAAATCTTCGTTAATTCAATTTTAACCTTGCTGGGTTTTATTGTAAGTTACAAGAACTCGATTTGAATAATGAGTAACTTTTGTTACAATAAAACCCTTATTTATAGCTTTAATTTGCATAAAATATTTAATTATGGAATGGATTATGAATCCTTGGCCTTGGTATGTTTCTGGGCCTCTTATTGCTTTAGTTATGTTTGCTTTGCTATTTGTAGGTAAGCAATTTGGGATGTCTTCCAATTTAAGAACAGCCTGTTCTATCGGAGGAGCTGGTAAAGCATCAGGTTTTTTCAATTTTGATTGGAAAAAAGAACGCTGGAATCTCATTGTGGTTTTAGGGGCTATCATCGGAGGGTTTTTATCAGCTAACTACTTGTCTGATAATACAGTCAATATCAATCCTGATGTCGTTACTACACTGGAATCCTATGGAATTAACAGTGCTGGTGAGGCGTATTTGCCCACAGAGATTTTTGGCACTGAGAGTTTGAGCGATCCTAAAATTCTTGCTGTTTTACTCATAGGAGGATTTCTAGTCGGTTTTGGATCTCGGTATGCTGGGGGATGTACTTCCGGGCATGCTATTTCCGGTTTAAGCAATTTGCAACTTCCTTCATTAATTGCAGTAATTGGATTTTTTATAGGAGGATTGATCATGATTAATTTTATTTATCCCTTAATTTTTTAAGCGTATGAAAACCTTAGTTTACTTAATTATAGGTACCTTTTTTGGTATCGTCATGTACAAATCTGAAGCAGCGTCTTGGTTTAGAATTTATGAAATGTTCGAATTTGGGTCTTTCCATATGTATGGTATTATAGGCTCTGCTTTGGCAATAGGAGTAATTGGGACTCAGATTATAAAACGTAGAAACATTAAAGCTTTAGGAGGGCAAGACATGCAACTAAGTCCTAAAGCCATGAGTATACCTCGTTATTTATTCGGTGGAATCTTATTCGGATTGGGTTGGGCGCTTGCCGGAGCTTGTCCTGGACCAATGTATGTTCTTGCTGGCGCGGGATTTGGTTCAATCCTGATTGTAATTTTTGGAGCTCTTCTTGGAACTTTTGTTTATGGTATTCTAAAAAGTAAGTTGCCACATTAATAATGCCGACACATGAATAAAAAACTCTGTAGCAGCAGAGTTTTTTATGCTTAAAATTAAACCATTCACCTCTTTATAAGTCTTACATTAAACCACAATTGATAATTCTCAATTGTTTTAAAATTAAAACTTATCATGATCAAAAAGTTACTTTACTACACGTTCGTCGCGGGGATGGTAGTTTCGATGTCATCATGTTCTATCCTGCAGGGTAAGAAAGATGGTAAATCAGCTGCAAGTTCTCCAAAAAAGGAATCCAAAAATGGAGTAAAACCTTACAATAAAGTCATAACAAGCAAAGCCAAATCAGACGAAGGTCTGTTTGCTGTGCATAAAGTTGAAGAAGATTATTTTTTCGAAATCCCCGATTCGCTTTTCAACAGAGAGATGTTGATGGTTACTAGAATCGCTCAAACTGCTCAAGGCATTGGTTTTGGTGGTGGTAAGCAAAATGAACAAGTTCTTCGCTGGCAGAAAAAAGGCGACAAAGTCTACTTAAGAGTAGTTTCTTATGACATTGCAGCAGCAGATTCCTTGCCGATAAATCAAGCTGTTGTTAATTCTAATTTTGAGCCCATTTTATATTCTTTTGATGTAAAAGCCTACAAAAAAGATTCTATTAACAACAACACTGTAATTGATGTTACAGATTTATTCAACAAGGATGTAGAAGCTATTGGCCTTCAAAGTAGAAGGAGAAAGCCTTATAAAATCTCACGTTTGGATGACAGTCGATCTTACATTGACACCATCAGAAGTTATCCTGAAAATATTGAAATTAGACACGTCAAAACCTTTAATGCTGGTGAGCCACCTTCCAATTCTAGTACAGGATCTGTCTCATTAAAATTCAGTAACTCCATGGTGCTTTTACCTAAAGTCCCTATGAGAAGACGCTATTTCGATCAGCGTGTTGGCTGGTTTACGAGTCGTCAAACCGACTATGGTTTAGATAACCAAAAGTCAGAAACTATTACTTACTTAGATCGTTACCGTCTGGAAGTAAAGGAGGAAGATATTGAAAAATTCAAAAATGGCGAATTGGTAGAGCCTAAGGAGCAAATTATTTATTATATCGATAGAGCAACTCCAGAAAAATGGAGAAAGTACATTAAGCAAGGTATAGAAGACTGGCAAGTTGCTTTTGAAGCTGCAGGTTTCAAAAATGCAATTATAGCTATGGATCCGCCAACCAAGGAAGAAGATCCAGACTGGAGTCCAGAAGATGTAAGATACTCTGTGGTGAGGTATTTAGCCTCTCCAATTCCAAATGCAAACGGACCTCACGTGAGTGATCCACGTTCTGGTGAAATTTTGGAATCAGACATTAACTGGTATCATAACGTGATGACCTTATTGCGTAACTGGTATTTTGTACAAACAGCTGCTATCAATCCAGAGGCAAGAGGAGTAGAATTTAAAGATGAGGTGATGGGAAGATTGATTCGTTTTGTTTCCTCTCACGAAGTAGGACATACACTCGGACTTCCACACAACATGGGAAGTAGTGTTGCTTACGATGTAGAAGATTTAAGAGATCCAGAGTTTACCAAAAAGAACGGTACGGCTCCATCTATTATGGACTATGCTAGATTCAACTACATAGCACAACCTGGAGATGGTGATGTGTCGCTAATGCCAAATGTTGGTCCATACGATAAATATTCTATCGCTTGGGGTTATAAGCCGATTTTAGATAAAACTCCAAAAGAAGAAAAAGAAATTTTAGATCAATGGATACTGGAGAAAGCTGGAGATCCTGTTTACAGATTTGGAAAACAACAATCTGGTGGAGTTATCGATCCTAGTTCTCAAACTGAAGATCTTGGAGATGACTCAATGGAAGCCAGTGCTTATGGTATTGCCAATCTTAAAAGAATTGTTCCAAACTTGATTGAATGGACTGCTGAAGATGGTAAAAACTACGAAGATCTTGATGATCTTTATAACCAGGTTTATGGTCAGTATAATCGATACATGGGTCATGTAGCAGCTAACATAGGTGGTGTTTATGAAATCTATAAAACTTACGATCAGGAAGGTGCAGTTTATACACATGCGCCAAGAGATAAGCAAGTGAGAGCTATGGAGTTTTTGCAAGATGAGCTTTTTGAAACTCCAGAATGGTTAATTGATCAGGATATCTTCAACAAGATTCAGTTTGATGGTTATTTAGAAAAAATCAAATCTTACCAAGAAAGAGCTTTAAACAATGTTGTTGATTTTGGTCGTATGGCTAGAATGATGGAAAACGAAGAGCTCAATGATGATGCATACACTATTGTTGAAATGATGGAAGACTTAAGAACTGGTCTTTTCAGCGAATTGAGAAGTGGTGGAGAAATAAGCAGAATTAGAAGAAATCTTCAAAGAGTTTACATTACTAGAATGCACGAATTGATGACTGAAAAGCAATCCAATGTACCTGCTCAATACAGAAGGTATATTAGTAGAAGTAATATAGATGTGGAAACTAGTGACATCAGACCTCTTGTAAGAGCAGAATTAAAAACTCTTCAAAGAGATATGAGACGAGCAATAAACAGAACTAGAGATACAATGACAAGATATCATCTGGAAGACGGAGTTGAAAGAATTGAGAAAATTCTTAATCCTGAAGCATAGTCAAATTGTTCTTTAATTTAAAGCCACTTTTTTTGAAAAGTGGCTTTTTTTAATTACTTACTTTAACACAAAACAAAAATATGAAACACGTACTTATAACTTTATTTACAGTAGCGCTTGTGAGTTGTCAGTCTCCTACAGAAAATCAAACTACAGAGCCCGAAACTGAAGTAGCAGCAGTATCAAATTCAGAAGAAAAGGTGAATCTTGAATTTTGGAACAGACTCGCCAACCTGAAGGGAAAAGCTTTTAAGGGTGAAGTTTTGGAAGCTCCCGAAGGTGATGATTTTAGAGGGAAGAAATTAGTGATGCAGGTGCTGGACGTCAAAAAGGATACGATCTATATTCCATTCAACGTTGGAGAAAATAGGTCTAGAACTTGGATACTAACCAAAACTAAAAATGGTATTCAATTGAAACACGATCATCGCCAGGAAGACGGAAAAGAGGATGAAGTAACCATGTATGGAGGTGTAACTCCAAACACTGGGTTCGACGGCTTAGCAATGTTTCCTGCAGACCAGGAAACAGTTGATTTACTACCAGGCACTGCAACAAATTTATGGTGGATTACCGTTGATGAGCAGCAGTTCACTTACAATCTGAGAAGAATAGGATCACCCATAAAATTTTCAATTGGCTTTGATTTGGAATCACCAATTGAAAAACCAGAACTTTCATGGGGTTGGGAGAATTATGAGGTAAGTGAATAATTTTTTTCAACACATAATCTTTATTTTATATAAATAAAATACCCCTTTTTGAAAGTTTCAAAAAGGGGTATTAAAATTTAATAGTGAATTATCGATTTCTTGAGCTTCTACTACGACTAGAACTTGTGCGTTTCTTTGTATCTGAAGTACTTCTATTGTAAGATGGACGTTTCGCCCTAACCGTGTTCGTTGCGTTCTCTTTTTTAGTTGCTCTGCTACCCCTGTTTACAGTTCTTCTAGAAACTTCATTAGTATTTCTACTGTTATTTCTTATCTGTTCAGTTCTTCCTGTGTTCTGAGAAATATTTCTATTACTCTGTCTAGAAATTTGACCTCTTCTATTGGAGTCATATACACTTTGAACTGCTCTATCTGCCCTAGAATTTGACACTCTATTCGTTCTGTTATTTCCTTCAGAAACTGATCTTGAGTTTCTTCTGTTTACGCTGTTTTGATTAGTTGCTCTGGAATTTCGTGTTTTGTTGATTTCTCTATGACGTCTTTGAACGTTTGACCTGATGTTTCTTTCAGAATTATTTCTAGCTGTCTGGGCATATCTTTGGGACCTGCCAGAATTTTCATTTGGTCTATAGCTTGGTTGCTGTCTGTTGAAAGCAAACTGTCGTCTATTATTGTTGTAAGGTCTATAATAAATGTGTCTTACAGGCGTGTAATATTGTCTGTAGGGTACATTGCTTATCATATAAAATTGCGTTGCTGGCAGCGCATAATAGTTATGCCAAGGTCTCCACACGTATCTTCTGTTGTTATGGTTTATGTACCCACTTTGTCTCCAAACCACATTATTTCTATAAAAAAGCTGTAACCCACCAATTCTATGAATCCGGCCAAAATTATTATAGTTGATATATATGTTTCCTATCTGTTCAATACGTCCGTAATAATCATAAAAAACTGGAGTATTCTGTATTTGCACTACAGCACCATAACTGTCGTATTGCACGTAGGGGTTATAGTTGTATCCAGAATTAAAACTAAAATTACTAAACCCAACTGAAATATTTGAACTGATGCGAGGCATGTAAAAATCAAATTGTCCATCCTGAAAGACAGAAAACTCAATACCATCTTCTATAAAAATGTAAGATTGATTCGGATTAGTATTCCAAGAATTAGAATTTGAGTCATAATCAAAACTCAAATCATTTGCCCATCCAGTTGTGCTGAAAAAAACAAACCCTGCTAGTAAAAAAATAAATTGTTTCATGGCATTAGGTTTTAAAGTTATAAAACTATAAAACCAAAGGTTGTGCCATTATTTTTAAATACTTAAAGGTGAGTTAGTTATAAATATTAGGAATATCAGATTATCAACTTGTAGTAGGTTTAGGATAAAAAAAGTGTTTCTACAAAAAAAGTTTAAAGTATTAACTCGGATTCACTTTCTTTTTGCTTAGGCTTTCTTTCTGCTGTTTGGATAAGGCTTTTGGCGTTTCTTACCACTTGTTTTTGGAAGTAATGCTTTCTCTTGTTTTGAGTATGAGTCATAACGATTACAACTAAATCATCGTTAGGGTAGTAAACCAATCCATTTCGGAAACCATCCCAAAGACCATTATGGAAAATCACAGGTTCATTAGCTTCATTTTCAAGTCTAAAGCCCATTCCATAACGTTTATTTTTTCGGTCATCATCTCTGCCGAACATCAAGTCAACATTTTTCTGTTCCAAAATTTTGCCATTTTTAAGATCACGAAACCAGACATGTAAATCTTTTGCAGAAGCATAAATTCCTTTATCTCCTATGGCGTTATTATGAAAACCTGCAGGAAGCTGAATAAAAGAACGTCGATAGGATTGATAACCTTTTAGAATACTTTGTTCGTTCAATTCTGTTTTTTCAACAAAGGTTTCGTCGAGACAAAGTGGCAAAAGAAACTCTTCCTGAATAAATTCTCCCAAAGAAAGTCGACTTACTTGTTCTACAATTGCACCCAAAACCACATACCCTGTATTGCTATAGCTAAAGTATCTGCCCGCTGGAAAGTTAAGTCTCGGAGCATAGGTGTTGAGCAAATCGACAACTTCCAGATTATCTGGTGCAATGTCTTTTTTCCAGTATTGTTCAGTCAAATACATATAATTCCACAACCCAGATCTGTGTTTTAATAAATCTTTTATAGTAACATTTTCAAATTTGAAACCTGGTAAATAATTAGATACAGAATGATCTATATCAATTAATTTTCGTTCATGTAATTTTAGAACAGCCGCTGCGGTAAACTGCTTGCTTACTGAAGCTAATTGATAGGATAAACCTGTTTCCATCGGAGTTTTCTTTGCTGGATCCTTATATCCAAAATCTCCCTCAAATAAAATTTGATCTTTATAGGCTACCAATACAGATCCATTTATTCTGTAGCGTTTGGCTTTATTCTGAATTTGCTCCTGCAAAATTTCAATTTCGTCAGCATATAATGAAGTGTAATCTGGAACTGAAGCCTTAGGCTTTGGTTCGATAACTTCTGAAGTATCTAAGGGATAGGTTTCAAAATTGCTAAATGCAAAATTTTGAAACATTGTATAAGATATGATGAGAGCCACTGTGGCAAACAAAATAAGTCTGAAAAAAAATTTTGAATTGAATTTCATGTAGCACTCTAAGTTTCACTTTTAATGCAATATATTATAAAATATTGCTCAAAAATTTATGCTCAAACAATTTTAACTAAATAAACTCTAACAGCCTGACTATCCTGCACACTATAACTAGACTTTATCATTTAGTGAAAGTTAAGAGTAAAAATGAAAAAACTTCAAGATTAGTTCAATTTCCTATCGTAGTTATTAAAAATGGCTGAATTAAACTTTGCTCAATTCACTATTCCATACCCTAGATAGATTTTTCAGCGAATTGAAAAGTTCTTTAAAAGAGGAAATGATGTAATAATCTTCCTGCATAATATCTGTTCTAAACACTTTTTGAATGATGGCCTCAATAGAATACTCCAAAAAGTTAGCCTTTTGCTCATGAATTTGATTGGTTTCACCATAAGATGATAAAATACCAGCACCATAAGATTGTATTTTCCCTTGTTCTTGTATGACGCCAAATTCAATAGTAAACCAGTACAGCCTCTGTAGTTGAAGAAGTTTTTCTGGATCATCGAGAAATTGACAACCCAGCTTTCCAAATTCGTAAACAAATTCAGAAAAAATGGGATTACTTAATAAAGGGACATGGCCAAAAATATCGTGAAACATGTCTGGCTCTTCCAGGTAGTCCAAGCTATCTTTGGAACGCAGCCAGGTTGAAGAACAAAATTTGCGTTCGGCAAGTAATTGAAAAAAATCTTCTACAGGAATAAGACCAGGAACCACCTTTAATTCCCACTTGGTCTCAGTCTCAAACCAAGTATTAATCTTTTCAAAACTTGGGATTTCATTTGCATTTAAAACTGGGGACATATGTTCCAAAGCATCTATATATTCCTGAGAAGCTTTGCCAGAAATATTTTCTTTTTGTCTATTGAAGAGCGTTTTCCAAACCCATAAGTCTTCATTAGTGTACTTAGACATGTTTTGCATAAGAGTTGTTTTAAAAAAAAATAAAAATCCCGATTCAATTGTGAATCGGGATTGATTTAGGTTTATTATTTTGAATGTACCATTAACCGATTCTGTTGTTAAGAAGTCGATAATAGTAATAATATGTTTTTGTGTTAAGCATTGATCAAAATTAGATAATATCTCAAAATATACAAATCAACAAGTGTTAAACTAAAACATACTTCAATTGGTCACTTCTCAAAAAATATTAGTAATATCAAATTCATTAAAAATTATTGGAATATGAAAAAAACTCATAACTGGGGAATAATAGGCTTAGGAGGAATCGCTCACAAATTTGCTTCAGACTTACGTGATGTTGAGAGCGCTCAGCTTTATGCAGTAGCATCAAGAAGTATAAAAAAAGCTCAGAATTTTGCATCAGAATTTGTAGTGGAGAAGGCTTACGGTGCTTATGAAACTCTTGCTAAAGATCCTAAGGTGGATATCATTTATATCGCCACACCGCATGTGTTTCATTATGAAAATACCATGATGTGTCTCGAGCACGGGAAAGCCGTGTTATGTGAAAAACCAATGGCGATTAATGCAAGGCAACTGAAGACCATGATACGGACTTCAAAAGAAAAGTCTTTGTTTTTGATGGAAGGACTTTGGACCAATTTTATGCCACATCTCCAGAAAGTTAATCAACTCAATCAGCATAAAACTTACGGCAAATGCCTGAAAGTGGAAGCTGATTTTTCCTTTGAAGCTGAATTTGATACTGAAAAACGACTTTTCAATAAAGGTTTAGGTGGAGGTGCTTTATTGGATATTGGGATTTATCCGGTGTATCTGGCTTTAAAACTTCTTGGTCCCCCTCAGGAAATAGAAGCAAGTTGCGAATTTTCCTCTACAGGTGTGGATATTTCCAATCAAATCAATTTTAAATATGCTTCTGTAGCAACAGCAAAACTGTCTTCTAGTTTTGCTAAGAATACACCTTGCAAAGCCAAGGTTTATTTTGAAAACGCTACAGTAGAATTAGGCCCAAGTTTCCATCAAACCGATCAGCTTAAAATTGAAACCAACTCTGGTGTAGACCATATTGATTTTCATTATCCAACCCACGGCTATCAATTTGAAATTGAACACGTGCAGGATTGTTTAGAAAGAAAACTAACCCAAAGCCCAGACTGGTCCCTTCAGTCGTCTTTGGTGCTAACAGAAACTTTGGATAAAATAAGAGAACAATTCGGTTTGGTGTATTCTGAAGATTTAAAATAGAATATTAAAGGTGTGATATTGGAAGTATAATATCAAAGTAAAAAAAATGACAGTTAATATTGGAACCATGAGGTGGCCAATTCAATTAAAAATTTAAATCTCATAATTTATAATTGATTATTAGTCTTGACGTTTGAAAACCTAAAACCCAATTTCTATAACCTAAAGCCTTAACTAATTATTCAATTTTAAAATTGCGCAAGCAGTTGGATTTGCTAAATTTGCTGAAAATTACAATAGCAAAGACTTATGTTGGAAATTAAGCACATTCGGGCACATCAGGAAGAATATACTCAGGCTCTCAAAAAAAGAAATTTTGAGGCTGAAGCTGTTTTTGAATCTATCTTAAAATTAGATAAAAAGCGTCGGGAAACTCAGAAACAACTGGACGAAATACTTTCAGAATCCAACAATCTTTCCAAAGAGATTGGAATGCTTTTTAAGTCTGGTGAAAAAGAAAAGGCCAACGCTCTGAAAGAAAAAACAGCTGGGCTCAAGGAAGATTCAAAACGTCTTGGAGAAACGATGAGTCAGGTCGGGACCGAATTGCAGGCTTTATTATACCAGGTTCCAAATATTCCGCATCCCTCTGTTCCCGCTGGAAAAAGCGAAGAGGACAACGAAGAGATTTTTAAAGAAGGCGATATTCCTGTGTTGGCAAAGAATGCGCTTCCACACTGGGAGTTGGCCAAAAAGTACGATATCATAGATTTTGAATTGGGCAATAAAATTACCGGTGCTGGATTCCCTGTATACAAAGGCAAAGGTGCCAGATTGCAAAGGGCTTTGATTGCTTATTTTCTGGATAAAAACGTTGAAGCCGGTTACACTGAAGTGCAGGTGCCACTTTTGGTTAATGAAGCTTCTGGTTTTGGAACCGGACAATTACCAGATAAAGAAGGTCAAATGTACCATGTGGGGAATGATGATTTGTATTTGATTCCTACTGCTGAGGTGCCAATTACCAACATTTACAGAGACGATTTACTAACTGAAAATCAATTACCAATTCAGTTAACAGGCTATACACCTTGTTTCAGAAGAGAAGCGGGAAGCTACGGGGCTCATGTGCGCGGTCTTAACCGTTTACACCAGTTTGATAAAGTAGAATTAGTGAATATTGTGAAGCCCGAAGACTCATATAAAGTTTTGGATAAGATGGTGGAGCACGTCAAATCGATTTTAAGAGATTTGAAATTGCCTTACAGGGTGTTGAGACTTTGCGGAGGAGATCTAGGATTTACGTCAGCATTGACTTTCGATTTTGAATTATTTTCTACCGCTCAGGATCGCTGGTTGGAGATTTCATCGGTGTCCAACTTTGAAACTTTTCAGGCTAACCGATTGAAAATTCGTTACAAAGATTCCAATAAAAATAAAGCTTTGGTGCATACTTTGAATGGAAGTTCACTTGCATTACCTAGAGTTTTGGCGGGTATTCTGGAAAATTACCAAACTGATGAAGGAATTGTTATTCCTGAAGTTCTAAGATCTTACACTGGTTTTGATATTATTTCTTAGGACTTGAATTTGAGTAATTTCTAAGCTAGAATTTACAATTATTTCTCAAATAGTAGAGCGCCGAAAAATATTTCGGTAAATTTGAGCATGCGTTTAGTATTTCCTGGATCTTTAACACTGAAATCAATTTTGACATTTTTGTCACTACTCGTCTTCACTTTTGGCTTCAGTCAAAGTGCGGAGCTGGCAGAGAATTATTTCGATCAAGGCGAGTATGAGAAAGCCGAAGCGGTTTACGCTAAACTTCACAAAAATAATCCAAGTCATCAGAATTGGTTACTTGGTTATGTGGAGACCCTGCAGGCACTTGACAAGGTAGAAGAAGCTGAATCCACATTAAAAAATTATTTAACTGAAATTGGAGAATATCCAAACATCCAGATAGAGCTTGGTTACTTATATCAAAAGCAAAAGGATTCAATCACAGCCAATCAATATTACCAAAAAGCGATTTCTCAGGTCGAAGCCAGACCAGGTTTTGCCTATTCTGTTGGTAATGTATTTCAAAAATACGGCTTGCTGAATCTTGCGGTTGAAACTTATGAAACTGCTCAACGTATCGAACCGCGCAGTAATAACACTATTGAGCTTGCAAGAATTTATGGTGAGCAAAGTGAGTTTAAAGCAATGTTTAAAAACTACATGGATCTAATTGTTGAAAACCCTAGTTATTTTCAAATTTTGAATCGAAATTTCTCGCAATACATCACTGAAGACTCAGATAATGAAGCTAATCAAGCTTTAAGACAGGTTTTGCTTCAGCGCAACCAGAAAGAACCAAATGTCATCTATAATCAGATGTTGAGCTGGTTGTTTGTTCAGCAGGAAGACTATTCCAAAGCTTTTGTACAGGAGAAAGCGCTCTATCAACGATCACAGTCCAAATCTTTAGACAGATTTATAGATTTAGCTTTGATTTCTAAAGAAAATGATGACTTGTCTAGTGCTAGAGAGATGCTCGAGTTTGCTGTCGAAAACGCAGCAAGCAAACGCGATTTACTTTCAGCAGAAAGACAATTACTTCTCGTCAAAAGAGCACTGGCTCAGCCTGAAGATTATGCTGGAATCGAATCGGCTTATGAAAACTTTCTTGCCA
>Ga0136601_1000619_pt1 | contig 14247 bp, 18 predicted proteins | sample AntRauMFilla2699_FD_181020 | JGI IMG/M metagenome (GOLD analysis project Ga0136601, IMG submission 181020) | Saline lake microbial communities from Rauer Islands, Antarctica - Metagenome Filla 2 #699 | ecosystem: Environmental > Aquatic > Non-marine Saline and Alkaline > Saline | place... | reverse complement strand
ACCAAATTCCGCTCCGTGCAGCGGTAAATAGGAAATGATCCAGGCAATACCGATCAGCTTCAACACCACTACCAGCACCGCCGACCCGCACGCCGCGCAACCGACCCCCAATACCGCCGCCACCATCCCGCTGAGTGTCGTCGTCCGCGTCGCCCGAACTTTTCCCACGCCGCGGGCGCGTTTTATAAAATATCCCAACAGCGAGGCGTTGATACCAAACAACCCTGAAATCAACACCACTGACACCGCCGACACAATCGTAAAGTTAGTGACAAGGCTGCCATACAAGGCACCCACAAAAGCCACTTTTGACAGGGCGCTCACCGCTGGGGAAAATAATACCGCCGACAGCACAGCCATGTTGGGCAGCAACACCATGAGCGACAGCGTCAGTCCGGACACCGCGGCACTCAGCGCCCAGTAGCTTGGGTGCGCGTAGACACGCCTGAGCACGCGCCACAGCATAGACTAGGCTTCGTCTTTGGCGATTTGAATCAATTGTTCAATGGCTGCAATCGGTAACGCGCCGTTAATTGGGTAGGTTTTTCCTGATGGTCCAATCAAAATACTCCAGGGTGTCCCTTGTCCACCGGTGGCACGCGCGTTATCAATATCTTCTTGTACCAGCGTATCAGTCCGTCCACTTGCAAAACATTCGGAAAACGGTGCCTGCTCCACTCCGGCTGCAAGGGCGAGTTGTGGGATCAGTTCACCATGCGGGGTATCGTTTCCATCTTCACGAGCCGCAAAATAGCCGTCAGTAAATGACCAAAAGGCGTCATTTCCAGCCAGTTCAGCCACACACTCTGACGCCACCGCTACCGCTCGGGCTTGGGGATGTAATTGGGCAATTGGTGAATGTCGATACACCCAAGCAACGTCGTCATTGGTGGCAACAATTTCGTTCATCGTGTTGTGAAATCTTCCACAAAATACGCAGTCATAGTCGGAAAACTCCACAATCACAATCTCGCTATCGAGCGACCCTTTGATGTGGTCAGCTTCGGTAACCGCATTTACGAGTTGGGTCGTGTCAGCTGGCGCTTCGGGTACTGGTGCGGTGGCGACACTTGGTTGCATTGGACTACTAAAATAGAGTCCCAGACCAACACAAGCGCCCGCTAAGACGATAGAAGCTGGAATAAGCAAATCTCGCCAGATTGGCTGAGCGGCGTGGGTAATGTTTGAAGGTTCTGGATTCATATGCATGTGATTATTAAGATACAGTATACCGACTTTTGTCGAGTTCTCCAATTACCGACCCTGCAAACGTCGTCGCTCATTCACCGATCGGGCTTGGGCGGTTCGGATCGCACGCGCTTCCTTGAAGCGATTTTTGTTGCCGCTTTTATCTGCGAGCCAGGCACGCTCCCGGACCAACTTATGGTAGTTAGCGAGTGTGTCTGGACTCACGCGTTCATCCAGCAGCGCTGCCTGCACCGCACAGCCAGCGCTTTTGTCGTGATCGCAGTTGCTAAAGGTGCAGTCAAGCGCCAGTTGTTCAATCTGGGAAATAATCCCATCATCAGCAGTTGACTCGGCTTCGACCAAGCCTAGTTCGCGCATACCTGGCGTATCAATCAAATAGCCGCCGTCTGGCAGGGTAAACAGCTGTCTAGTAGTGGTCGTGTGTCGACCGCGGCTATCGTCGACGCGCACGTGTTGGGTTTCTTGCGCAGAATGACCCAACAGCCAGTTGGTGATCGTTGACTTCCCGGCTCCAGACGAGCCGAGCAGTACCGCAGTTTCATTTTTGGTAAAATACAACGCAAATACTTCCAACCCTTCACCCGTCGTCGCCGTCACAACGTGGACTGGCGTGTCACCCGCGGCTGCGTGCACGGCAGCGGTCTGCGTTTCTAGATCGGGTGCCATATCGGCTTTATTTAAAATCACGACTGGCGCAATACTGCTTTGTCGTGCCAGTAGTAAGTATCGCTCCAGACGGTTGATATTATAATCACCGTCCAATCCCATCACAATAAACACCGTATCGACATTGGTGACAATAATTTGTGGCTGCTGGGTTTCTTGATCGAGTCTCGAAATAGCACTCGTCCGCGGCAGGATAAGCTCGATCACCGCTTGTGCTTCTTCACTCGCTGCAACTAGTGTCACCTGCACCATATCGCCGACTTTTGGGTATTCACCAGTCTCGTGAAAATCGCCGCGCACGGTCGCCAACACAGTCTCCCCGGTTTCAAGCGCGACCGATAGGTGTACACGCTGCACTTCAATAACTCGACCAGTTAACATAAATTAATAACGGCGGGTTTTCCAGTACGGCGCTGACCCGATCAATAGCGTATGAAATCGCGCCACAAACTCGTTGGCACCTTCGGCGTATAGTTTATCAAAATACCGCTGCCTAAAGGTATGCACATCATCAGTCTCGTACAGCAACACGCCATCAGGGCAACAAAAATCACAAAATTCAGCCGGCGCAACCGCTTCGTCTAGTACTACCAACACCGTCAAACATCTCGCACAGGTAGGTTTCATTACCATGACTATAGCAAAAAAAGACGTCGGCTGCAGCTGGTGTATACTGTATTCCACTAAAAGAATAAGAAATGCTTGTATGGCTATGTACGAAGGAAATTGGAAATGTAGCGGCTGCGGCGGAGAGATTACCCAGCTACCGTTTCAACCACGCAGCGAATCGGGACTGACCTGCCGCGCGTGTTACGGAAAAACCAAAGAAACTGAACAGACTGAACAACCAATCCCAGAAATGCAGACCGCTGGCGAACCAATGCCAATGGACGATGTGCCTGATTTTGACGATGCGCAGCTGGCTGGCGAACCGATGCCCCCAGACGACGCGTTTGCAGGTTTGGAAACTTCTGCACCAACAGTGTCAGGAGACAAACCGAAAACTGCCGGAAACTGGACCTGTTCCGGCTGCAGTGGCACGATTACCTCACTACCGTTTACCCCGCGCAATACTGACAACCTCAAATGTCTAGATTGCTTTAAGGCGAGCAGGTAAAACACCTTTGTTGCGTATCAAACCAAGAGGCTATTTACTCTTGGTTTTTGTTGACCGTTTGCCAAATATGATTACACTACCTATATGAAACTATTTACATACTTGTGTATTTGTGTTGCTGCTTTTTTACCAGCCGCGCTAGTGGCGCAGACTAATTCGTACACACTCGAGATTGCTGACAACACGATCGAGCTAGGTCAATCAGTCACGGTGAACTGGGACACCAGCGCCTCTAGCATCACGCGTGATTGGGTAGGATTATTTGTCACCGGGGCTGGCGATCGTAGTTATTTAGACTGGGAGTACACGACCACAAAATCTGGCGACTTCACCGTCACCCCAGCCACACCCGGCAGGTACGAGTTTCGTTATTTTTTAAACAATGGCTACGAACGAGTCGCCCAGTCTGCAACCGTGACCGTAACGCCACCGCCAACCCAGGTACGTGACTACCGTTTGGAGATTGCTGACAGAACAGTCGCCACCAACGAACCGATCATCCTTTCCATCAAAGCCGGCGGCACATCCATAACCAGGGACTGGGTTGGACTGTACCGCACCAGCGCCAGCGACCGACAATTTATCGAATGGAAAACCGTACCCGGCAGAAATAGCAACCTCACCTTTGCTATCGACACACCCGGCACGTACGAGTTTCGTTATTTTTTAAACAATGGTTACGAACGAGTCGCCACCAGCGAAACGGTAACGGTCGAACAACCCGACGAGGAAACACTAACGTATCAGCTTGAAATAGACCAAACAAAGGTCGACCGCGGTGAACGAGTAACTCTCAGTTGGAACACCAACAGTCGCGACAATGCGCGCGACTGGATTGGGTTATATCGAGTAGGAAGCAGCCCGAACAGCTACCTGGATTGGGCATACGTATCGGGGCGCGCAGGCACCATTGATGCTGACACAAATCGAGTTGGCACGTACGAGTTTCGTTACTATCTCAACAATGGGTATACACTCGCCGCCACATCTGACTCTTTCACCGTGAGCGAACCAGAGCCAAACGACCAAGAAATCGGCGATCAGCGCGGCTACAATTTGACCCCCAACAAAACCCGCTACGAAAGAGGGGAAACCGCCCGAGTGACCTGGAGCGTGCCGCAAAATACTAAATTCTTCCGTAATTGGATCGGGCTATATCGTCCAGGTGACCCGGACACCAGATTCATCAAGTTTGAGTATGTCGATGTATTTTCTTTCACCGAAACATTTCGACTGGACAATGACGGCACGTATGAGTTCCGGTTTTTCACCAACAACAGCTACAACAAAGTCGCCACCTCTGATCCGATCGTGGTTGTAAATGACACATCGGTCGCCTGCACACTCGACACAGACGATATCGCCAACCTTCCCACGCCAAACGGACCGATCATCGCGCTTGGTGACAGCATTACGTTTGGGATTGGTGCCAGCACTGGTGAAGATTATGTGTCAGAACTAGAAGATCGACTGGGAGTCAACATCATCAATGCCGGTGTATCGGGCGACACCACCCGCGATGCCCTCGAGCGACTGGAAGACGACGTGCTTGATCGCAACCCTTCCGCTGTGATTATATTTCTGGGTGGAAATGATGAGATTCGTCGGTTCTATGCCCAACTATCAGACACTCTCGCCGGTCGAAACCTGCAGGACGAATTGGATGAACTGGCAGACGATCTGGGGTATGACTGGATGGGCGTACCACTAATCCCGCGCCAAGAAACGTTCGATAACATCGAAACCATTATCGAACGCATCCAAGATACCGGCGCCGCGACTATCGTAGTTGGATTTGACGCTGCAATTTATGATTCGCGGATTGACGACAATTATCGCCAGATCGCTCGTGAGACCGACTCATTCTTTGTGGCGGACATTTACGACGGCATTTTTGGGCGACCACGGTTTATGAGTGACTTGGTACACCCCAATAACGCCGGCTACGACATCGTCGCCGACCGGATCCAGCCAGCGGTAGCCTGTGTTATTTAGCATCACCGCAATCAATCTGTCACCCAGACAAAACAAAAAGCGCTCAATTGAGCGCTTTTTGTTTACTAGTCAGTGTGACTATGCAGCTGGAGTTTCCTCTACAGCTGGAGCTTCAGCAGCTCCTCCTTCTTCAACCAGCGTTACGTTTGTAGCGTTTGGTCCTTTCGGTCCTTCGCCAACTTCAAACTGTACTTTGTCTCCCTCTCGTAGGTCGTCAAATTGTACACCTGATAGTTCGTTTACGTGAAAGAAAAGATCTTTGTCTTCTCCGTCTCGTGTGATAAACCCGTAGCCGTTGTTTAGACGAGCGATAATTCCTGTTTGCATATTGTGTTTGTTACAAAAGCGATTAAATCTCAAACCTTCATGAGATTGTAATAAACACTTCTGCTTAAGACAATTCCGATTTGGTACCAATAGGATACATCAATTAAAGTAAAAGTCAATTGTTTTCCATTTTCTGGTGTAAATCCAGGTAGAAGAATATCTTGGTCCCAATATCGAGCGCCAGGTACAACGCTGCTGCCACAAACGCCGTGATTATCCCAAACCCATCAGGCGCCAACAAAAAAGCAATCGGGAAGCCAGACCAGCCCAGCAAAATGTATGTAGCGACAGCATTTCGATGTGGTGAATCCGACGTCAAAAGCGGTCGGATCATCAGTATGTACGCGACACTACTGACCGCAAACAAACCGATCATAAACCACCCGTCATACACAGCCGCCAGCGCGCCAGTTGCCATCACAATAACGGTGAGATACAACAGGAAAATCGTTTCGCTCATTGACTTGCCCAAAAAGCGCGCCATTTCATACATGAGCAGTGAACAACTCAATCCATACATCGCCCACCGAGTGGCGTACACCTCTCCCCCATTTGCCCCAATAGTCACAAGCGACCCCTCAAGCATCAGCACGTACGAAATGATGGTGATAAAGCTAACCAAAAATGCCGAGTTGAAGTCTTTTTTATAGGCAAATAGAAAATAAGTTGCCGCCAACGAAAATATAATAATACCTAGTATAAATATGGTTTCAATAGTCATAGTTAAATTCTAGCACGCTGGGTCGACTAGAGTTTACGTTTTAGTTCACACAAAATATTCACCTCGACCTCATTTGCTTCCAGTCCCGAAGGTCTGCCCTTCGGAGTTTTTGTCCTCCGTAGTTTTGATGTTAGAACTTTTTTGCGAGTGAATACCTCCACCTGATAAATAGTAGAGTGCTGAACACAACGCTCACCAGCACAACAATCACAAGCGGAGATATAATTAATATACGTTCTTGGAAGTCGTTACTTTGAGCATCCACTTCGCTTAATCTGAATGTATAATATCCAAAACTAAATAATCCTAGACTCCAGTCAAAAGTATCTGACACCGTTTGTCCCGGGCACAGAATAGAATTCGTTGCCGCTCCGAAGATCGGGACTTAGGAAAAAGGACTTAGGAAAAATACAACCAAGTTAACCATAGGAATTGTCTTTCGATGTATTTACAGACTATTCTCGGAGGGAAACATCAAGAGCTAGGGTCATAGCGGTCCTTCCTTCGGGGTTTTGTAAAAAACGTTTTTCGATAAATACTTCAACCTATGTTACGTAGCATGCTACGTAACAAACATAAAAACCTAACTCCGAAGGACGGACCTCCGGAAATCCTTAGCGCATGCTATGATTAAAAATAATGTTCAGTGGAAAACTACATTTAAGCACTAAAGCTATTTTAGGACTGATTGTACTGATGCTATTTGCCAGCACGCTGCTACTTCAATCCGAAGTGTTTCGCAAACCAACCTATTCCTGGAATCAGAAGGTGACAATAACTGTTGAGACGGAAGAAGGTGTTTTTTCTTCCTATACAGTGCAGCGAGTTGAGTGGAAGTATAACGGTCCGAGCCGTCCAGGGTTGGAAAAAAACTACTGGTCGATGACTCTGCATGGAGAGGCACCCTTTGTAGTGCTCCCTGACGAAACAGTCATAGTAGCGACGTTAGGTGGTGGGGATCGCTGGGGGTTTGGGCGGCTTCTCATTGAAGAGCTTGAAGGTTCTGATTACAACTCGTCTTTGTCACCGTCCGAAGAAGTTGTGCAGCGTGTTGAAGTTGCGTCCGACCTGAACACTTACGTCTACAGCCCAACACAGGTGCCTCCGATCATAATTGGCATTTCGCCAAGCAAAAGTCCACAAAACTCATTTTGGGTTTCCCCAGAGGATCAAACTAGCGAGGCGCTGGGTATAACAAGCGTGAAGATTTAGTCGAAAAATCTGATCGGGCCGTAAGTCAAGTAAGAATTACGGAAATCCTTCCGTGGATTAATGAAATGGAGCCTGATGAAAGGCTGAAAGTAAAATACGGAGACGGAAGTATTGGAAGGATTCCAAGGTCTTTTTTATCTGGGAGCCCCGCTCCGAAGACCGGGACTTAGACACCCCGCTCCGAAGACCGGGACTTCGGAAAACTAGTAAAGCTATCAAACCAGGAAGGAATTTCCGCTCCGGAGACCGGGACTTCCGCTCCGGAGACCGGGACTTCGGTAAAATATTCTTTTTAAGACCCTAATGCAACTTCTTAGTCGTAGTCGCCTTCATTACATCATCGGTGATTTCGTTGGTGTAAAATGCTCCAGAAATAACATCCAAGGCTTCGGTGAGTTCAGAGTTAGAACAAATCTTTATTCTCTTATTTTCAAATACATCCTTTCTCTCGTATTTATCAGCGTACTCGTTCATCCTGGTTATAGTTCTTGAGTCATCCAAATCAATGTCAAAGTCTCCCTTAATGCGGGCCAGCCTTTTTCTATTCCGAGGACTCACGTCAGCCACGTCAAATTCAGCTATATTAAATACATCAAATGCCAACGCTTCTTCAGCGTGCTGCTGCGTTGTCTCTTCATAGAAATCGTTCAGCACCTTTGCTATACGAGCCGCCGTCCTAAAACTTTTGAAGTAGGCTCGTTTTGTTGACTTGTTGATGTACAGGTCAACCGGAGGGTCGACCAATACTTTTTCTGATGGCGCTTGAAACACCGGTCGGTCACCCCACTCCAAAGTTCCTATCTGTAACGCAATTTGACTGGGACGAATTTTTTTAAACGAGATTGCAGTGTTGGTAACGCGATACATGACATCAATCCGGGCGTACTGATCTGCATACCCTGAATTTTCTAAATTTGCTGCCTTGGCGTTATCAGTCGCGTAGACATCTTTAATCTTTTGCCATTGGTCACTTGATAGATCAACATGAAAAATTTCGTCATTAAGTGACTGAGGTCCATAGCAGTCATACTTGATTGAGTTTTTTAAACCTGGTGGCGTAAACAAATGACTCAATGTAGCATCTACCTGATCTTCATTAAACAAAATGACATTTGGACACTCTTCCCGCTTTAGCTTTGCATAAATCACTGACATACCTACCTTTCCCTAGAAACTAAAATTAGTAATATGGTTCGACGAAGATGAATCATACTACATCCGCAAGACTTTTTTATTTAAATAACTGCGCGTGATTACCTATGCTCACCAAAGTTAATATCAGAACACCTTTATCGATCTGATAGATAAGTAGAATATCAGGCGCCAAATGACACTCCCTGAAAGATTTTAGATTCCCTGTGAGTTTATGATCTTTATATTTTTCTGAAAGTTTTTTACCAGAAGCAAGATTGTTCACGACCTCAGTAAATACCTCTTTCTTGAAACCAGGTAAATTTTTTATTCTTTTATATGCTGTCTTAAAACGTTTTGTTTTTGCAATTTCGTATTGCATATATCTACCTTTCAAGATCTTTCATCAGAGCATCTACCGTCGCAAATCTTTTGGAGGTTTTTTTAGCACTTTCTGTCTCAGAAATTAAAGCTTGTTCTTGCATAAGAGTAAAGCCATTTGCAGTACGTAAATCTAAAGGTATACCTTTCTGATTTATAACATTAGTCAGAAACAACTTAACTGCACTAGACATATCAAGACCAACTTCATTCAAAGTTTTCTTGGCAGCCTCTTTTGTTTTTTTATCTATTCTTATTTGTATTGTGTCTTGTGTGCTCATTATGTCTATTCTACAAAATGTAGTGACAGTGTCAATACATTTAGTCACACTGCAGTGAGTGTTGGTGTAGAAAAAGACCCATACAAATAGGGTCTTTTTCGTTGGCTACGGTGGGGGGATGTTAGAACTTTTACATAAAAAAGCCGTCCTGAGACAGCTTTACATTAGGGTGGCGGGGCCGGCGCTACACCGGCCCAAGCTTCTCCCTTCACCGCACTTTTGTCCGGGTGGAACATTCACGTATTGTCTCACGATGGAGTTTGCCGTGGAGACCGATGTCTCGAAGCTCACTACCCTTCATGCGATTACTCCCAAGCGAAGTGGACAAAATTCGCCGTCGTTTACCCGTTGCTAGCGACTCCTTTCAAATTTGCTTGCAACTCACCACCAGCACTGCTTAATCCATTCCAGCAGGCTTTCATATACATACCATAGATTTACTGGAAACAAAATAGATTCAATAAATTCCATCTTTACCCCGCATGCTTGCATCGGGGAAAACCCTGATAAACTAGGAAGCTTCTCCGGAGACCGGACTCCGGGATACTCATATAACAAAACTATTTGCTACGGTGGGTGGAGGATGTTCGAACCTGTATCTAACTACTGCTTCCTGTATAGGTTTCTGCTAATTGCCACATGTCCAACTTGCTTGAACATGGATGTCCTCCACCTCTATTTCACAAATCCATTTTGGTGTTGGACGGTATGTTATAGGAATGAAATAGGCTGATTGTCCGTCACTTACAATCGTATTGTCGTAATAAAACAGTAAATCTGGTGGCGATAACTTCAATTTCTCAGCGTCAGCCCATACTGCTGAATCGCTCATTCCCAAGTATAGTGTTCCTTGTTGGTCGCCGAGCACGATTTCTTTTACATTAAAGGTGCTCGGATAAGCACCCACCAGCATAACTGCTTCACGATCGTAATCTTGAATGTTTTCGTAACCAATAAAATATACACTGGCCGCGTCCATGACATATTTCGTTTTTTGAGATTCTCCCGGATGCTCAAACACCACCACCGAATCCAGGTCATTATTTGCTATTCTGATGTCACGGTAGTAATACTGACCACCATCATTTCCAAAATACTGTACACCTCCATTGTCACCCAAATCGATCATTTCGACTGTAAAATTGTTTGGATTGACACCAGGTAGTAAAATTGATTTGTAATAAACCTGGGACGCATCGAGCACGTAAGGGTTAAAATACCGTTGACTTTCTAACGTCTCTTCAGGCTGAATGGCACGTCTAAAACTGGCTGCGTCTGAATCTTTCAACCGTTTTAAATGCATCCACCCAGATCCCATCTCCATAATACTCAATTGATACACTGTATCAGGATCAATACTGAGGGTGACAAAGCGTTCTGCAGTAATCAATCGTGAATCATCAGATTCCATAAAAATAGGTAAAATTTCAAACACTCCATCAGGCACATCTCCTATAACTTCAACCCCATAAGAGTCACTACTACTACTAAACGTTTCACCATCACGCACGAAGAAAGTTGGTGCGGTGGTAGTGACCGTCTCAACGCCTGTTGTTTGTGGTAATTCATGAGCTTTATTTGAAACTGACACTGTTTCTATTTGTTTCGACGTCTCCACTTTGACAACTCTCTCAACCTCCACTACCTTCTCCGGCGCATACATATACCCAATCCAACCACCGATAAACGGCAGCAGTACAAATAGAGCCATCGCTAAGTATTTTGAGAGTGGTGTTACTTTGTGTAAAGGTGCAAGGGTGCCTTCTGTCTCTTGTTTTACAGCTTCGTTGATATCCATTACTTTCATCATAACATCCAAAATCGGTTCGAACTCTTCTCATGGGTACAGAAAAATACCCATACAAATAGGGTCATTTTCGTTGACTACGGTGGGTGGAGGACGTTCGAACCGCTACCACACATTGATGTTGAGTGTTAATATGCTTTACAAATGAATAAAGATGAAATCAGACAATTTTTAGCAAGCTACGAACCTATTAAAGAAAGAACAATCACTATTGTAGATTTTTCAAACGTTGAGAAGTGGAAAAACAGTCTTGGCTGGGAAATTGGTATTCAGGAGATGGCAAGATTGGTGAAGAATTTTTCATATGGGAATCAAACACTGAGACGTTTTTATTATGGTTCTGATTACGGACCAAGCGAAAAAAGTAACACAATGGTACCTTGGTCTGAGAATATGATTCGCAGAGCTGATATAAATCGTTTTGAAGTTGTCACAAAGAGAGTTAAATATATCAAAAATCCAACTAACACTGATGTTAAAAAATGTGACCTAGATGTTGAAATGGCTGTTGATTTATTAAAATTTGAATCTGATTTTGATCAAGCTGTTGTTTTTTCAGGTGACGGCGACTTAACCTATGCTATGCAATATTTATATGATAATTATGGAAAAACATTTATTGTCTTTGCGGCAAGAAATCACGTAAGTAAAGAAGTTATTGATTGCTCTAAAACTGGGGTAATTTCAAGAATTCTTTTTGCCGAAGATTTTGATTACAGACTTATGAATAAACACAAACATTCAAGGTAACAAGTCAAAAGCCCGCTTTTGGCGGGCCTTGATTAAAATCCGGCAAGCTTTCGCTTGTACGCAGATAATACTCTTTTTGATAAAAAAATCAATAGTATATCCACAGTTTCATAAGAATATATTTTGTAATAGCACATCAGACACACTAGACCTAGACAGATCCAGAAAGTTCCTTCAATCAAATTAAATAGCTCTGTTGATATATGTTCTAACATATATAGCTATTATTTATAATAATGCTTTTTGAAACGCTTGAACCAGAAGATTGTATAAGCAAGGACTAAGAGAAAAACTGATATCACAGCGATGGTACCAGCGATTCTAAGATCAACAAAGTATAGGTCAATGATTGAATAGTAACCCACTGATAAAACTAGTAGCACCCACGCTGTCAGGAGAAGTGCTATATCAATAATAATTGTCAGTGCTTTTTTCATACAATCAGTATATCAAAAGACATCGTACTATCAGGGATTCGAACTTTTCTACGTATTAAAATAAGGCTAAAACTCGTTGCTACCCACACTAGACAGGTTCAGAACTATAGACTGGGCATTGGCTATCAGAGAAATCAAATATGTGCCTGTTCTTAAACGTTATTTACTCCCCTATCAGCCAGACAGCATGGCAACACGAACTTAGTCACTCATCCGAGCCAACCTACCCGTTACCAGTAAATGATATGATACAAACACCATGAAAGACTTCGACTCCTGGATAGAACACAAGAAAACCATCAACGACGCACTGGGCAAGCTGTATTCTAAGCGAGACATCTGGTGGTGTTCACTCGGGGTCAATGTAGGATTTGAGCAAGATGGGACCGGGAAGTCATACGAGCGTCCCGTAGTGGTGCTTCGTGGCTTCAGTCGAGCGGTGTGTCTAGTAGTGCCACTTACCACTTCAACCAAAGAGAATAAGTATCATGTTGCGCTTGGTGACATAGACGGCAAACCAGCCGCTGCTATCATCTCACAAATCAGACTAGTGGACACCAAGCGCTTCATCGACAAAATAGGCATGCTAGACAAGGTGAAGTTCGAGGAAATGAAAAATGCCGTCAAAGCATTGCTCTAACGACATTCTTCTCTTGTTCTCCTACCGAAGTAGGCGAGGCCGAAGCCATTTGTATCTGTATAGTAGCGTAGCTGCGGTTTTAGTCAAGTGGGTGTTAGAAACAAGAACTAGCCTTGGTTGCCACTACAAGGCTACCCGCATACTTATTGCTTCAGCTGATTATGTTCCTGGTATTGCTGATATAGCGCAGCTGCCTCACTAGGTTGCACTGCTTGTATATAAAACACCTCATCCCCATACTCAGCTGGGACATCCCACAGAGCATGCTTCACCAGCGGACCCCATGCCCATTTGGACACCACCTTGTCTCCCTGCAGCACACCGATGTGAGTCAAGGCATCAGGATAGTTCACCAAGTCTTGATACACCACATAATCACCCTCAGCAGGCGTATCAGTGGTTACGAGTTCGCCAATACTCAGCAAGTGCTTCACAAACGAATCATAGATAAAGCCTTTGGTTTCTTGCAGCACGGCAGCATCAGAGTGCAGCCTAAATACATATAAAAAGCAGTTGTAGTTCTGGTCCTCAGGTGGTGGGTCGCTAAGGATTTCTAGTTCAGGTGGTAGTAAATGTTTCGTATTCTGCACAAACAAATCAGGCTGCCACCAGTCCTTGGTGTCATTTTTCATGATGAGAGTGTCGAGTGCGGCTCTGTCTAGCATGATGGAATTGTAGCATTGGGTAAAAGAAAACCACCCCAATCATCGAAGAAGGGGTGGGTGTATAGTCTGATACAGGCCTATCAGGCGGCGTCGAGAAGAATGTCTTCGTCATAGAACGGCTGCCAATTGCCGGTACGACACAGGATGACTTTGGGCCAATCGTTGCCTTCCATGTTGGAAATCAACGTTGACTTACTGTCATCTGTGAACTCGGCTTTGAGCTCATCAACAGTGTACAGTTTTCCACCGATGTAGTAACGATGAGCCTGACCTGCGGCTTCGGTCTTTTTTAAGTCTTCACCGTCGACAGTCGTGGTCTTTTCGATGAATTCCTGAACAATGAAACTGTAGGCATTTTTCGGCGCCATAGCAGCAATTTGTTCAGTATCGAGACCTGGTACTTCTTTGGTCGATTCGTTCGGCATGAAAGAGCCGGGTGTATAGAACGTAACCAGTGTGAACTGGCGGGATGTGACATTGGTCATTTGAGAGTCCTCTTCTAGGTTGAAATGAAAAATAGTCTGCCCGAAAGCTGAAGATAAAGTAGCACGAAACATTGACTTTGTCAATTAATGTGCTAATATACCTAGTGAATACTGTTCCCAACACAACAACACAGAAAGAGAGGTTACCATGCGTATCACCGTTTCAGCCCAGGCAGATTTCTTCCGCTTTGAGCACTATATGAAATTCGAACGCCTACTCGCCGCAATGGCAGCAGGGTGCATGTCGGTCAAAGCAGTCAATCCTGAAGAAAAGATTGATGTGCAAATCAACAGCGTCCTCAACTATCATTCGGCGGGTCAGTATGTCTATGACCCGAGCTACAATGTTTCGCCGTTTGGCCACGCAAATCCATCTCGCTCGTTGGTCACGCTGGAAATTGACCACACTTCTCCGAAGACCGG